>ERZ1026929.1235-NODE-1235-length-9401-cov-8.738605_pt1 | contig 9401 bp, 9 predicted proteins | sample MGYA00519463_ERZ1026929 | MGnify/ENA primary metagenome ERZ1026929 (study PRJEB26926, sample SAMN06164829) | human gut metagenome | biome: ENVO:00009003; feature: ENVO:2100002; material: ENVO:00002003 | host: Homo sapiens | place: USA | collected 2012 ... | reverse complement strand
CACCTATTAAGTCGTCGGCAGCGTCAGATGTGTATAAGAGACAGCTCTTACTCCCATCGTACCATCTGTTCCGGTACATGTCCCGTCCGCCAAACGAACGGCCATAGAAGACACCGTAGGAGAAATAATACCCAACGAACCCGAATATATCGAGGAACAACCTACGACACTCGAAGATACGGAAAAAGAGACCATCAAAAAGGCATTATTACGGAATCACGGAAAACGGAAAAAGACAGCCGAAGAATTAAAAATATCCGAAAGGACTCTTTATCGTAAAATTAAAGAATATAACTTAGAATAGAGCCGCACGACAATGAAACGTTTAACAACTATATTACTCGTCATACTGTCGTCATGCAGTATCTCTTATAAATTCAACGGAGCTTCGATCAATTACGAAACGACCAAGACCATATCAGTAGCGAACTTTCCCATTAAAGCGGCATTGGTTTACCCTCCATTGGAAGAGTTGTTCACCAATTCATTGAAAAACGCTTATACCCGGCAAACGCGATTACAAATGGTTAGCAGCGGAGGAGACCTACAATTGGAAGGAGAAATCACGAACTATGACCTCACCCCGCAAGCCGTAACAGAAAACGCATACGCATCGCAAACGCGCCTGACTATTTCTGTAAGGGTAAGATTCACCAACACCAAAGACCCTCAGTATGACATAGACCAAACATTCTCCGGGTATAAGGACTTTTCCAGCGACCGAATGTTAACCGATGTGCAAGATGAACTTATCCAACAAATCACAGACGAGCTGGTAGATCAAATTTTCAACGCGACGGTAGCCAACTGGTAACACTATGATAACCCGGGAACAAATACGAAACCTTCTAAACGGGATTGGCGATGAAACAATCTCGAAATCCGATGCCGACCAAATGGCCGCGGATTATCCCTATTTCAGTATCCCGCAACTTCTCTATCTGAAATTCACACCGGGAGCCATGCCCGACGAGAAGCGCATACAACAGGCTCTGATTTACGCCAGTCCTCATGCGCACTTAGAAACCATTCTCGGAGTCGAAGGAGAATCTTTCGCCGACCTCTATCCGAAAGCTCCCCGAACCGACAGCACCATGCAAGCGATCGATCTGTTTTTGGGGACATATCGTAAAGAGCAAAAACGAGGTAATGAAGAAGAAAGCCTCGACCGAATTATTTCAGGCAATATACTCGCTCAATCGGACTATATAAGCAACCTGCAAAAAGAAGAACAGACCGATTTAGTCGCAACGCCGGTTCACGAGCACGAGACAAATCCATATCCTGCCGTTCTACCGAAAACAACCGGTCGCAATCAAGAGAATACAGAACAATCCGCCTCCTCCGAAAGCAGCAACGACGACACTTTCGTCACGGAAAGTTTAGCAAAAATCTATATCAAACAAAGACGATATGAGAAAGCATTGCAAATAATTAAAAAATTAAGTTTGAAATATCCAGAAAAAAATATTTACTTTGCAGACCAAATAAGATTTTTGGAAAAATTGATTATTAACGCTAAATCAAAATAAAAGAAAATGTATTCATTGTATTTATTATTTGTAGGATTAATCGTACTTGCAGCTGTGTTGATGTGTTTTGTCGTGTTGATACAGAATTCTAAGGGAGGAGGTCTCTCTTCTAGTTTTGCTGCTTCAAACCAGATTATGGGAGTTCGCAAAACAACAGATTTTATTGAAAAACTTACTTGGGGATTGGCTATCTTTATGGTTGTAGTAAGTGTTGCTACAGCTTATGTTATTCCTACCACAAGCGAAGCTTCATCTGTTATTATGGATCAGGCAGTAAAAGAACAGAAAACTAACCCTCTGAATGCTCCTGCAGGATTTGCTGCTCCTCAGTCTGATGCAGCAACCGATCAGCCTGCTGCTGCTCCTGCAGCTAAAGATTCTGCTGCTAATTAATAAAAAAGATATATTGCAGAATGAGCGACCCTCGAAAAAGGGTCGCTTTTTTATTGTCTATAAAAACTAGCTATTCCTTGATTTGAGTTACTGCAAGGTTTATTTATTGGGTTGGACTAGCTAGATCAGGACTATTATTGTCTAAAGTTATTGAACGGGTGTATTTCGTGTTGGAAGAGTGATGACAAAAGAGTTATACTGATTGCTATTAATATGGTATAGTTGGGAGTAAATAAAAAAAGAGACTGCTTTGAATAAGCAGCCTCTTTCTACCTTAATTATTGGAAAGATTTATTATTTCTTGAAATATCTGTTGTACAGACCTTCGAAACCTTTACCATGACGAGCTTCGTCTTTTGCCATTTCGTGAACTGTATCGTGGATTGCATCCAAGTTCAGCTGTTTAGCACGAGTAGCGATACGTTTCTTGTCTTCGCAAGCACCGCATTCAGCGTTCATACGTTTTTCCAAGTTAGTTTTTGTATCCCATACGCAGTCACCCAGCAATTCTGCGAATTTTGCAGCGTGTTCTGCTTCTTCCCAAGCGTAACGCTTGAAAGCTTCAGCTACTTCAGGATAGCCTTCACGGTCTGCCTGACGGCTCATTGCCAAGTACATACCAACTTCTGTACATTCGCCCATGAAGTGGTTGTTCAAATCCTTAATCATTTCGTCGTCGCAACCTTTAGCTACACCGATAACGTGTTCGTCAACAAACTGCAAGCCACCTTCTGCTGTTTCTTCCATTTCTTTGAATTTAGAAGCAGGAGCTTTACACAAAGGACATTTTTCAGGAGCTGTTTCACCTTCATAGATGTAACCACATACAGTACAGATAAATTTTTTCATAAGTCAAAAAAAGTTTTAGTTATTAGTAATATTTTATTTGCCATTTACAGGCATTAATTTTCATTTTTCTCGTTTAGACATTCAGGACAGATACCTTTATAATAATGATGTATTTCCTCTATTTGGAATCCATCTTTATGTAAGAGGTCTGCCTCTTCGCTTTCCGTTTTCATTGGAATGTCATATATTTTTCCGCAAGTTTTGCATTGGAAATGTGCATGCATAGAAGTATCTCCGTCAAAACATGCATTGCGTTCGTCAATAGTTAACATGCGTGCTGCACCATGCTCAATAAACAGCTTCAATGTATTGTATACAGTTGTTTTCGACAGGGTGGGTATATCTTTGCATAATGCTAAATAAATTTCATCTATACACGGGTGTGTATGATGTTTTAGCAAGTAGTCCATAATAGCAATGCGTTGTACGGATGGCTTGATGTTATAGCTAAGCAGATATTCGTAAACGTTCATGTTATTCTTTTTATTTTGTAATTGTTACAATTTTAATTCTTTGGCAAAGATATAAAGATTTTCTTAAAATCCAAAGCAAAGTTAGTTTTTTTATTTTTCTCATAGTGAACAATAAATAATTCCTATCTTTGCAGTAATGCACTATTTATATAACAATTTATATGAAATATGGTTTTGTAAAAGTGGCAGCTGCTATACCTTTAGTGAAGGTGGCCGATTGCCAGTTTAATGCTCAGCAGACAAGTAAACTGATTGTTGAAGCTGATTCGAAAGGCGTACAGGTTATTATTTTTCCGGAATTAAATCTAACTGGATATTCGTGTGGCGATTTGTTCGGGCAGACTTTATTGCTTGAGCAGGCAGAAATAGCTTTGATGCAGGTTATGAATGAAACTCGTCAGTTGGATATCATATCTATTGTGGGCATGCCTGTTGTTGTCAATTCTACCTTGATGAACTGTGCTGTGGTCTGCCAGCGTGGAAAAATATTGGGAATTGTTCCTAAAACATATTTGCCTAACTATAAAGAATTTTACGAGCAGCGTTGGTTTGCTCCATCAACGGCACATGCAGATGATGAGATGGTTCGTATATGTGGGCAGCATGTTCCTGTCAGTTCCGATTTGATATTTGAATCAACAGATTTATGTTTTGGCGTAGAAATTTGTGAAGATGTATGGGCTACCATCCCTCCAAGTTCTCATTTGGCATTGAAAGGAGCTGATGTAATATTCAATATGTCTGCTGATACCGAAAATATCAGTAAGCATCAGTATTTGCGTTCTTTGCTGGCACAGCAGTCTGCTCGTTGTCTGGCTGGATATGTTTTTGCTTCTTCTGGATTTGGAGAGTCTACTACTGATGTCGTTTTTGCAGGAAACGCTCTTATTTATGAGAACGGAACACTACTAGCTGCTTCCGAACGCTTCTCATTTGAGGAACAGTTGGTTGTCAGTGAAATTGATATCGAACGTTTGAGAGGAGAGCGAATGGTGAATACGACTTTTGCTGCTAGCGTACGGACATATAAAGACTATCCGGTAAAGCGTATTCCAATTGAAATGACTAAAGCGAATGAAGATTTTACATTAACACGTACGGTGGAACCTCATCCTTTTGTTCCGGCAGGAGGTAAGTTGCTTGATGAACGCTGTGAGGAAATCTTTTCAATTCAGGTAGCGGGATTGGCTAAGCGTTTGGTACATACGGGATGTAAAACGGTAGTTGTCGGCATTTCCGGTGGATTGGATTCTACACTGGCTTTGCTGGTATGTGTAAAAACGTTCGATAAACTTGGATTGTCCCGAAAGGGTATTGTCGGCATTACGATGCCGGGATTTGGAACAACCGACCGTACTTATCATAATGCTTTGGATTTGATGAGTTCATTGCAGGTAACGACGAAAGGAATCAGTATACGTGATGCTTGCATCCAACATTTTAAAGATATTGATCATGACATATCTGTTCATGATGTAACTTATGAAAATGGTCAGGCTCGTGAGCGTACTCAGATTCTGATGGACTATGCAAATAAGGTAGGAGGATTGGTAATTGGTACAGGCGATCTTTCCGAACTGGCACTGGGCTGGGCTACATACAATGGTGATCATATGTCTATGTATGGAGTAAATGCAAGTATACCGAAAACACTGGTTCGGTATTTGGTTACTTGGGTAGCAGAAACCGGAGTGGATGAAAAATCACGTGCAACGCTTCTCGATATTATCGATACCCCGATCAGTCCCGAACTGATTCCTGCAGATGAAAATGGAAATATCAAGCAGAAAACAGAAGATTTGGTCGGACCTTACGAATTGCATGATTTCTTCCTTTTCCATTTCTTGCGTTTCGGTTCTCGTCCGGCAAAGATTTTCTATTTGGCGGAGATTGCTTTCCGTGATGTGTACGATAAAGAAACAATAAAGAAGTGGCTTGTAAATTTCTGCCGTCGTTTCTTTAATCAACAGTTCAAACGCTCTTGTTTGCCTGACGGTCCTAAGGTGGGATCTGTTTCTTTAAGTCCTCGTGGTGACTGGCGTATGCCGAGCGATGCTAGTTCAGCATTGTGGTTACAGGAATGTGAACAGCTATAATGATATTGAAGGAAATGACATGCCGGAAGCAACTGTTTGGCTTTTGGCATGTCATTTTACTTTTTAGGCATCTTTCCCTGAAATCATCAGAAAAACATCAGCATCTTTTCTTGAAAACATCAGCATCTTTTTTTATTTTTTCAGCAATTTTTCATCCTTTCTTCTGCATCTTTTTAAACGTATATTCTCTGGCATGCAGATTAGTCTATAATCCAAATCTTTGAGTGTCTATTTCTTTCACTTCTTTTTCCTTGAATCCTTTGAACTTATAGCTGAAAGACAGAGTTAAACTACGCTGGTTTCGTTTGACGCTCATGTCTGCAATTTGAACTCCGTTGCGTATGGTTGTATACGGATTCATCGAATTGAATATGTCATTTAGGCGCAGTTGTATGGAAGCTGCTTGATTAAGAAATGTATATCGGATAGCGGCATCTGTCTTTCCCATAGGCTTTATCGTATAACTTCCCTGTATTCCTTTGGTTTGTCCGAAGGCACTGAGTTCTATTTTTATGTCCGGTTTTTGGGATAGTGTAAATGTGTTATTCCAAATGCCTATTCCGGTCCATTGTTTTCGGTCGAAAGGTGCATCAAAATAATGGCTGGCTTTGTCGTGTTTCAGAATTGCGCTTAGCGATAGTCGGCTACTCCACCATTTCCCGATTTTAAAGGGTAGGATGGAAGAAAATGTAAGTTGATTCATATAGTCCCAGTTCTGATAATTATATATGGACTTCAGTTCGTTGGGAGGCAGGTACATCATTTGCGTAAAGTAATGAGGCCTGTGACTGTAGCGCATCTGAAAAATATATTTGCGTTTTAATATATAGCTAAGATGGGCGGAATAATCGGTGTACGGCTTGAGGTAAGTGTTGCCTATTGTTACTTGGTAATTGTCGATATGGTTTATGGCTCCACTCATTACCCAATAGCTTGGATATGTCTTGTCGGAGTTGAATGAAAATTGTAACAAATGGAAAGGGGAAATAATGTATCCAAGTTGTAGGGTAGGGTATATGGCCCATTTTTTATAATTCATCATTTTATAAAACTCCAGCGAAACGGATGCGCTTAAACTTAGTTTCTTGTTGAATTTATATTCGGAGCCTGCATATAAATTATAGGTGTATTCCTTTATTCGGGAGTTCAGATTCTGTTTGCTCATCGTTGGGGCATCGTATTGTTGCCGGTTACTGTTGGTTACATACGAAAAGGAAGTGCCATAGTCCAATTGCCATGCCTGATTGAGAATGTGATGTTGGTCTGCGTATATTTTGCATCGGTTGATCACTTGGCTGGACGAGCTGAGAAATTTCTGCAAAGCTTCAACCGATTGAAGTGTTTGAAAATGCTGATCTTCTATATTCCGGTAGTAAGTATAGTCTGCACCGGTTTTTAATCCGGAAGCTGAAGTCAGGTATAGTGAGAAATTATGTACCTGGATTTGACTGTTGGAAATGTTTTCAGATGCAAACTGATTGCCGGAAGCTGTCAGGGTGTTTTGATCGTCAGGAGTAAGACTGGTTGTATAATCCAGACTTAGGCTGCTTTGAGAAGTAAATTTATAGGTGCTGCCAATTTTCAGCAGATGCGTGTTGCTTCGACCTTCTCCGGAGAAGTTTTGGCAGACATGGTGTTGGTTGCCATCGACTGTATGGAGAGTTTCCAGACTATTACCCTGACGGCTGTATTCATTAGTAAAATGATAGGTAAAATCTGCATCAAACTTTTGGGAGGTATAGGCTAGCGTAATACCACCTTCTCCGTCGCTTTGCTGCTTTTGGCTGTAGGCTCCGTTGATTTCTCCTTGTAATTTGCCTTCATCTGTTTTATGCTTTGGGGTATGAATATTTATGGATGCACCACGAACATGGTATTGTGGGGGAGTGGTGTACATGATTTCGACTTTCTCCACTCGCGAGGCTGGCATGCTTTTCAGGAGTGTAAGAATTTGCTCGTAAGTCATGGAAGATACCTTGTCGTTTAATAAGATATTAACCGAACCACTTCCTGCGAGTGTCAGAGTTCCATTATATTCCATAATTCCGGGAAGGTTTTTGATAACTTCATAGGCATTGGTTACAAGCTTGGTGTTTGTCAGCTGGGTAATGTCATATATCAGTTTGTTTCCTTCCATTTTTAGCAGAGGTTTTTCTCCTTCGATTATTATTTCACGAAGCTGATTGTCTTTAGGATGCATGATGATGTGGTGTCGGATATTGTTTTCCTGAAAACACTTTCTTATTGTCTGGAATAGCAGGTGTTGTACGGTCGGGCAGTAATTTTCCCGTTTTTGACGGAAATGGAAATTTCCTTCCTTGTCGGTTATCGTTGCTTCGATAAATACAGAGTCGGCCGACTGGAGTATAACTGTTGCTCCGTCTATTCCTTGTTGTGAAGCATCTGTTACCTTACCTTCTATAACTTGTGCAGACAGGTGGGTACAAAGAGTTCCCGCACATATCACAATGCCTAATATGATCAGTCGTTTCATACGTTTGGGTTATTTGTTTGTTTTCCCTTGAAAAAATCTCTCTACATTGAGCTCTTTTATATAGCTTTCGGCATCTTGAAGCATATTTGTATATTTCTTCGGCTTTCCGGCCTGCTCGACCGCTTTGATGAATTTTTCGTAATAGACGGCCTCTTGTTCAGGCTGTTGCAATTTGCCGTATAAGAAGGCCGTCTGGTATAGCATATGCAGCTTCTCTGGGTTTTCTTTTAAAATCTTGCTGTAGCAGGCAATGGCATCCTTGTATTGATGGAGTTGGATGTGGTTTGTTGCTGCTGTTTCATACAGAGAAATAACCAGTTGCTTGTCGGGCTGTAAGAGATCAAGTGCATCTTTTATGTCCTGCTGGCTTTCTTTTATCATGCCTATTTTACTTCCTATTACACCCAGTTGAGATAAAATGTAAGCATTTTTCCTCTCTGATAGATTATTGGCACGGACCAGACAATCGTATGCTTGGCTGAGGCTGTCTGTGTATGCATACGATAGTCCGAGATAATATTCTGTACTGGCCTGTCTGTCACCGGATTGTCTGATTTTCTGGTACAGTTTGATAGCATCTTGGTGCAACCCTGCCTGATTGTATGCGTATGCTTTCAGTCTGTTTATGTTTAAGTCGGTAGAGTCAATGGAGGTATATCGGCATAGATATATCAGTGCAGAATCAGGTTGTTCCATGCTTAAAAAATTTTGGGCAAGTGCGATAGTGTTATTCTGATTCTCTATATCTTGCATTGCAATTATTTTGCGGTATATAAGTGCAGAGTCTGGTTTTTCTAGTTTGTCGTAGCATTTGGCAATAGTATTCAGTTTGGTTTCCGAAGAGTCTTTTTTTATAAATGTATTATATAGCTCAATACTTTGCTGGTAGTACCCCCTTTGGTAATAACAGTTGGCCAGTGCATGTACGATCGTATCAGAAACATGTATGCTGAGTGCTTTTTTGTAGTTCGATAAAGATTTTTGCAGCTTCCCTGTATTCTTCTCCTTGCATGTAATAGACTTTCCAGTCGGTTGAATCGCTTGGAAGTTGATAGATTGAAGTTCTTGCATAACAAAATACAGTCATCATCAGGCTGATAAAACAAATGATAGAATGCTTCATAGTGGTTATTTTTCAGGTTTAAACGAAACGGGTAGGGTGAACTCCATGTTGACTTTGGTACCGTCTGTGAGTTCGGCAGGTGCCCATTGTGGAGATTCTTTCAGAAGACTTATTACTGCTTGTTCGAAAGCTTTTTCTTTTGGGGATTCAAGAATCTGAAATTTTTCCAGCTTGCCGGCTGTATTTACTGTAAACTTGATGACGACTTTTGCATCTTTATTTTCAAGTCCTTTGGGATATTTCAAATTTTGGGCTATCCATGAATAAAAGGCTGTAATGTCTTTATCTTTATCAAAACGAGGACGCTTGAGTATTGTCTTTTTAGGATGAATGGATACGGTTTGTAATATTTCAGTATTATCTGTTTTTTTTATTGTGCTTTTATAGTATATCCACTGTCTCTTATACACATCTCCGAGCCCACGAGACCCTAAGACATCT
>ERZ1026929.1189-NODE-1189-length-9736-cov-8.591881_pt1 | contig 9736 bp, 6 predicted proteins | sample MGYA00519463_ERZ1026929 | MGnify/ENA primary metagenome ERZ1026929 (study PRJEB26926, sample SAMN06164829) | human gut metagenome | biome: ENVO:00009003; feature: ENVO:2100002; material: ENVO:00002003 | host: Homo sapiens | place: USA | collected 2012 ... | reverse complement strand
AATCTATAATCTTCATAGCTTAATTGTTTTGATAAGGGGATTATTTTTATGAATATTGCTATTTGTGATGATGAACAACAAGATATTGATATACTTTACAATTACTGCAAATCATGCAAATTACCATACAATATTTCTACTTTCCTGTCTGCCTCTGCCCTGCTTGAGGCTTTTAAATCCCAATTTTATGATTTAATTTTTCTTGATATAGAAATGGATAAGCCAAATGGTTTTGAAGTTGGCTCTATTTTAGCAGGATATTCTCCTCGTCCCGTAATAGTTTTTACGACAAACGCACTGCAGTATGCAGTCCGAGGATATGGAATTGCTTTTCGATTTCTATGCAAACCGATAACGATTACAATGTTTCAAAGTGTTGTCAGGGAGGCTCTTGACGAGATTCTTCCGCAAAAGGCAGCGGTAACATGTGGTTCAACTCAGAAAATGATTTCTATAAACGATGTCATATATTTTGAGAGCCTGAACCGGCACATTATTTTTCATTTTGCAAATACATCCACATTGGAGATAAAGGATTCAATGGAAAATATGATTTCAGTTTTTTCATATCCTTCATTTGTACAGATTCACAGAAGCTATTGCATCAATTTGAATTATGTGGACAGCTTTACACCACTTGCTGTCACTATGACTGACGGCTGCAAAATTCCACTTTCGCGGAAAAAACAGACCATTTTCCAAGAGCGCTTTAACAATTTGATACGAGGTACCATCAAATGAATTTTCCAATTGAAATATATACCATTATTATAGAATGCCTGCTTATTTTCTACTTCTTTCATAAAGAGGTTAGACCTGTATACCCTTCCCGCAGATATATTATCCTATTTTGCATATCACTCTTTGCGGTCATAATGCTATCAACCCTATATACACCTATGTTTATACGGCTTGCCATTATCAGCTTATTTTTGTTTTTATGCTATACTTTCCGCTTCAAATGCAAAATATTCCAAATCACCTATACTATTATATTATTTTTTGTCACGTCGATGTTTTCCGATGTTATTGGTGCGTTTGTACTTTCCAGACTTGGAATTTCAATAAATGAACTTTTAGGAATAAGTGAAGGACGGCTTATCTACAATACCACAAGCAAGATTATTCATCTGTTTTTGCTGGTCATAATTATTTTATTTACCAATGCCCGATTTGATTCAAAGGCTCTACTGCATGCCATACCACTCATGCTCTGCAATCTGTCAAGCATATTTATTCTGTTTGCCCAGTACACTACCTTTATTGACAATGGTAAATACTCCACCTTTGTGATGACCACCATATGTATGCTTGTTATCAATATAGTGGTTTGTGGATATACGGAAATAGTAAAGAAATCTTATGAATTACAGAAAAATCAGCTCTGTATGCAGGAGCAGCTTGCCAAACAGGAGCTTTACTATCAGGATATCATTGCTCGTCAGGACGAATCCCGCGCACTTTGGCATGATATAAAAAAATACATGCTGGCAATGGAAAATCTGGTTTCTACGAAAACACGACCTGAAGCCGAAAGCCAGCTCTCTGCCCTAAAGAAAAAGTTTTCAAGCCTTGACCAAATGATTGATACCGGTAATTCCATTGTTGACGGCATCCTAAACTATGGCTCTAATAAAGCAGGCAGTCTGGGAATCTCCATAAACTTTAATCTATGGCTGGACACTGACCTTAACATTTCGCCTGTTGACCTATACATAATCATTGGAAACACTATGGATAACGCAATAGAAGCCTGCGATGCTTTTCAGGCAGGTCACAAACCATCCATCTCATGTACGCTGCGCCAGAAAAATCATGTGCTGCTTTATGAAATATCCAATCCTATTCCACCGGTTTCGGTAAAAAAAGCCGGAGATATCCACGGATATGGGCTTGAAAATGTCAAAGAATGTGTAAATAGAAATAGTGGTTTTATCTCTGTTAAAACCGAAAATGATATATTTTGTGTCTCTATAACACTAAACGTTTAATATGTCTTTAAATCCGCGATATCACAAGCCTTCCATCCTGCACATCAACCCTAACCTTATTAGACTCTATCCCTGCTGCCTCAAGCATCTCATCAGTGAGTTTTATCCTGTGCGCCTTGTCCAAAACCGTATATTCCATTGCAGGGTGTTTCTTCAATTTCTCCGTGCTTACCTTTCCGTCAGATATAAGCACTGTGCGGTCTACACGGCCTGCAAGTGCCATATCGTGTGTGACTATGATGATGGTTATACCAAGCTCTTTGTTCAGCTTATGAAACAGCTCATAGATTGTATCAGCAGTCCTTGTATCCACAGCTCCGGTCGGCTCATCCGCAAGCAGTAGGTCCGGCTTATTTGCCAGTGCCACCGCTATCGCTGCGCGCTGCTGCTCTCCTCCCGATAGCTGAGCCGGAAGCTTATCCTTATGCTCCTGTAATCCCACTGCATTTAACAGTTTAAGGGCATAGCTTTTATTATCCTTGCGCTTTTTTATAATTTCTCCGTGTTTTAAATTACCGGTATTACCTGAATTTTCAAACATCATCACGGCTTCGACATTCTGCAGCACAGTCAGGTATGGGAACAGATTTTTGGCACTTTTCTGCCACACAAAGCCCACCTTGTCTCTGCGGTATCTCACCATTTCAGCTTCTGAATATGTGGAAATGTCTTTTCCGTCAATAGTGAGTACTCCCGCTGTGGGTGTTTCCAGTCCTCCTATCATATTTAAAAGGGTGGATTTTCCACTGCCGGATTTTCCTATTACCGCAAGCATCTCTCCTGTTTCCACCGTCAGGTCAAGTCCCTCCAGTGCCATCACCTTTTTATCGTCGGTCTCATATATTTTTACCAGTCCATCGCAGTTTATCATCTACTTTTCCCCCTTTTAATTTAAATTACTATGCCGTCACTAAGCTCAAACACTTCATCCCCCAGCTCCATCAGGTTCGGATCATGCGTGGTCATAACTATTGTGATGTCCTCATCGTCTATCAACTCACGGAACAATCGCATGACTTCAAATCCAGCAGCGGTATCGAGTGCTCCTGTCGGCTCATCCGCAAAGACCACCTTCGGGCGATGAACCACAGCGCGCGCTATCGCAACTCTCTGCTGCTCACCTCCCGATAGTTGTCCCGGCATATGATCCATGCGCTTTGAGAGTCCGACACGCTCCAGCAGCTCTGATACTCTGTCATGCGTATTCTCATTTATCACTTCGGTTTTTGCATCTCCAATGTCATTATCCATATCAGTCAAATTCTTTTGTATCTGACGTTTATTTTTCGCAAGTCTAAGGGCAAATTCCACATTCTCATATGCCGTCATCGTGGGAATTAGTGCTATAGACTGGAATACAAATCCCATCTCATACCGCCTTAGCATTTCCCGGTCTTTCTCGGTCATCTGCTCGAGGTTTTTATCCAGAAACTGCACACTTCCCTCTGTCGGCATATCAAGCGCACTAAGGATATTAAGAAGTGTGGTCTTTCCAGAGCCGGAACGCCCTTTTAAGATGGCAAGTGTTCCTTTTTTTATCTCCATGGATACTCCGTCAAGTGCGTGGACTGTTGTACCATCTCCCGCCTTATAATATCTTTTTATATTTTGAGCAATTATCGCATTTTCCATATGTCACGACCTCTTTTTTTACATGCTAACTATCTTCTCCAAGCCTTAGTGCCTGTGCTATCTTCATACTCTTAAGCAATCTGCTGATAACCACATAGCATACGGCTACAGCCACGAAAAGTACTCCTGCAAGCTCCAGCATATCAGATTGATAAATATATACATTTACTCCGATATTGTGTTTCTGCGGCAGATATATGATCGATATGAGCCTTACAAACATCGCTGTTGCAGCTATACCTATGCCTGCTCCCGCAAGAAGCGGCAGAAATGATAAAAATATCTGCTCGTTTAAAAGCATTGCTTTTACCTCTCTCATTCTCATTCCCATTGCGCGGTATATACCAAACTGCAGCTCCCTCTGTTTTAGTGTCATAACCCAATACAGCAAAAATCCTACTGAGCACACTATCAGTGAAAGTATAAAACTTAATGTAAACATACCGTTTGTGATCTGCACTGTGGCTGAGTTTTTATTCTCGTCTATAAGCTGCTGCGCGGATGTTAAATTTTTGTATATATCATCCACCGTTTTTCCTTTTGACAGGTTCATCCACACACTGTACGGTGTCATGCCGAACTTTTCCACAACCCTAGCATAATTTGCAACGATCAGGTATTTCTCCTGCTCGGTCACATTTTTGTCTGCATCTGTCTCATAGGTGTAACGCTCGTAGCCCGGAAAACCTTTTACTATGGCACATACCTTTACATTCTCGGATGCGTAGATCTGATCTTCATCGACAGCCTCCGGTACATACCTTGAGTAATTTAAGCTGTCACCAACTTTAAGTCCCAGATCTTTTGCCAGATTTGACGAAATGATGACTCCGTCCGGCTCTTTTGCCAGCTCATTCAGGTAATTGAACCAGTGCGCGTCATTAATATCATCATTTTGGTCACTCTGCAATTTCGCAGTCTCACCGAATTCTTTTGTGTTTATCGCCATAAGATATGCATCCGAAACCGAACCACTGCCTGCGGAAATGTCTACCCTCTCGTCCTCAAGCACACGCGTGACACCGTCACAGATGCCCTCATTTTTGAGCGACTCGTATTTACCGAAATCAGGCTCGTCATACATCCAGCTTACAGAGCCATCTTTATTCTTCTGTATCCTGAGTCTGAAATCTTCGTTGTATATCGCATCACACCCCACATTGTAGGCGATCCGCTGTTCCATATTGCTGTTCATGGTGCGCGCCATATTCGCGTCAAAAATACCGCCAGCCACTGTCATGATAAGAAATACTGCCAGAAATCCCTGATTGTATCTGGTTCGTTTCAGCTGTAAAAATGATGCATACATTGCCGGAGAAAAACGCTTTTTAAAGAGCCTGTCCACAAGCAGAATAATAAGTCCGGTAAGTCTTACGCACAAAAGTGCCGCTGCAAATATAAAAATCGAATTGTCCAGTATCATGACAGGATCTATGCTCCTGTTCTCAAGAACAGATATCGCAAGCGTACTCTTCTGCTTGTTGTAATTGTAAAGCAGATATGCTGACAGAGCCAAAAGTATAACGTCTATAAAGCATTTCTCCCAAAGTGGCTTTTTCTTTGATATTCGTTCCCTGCTGCGCTCTGATATGGCATCCTTTGATTTTTTCCACACCGGAACTGTGATAAACAGCACCATGATAACTGCCGCTGCCACCGCATAGACAAGCATCTGCCATACAAATCTGTAAGTGCCTATATCCTTTGCCGTAAATCTTAAAAATCCGTCTGTAGATGCGGCAGCCCGGCACATTATATATCCGAGTACTATTCCAAGTACACAGCCCGCAAACGCTATTATTCCCGACTGCTGTAGGTACAAAATAAATACCTGTAATTTTGTCGCACCGCGGCTTCTTAAAACAAGTATGTCATTTTCCTCGAGCGAAAGTATCTGTGCAGATATCATTCTTATAAATAAAATCAAAAGCACAAGACACGGCAGCTCCAACGCCCAAAGCATCAGCTTTATCGTCTTCTGCTGTGTAAAAAAACGCTCCAGCGTATCACGGATGTTGTCATTGTAGAGCTTGTCAGCATCCTTAAACTGCTCCATATACCCGTCATAAAGTGAGGCATTTTCCGTGTTGATCTGCGTATAATCCAGCATGAGAAAATCACTGTAGCTAATATTGTCCTCGCTGTAATACTGCATCATTTCGTCAAAAACATCCTGCGAAACAAATATCACATCGCCCATATCCGAAAGCGTCTTGGCCCAATATGGATCGTTTATATCTTTTTCACGGCAGATCTGTGATACGACGAAAGAAATTTCCTTTTTTCCACTGCCATCAGGTACCTGTAAATAGATTTTTTCACCTGCTACAAGTCCGTAGTGATCCATTGTCTTTTCGCTTATACTGCATTCGAATGTGGCTGTGTCAGTCTGAGATTTTACAACATCCGCGTACTCCGAAAGTCCCGGCAGATATCCTATTGTAAAATAATTGTTAGGTCCTCCAAACTCTGTATCCGCGCGTCCTCCTGGGAGTGTGATAAGCTGCTGTGAGGAAACCTTGTTTATATCCACATATTCAGTCCACTTCTTTTCGTATCCTGACAGCTTATCAAGTACTGACTGCGAATCAGGATAATCTGCCACCGCATATGTTCCCTCGCGGCTCATCTGTGCAGGAAACTCATTCTGCTGTGTGGCATGATCCGTAAAAAGTCTGTCGAGTATCTGATTTCCCGCACCCTTTTCAAACATAGGGTGGCACACAAAAAGTGCTATAAACAAAGTCACTCCCATAAGCAGACACAAATTTAGCCATTTTCTGTTTTTTAATTTATTAATTACGAAGCCAAACATATTTCATCGCCCTCATCAATACCGTAAAGCACAAGTGTATTGCTGCCTGATGTATAATCGCTCAATATTACCGGCTGCTTTACCACGCTGTCCCCATCAATTTTCCACACATAGTATGATATATCATCTTTGTCCATAGGATTGACCTGCTTGTGTATGATCGAAGTCGGCACCACTACCACCTTTTTAAAAGAAACATAAGAAAACTTTACAGCAGATGCCCTGGTCAGATCATCCGGTATTCCATTGTCAAGTTTTATATAAAATGCTGCATTTCCATATCCCGAATCTGTGTTTCCGGTAATATGCACACCTTTATCATCCTGATTTATATATCCCTTTTGAGCAACACTACCGTAACCGGCAAAACCGATACAGCTTCCGTAGATCGTTGTACCGTCCAGCTCAAGTGATACGCGCTCTCCCACATCTGCTATATTGTCCTTATATACTTTATAGCTATTGCTATCCTTTACCTGAACCAGCAGTACGTCCGTGGAATTTCCGGTTATCTGCAGGATATCTGAGCCTTCCTCCACATTATCTCCTGCCTTGACACTCACCTTTGAAACTTTTCCATCATTTTTGGCATATACTGAAATATTTCCTTTGCCGTCATTTCCTGCGCTTATGCTGTCATATGCTGACTGTAGCTGGGAAAGCTGATAGGTGTGGTCTGCACAGGCAAGTTTTTTCTGCAGATTCAATAATTGTAAATTCAGTTTCAACTGCTGCTCATCATATGCTGTATCCGGCTTTTCATCCTGCCGGTTATTTTCTTCTGCGCTACTACCACCTTCAGATAAATCTTTTATCTGTTTATCGTAATCAGCAATCTTCTGCGCATAGGATTCATTCTCCGAGTCGATCGCATTTTTCGCCTCTGTTATGGCAGCTTTGCCCTCTCCGGTATCCACCACGTAAAGCAGCATCCCCTTTTCTACCGTATCGTCCTGCTTCACATTGACCGATACGATCTGCCCTTCATAATCACAGGTTTCGGTTATCGTCCCTGCGTCAGATCTGCTGTAGCGCACACCGTAGTTTGCTATATCAAAGTCAGACCTTGTTACCGTATATTTGCTGTACTTTGTCGGAACCTGATCTGTAGAATTATAGTAGACCAGCTCCCCCTCTTTTAAGCCCTCTGTGACCTGTGTATAGTTTTCATCAGACTCACCTGTTGTTATGATGCGTTTCTCGCGGTCGCCCTCATCATTTTTCACATAGACATATCTGGTATCGCCATCCTTATAGATGGAATCTTTTCCCACGACAAGTGCCTGATTTGCTTTTGTCTTTTCAAAATATACCGGATACATCTGTCCTGCCGTAAGAAACAGCTTTTCCCTGCTTTCCACGCACACATCCGGATAGCGGTTGTTTATCTTCGAAAGTACCAAAACCTCTGATGTATATTGAGACTCGGTGACATCATATTTTTCGCCATCGACTATCACATATTTCTTGTCATAATCGCTGTATTTGTACTCATTTATGGCTGTATCTTTTATATCCAGCACAAGGTCATCCGTATCGGAGACAATGACTATATTCTCGTATGCCGCAGCAGACCTTCCACCTGTCAGCTTCTTAGTGTAAGTGACAAGACCACTGTGGGCTGCCTTAAGCGTTCCATCATCAACGATCTGCTGATATAAAGCCATCTGCTCATTGATCTTTTGCACGCGGTATTCGTGAAGCTGCTTATCGTACCGTTCATTTTCCTGTTCTGTGGCAATCTGCGTATTGTAATCATCTTCTGTGCTCTCTTTTTTCTCAATCTGTTCTGTTGAAAATTCGTCCGTATCCGCAGCCTGACTCTCCCATAATTTGATCTGCGTATCCGAGATCTGAGCGGATATCTCATATGTCTCATTCTCATGCACCAGCGCATCCTTACATTCCTGCAACTGTTTTTTTGCCTCATCCACATCACAGACTGCAAGCACATCCCCCGCATTTACTGTATCTCCCGGCTCCACATATATCTGTGAAATATTGACATTGGCACTGTAGTAATTGCAGTAATCCCTCGGAACTGCAGTAGCCATCAGCACCTGCATAGAGCCGATAGTACCGTATTCCACAGGTCTATAGGCTTCATTTAACGCTACAGGTTCTTCAAGCTTTGGTATTCTGCTTTCTGTCATTTTTCCACAGCCGCCTGCCACAAACGATACACATATCCCCAGTACTGCCAGTTTTTTTATTGATAAAAGGTTTCTGTTCTTCACTGCAAAACCACCTCATCCCCGCTTTTAAGTCCTTCTGTGATGATCCGGTAGTCTCCCACCTGATCTGCGACACTTATCCATACCGCCTGTCTGTATCCATTCTCATCCAGTGTGTATACAAAATACCTGCCATCCTTCTCATGTACTGCGTCCTTTTGCACATACACAGCATTTTCTATAGCAGGGCGCGTCACTTCCATGGAAAATATCTGTGCATCCGATACTGCCGACATGTCCGATACCGGTTCAAAAACAAGTTTTTTATCGTCCACCTCTTTTACCTTAAGTTCAAACTCTATATCAGATGCTGTTGCCGTGTATACATCACCTACATTAAAGTCATAACCTTCCGGTCTGTCAGCCTCGTAATTGCCGTTTCCGCTGATTTCTGTTATAAGATTGCTGCCCGGTTCAAAAACTCCCGCCAAAAGTGAATTGTCCATTGCTGTGATCGTACCATCCTCTGATGCCGTGATCTGATATCTCGACAGTTTTTCCTTAGCCTCATCAAGATAAAGCTGCGCAACCTCTGTATCCTTATCAAGCTGGGCAATATCGCTTGAATAATCCTGAGTATCATCGATTTTCATAATAGCCCTGTAGTGCTCTGCCAGAAGCTTATTCTGACTGATCTGCCCGCTGTAGTCCTCAATCTTTTTCTGTATCTCCCCGGATTTAAAAGCCACCAGTATATCGCCCTTTTTCACATGATCACCCACTGCCACATTTACCTTTTCGAGCGTAAGCTCCGTGTTTGTCGCACCATAGGAAAACCTGGTATAGCCCTGCGCGCTCAGACTGATGGTAGTCTGCGGTGTGAGTGAACCGCTCTGTACCGTAACTGTCTGGTATGATATTTTCTCGTAGGAAGCTCTGTCCGTCTGTGCAAGCTCCTTTTGTGCCGCCCCACATCCTGAAAATAAAATAGAGGTAATTGCAGTGGCAAGTGTCAAACGCCCTATATATTTTTTCTTTTTATTAATCATATATTTTCCACATCTTTTCCAAATAAATATGAACCTGATCTATTATCTAAAAATGTAACTCCATGTATAAACTTT
>ERZ1026929.1186-NODE-1186-length-9765-cov-7.492173_pt1 | contig 9765 bp, 8 predicted proteins | sample MGYA00519463_ERZ1026929 | MGnify/ENA primary metagenome ERZ1026929 (study PRJEB26926, sample SAMN06164829) | human gut metagenome | biome: ENVO:00009003; feature: ENVO:2100002; material: ENVO:00002003 | host: Homo sapiens | place: USA | collected 2012 ... | reverse complement strand
CTAATTGTAACTATTCAAAATAATGATAGAATAATAAACAAAACATCTATAACAGAGTAATTATATCACAATACCATTTACAGAGACAACTATTCATATGTCAAAAGTGGTTCTTTTGATGAAATTAATCCATTTTCTTTAAGAACAGCTATCAGATTAGTACAGTTTTCGCCAAAACTAATGTTGACCGAATACGTTTCAATACCATCGGAACGGGCATCCCCAAAATCAGAATACTCCTTTGTCACACCCAGTATATCCAACAGCTCCTCATACCATGTGAAGCCATAGACATTCCAGCTTTTTCCAATCCTGTTGCCCTTTGGCACTGTAAAATTCAGCATAAGATCGTACATATAGCTGTTATCCTTATCCACTCCGTCAAGCATTCTCTTCAAATTATATTCCTGCATTACACCGGCCTCAACATCCTTCTTTACAGCATCAAAAATATCCGCAGCAACTTTTCCGTTAAAGCGCTCATTCAGCACATCTACATATTTATCATTATACTGCTCTGCCGAGCCATTGATAAAGGTAATATCTGTCGTATCACACTGCATTATAGCATTAATAATATTCTGTGGTTTATTTTCCTCCGCCATAATCGCCTTACACTGCTTATGTGGATTAAAATCATCCGTTGTATGATATACACGGTTGACCTTTTCTCCATTTTTTAATGTATATGAGATTGTAATATACCCGGAATCATCATATCTCTTTTTAAAATAATCCTTTTTCTGCGCCATAAGTATCTTTTGAGTCTCTAAAATCTTTTCAACATCCTTTCCCTCCAGGTTGATATCAAAATCTATGGTTATACTGGCAGAATCAATATCAGCAAGCTTCGGTATATAATTTTCCTGCACATTTCCGTAAACTGTTATACCTCCAAATACAACTATAACAAACCCACCAAAAGCAATGATTTCCTTAAATAGTGCTTTAGAAAAAATTTTAAAATTCTTCTTTATAATCATCTCTAAAAGTAAGAAGGCTATGATTCCAAGCACCACTGCAAGCATCATAATCGCAGGAACACCAATGCTGATTCTAAGTCCAAGCAAAAGCGACGCTGTGACAGTAGATAAAATCAGTCCTCCCAGACAGCCAAGCACCCATCTGAAAACCGGCTTAAGTTTTGGAATGGCAATAAAACTTCCTGCATTTTCCAAATTTCTATGCTTATAAATCTTATAAGAAATAAAGTATATAACTGCCGCCGCGATGACATAGACTACGATAGTGTTTGTGCCTCTGAAAGTATATTTAATACAGTAATAATCATCTCCTGCTTTCTTCATGGTCGGATGAAAGCCTACCCGATTGAGAAGCTGCAACATAGGTGCAAACCACGTAACACTTATTTTCTTTACAAATTCCATATATGAAAGCCCGTATGATACATATGTGAGCACATTGGCAATGGCAATAACCGCTCCTCCATACAAAAGATTGACAACCGCATACATCACAGCCACAGAAACTAGCTGTCCTGTAATCATTGCGCACAGACACACCAGGCTGTACATAAAAAATGATATTCCCATTGCAGCAAGCAGATTGATTCCAATATGTACCACCTTAGTATTTCCATATGATATACATATAACAAACGACATAAAGTACTTAATTATCTGCGGAATCCACATAAACAGCAGACCTGTCAACACATTAGTCGAAAAAAGCTGACGTCTTGTCACAGGCATAGAGTGAATCATATTACAAGCTCTCGAATTATACAGGTAACTGAACATTGCCATGCCTGTAACCAATGCCATAACAAAAATAAATATCATATCTGCCTCCATGCTGATAGCCGGGGATATTATATCAAGCATATACTTATGCCAGTTTTTGCCATAAATAAACTCTGCATTCTTAAATCTGCTCCACATGGAAAACGGACCGTTGAGTAATAGCACTATTGTATACAGTGTCCAGATTGGCCAGTAAAGCTTTACATTCTTTTGCAGCATTGTTTTATTAATAAATGATGTCTTTGACTTCATAGTCCTCTCCTCCCATCTCATAGATAAATATTTCCTCCAGAGTAAGAGGCAGTACATCCACTACCTGCGGACTGTCTTTGCCATCTGTAATCGCCTTTACTACAGCATCTGGCTCTCCACGTACTATAACAGTGTATACTCTTCCTATATTTGACATATGAAGCACTTTAAAATTCTGTGGTATCTTAGGCATACCATACGGACACGCAATCTGAATCTTTGAAATATTGCCCTGCAGCTCCGTAAGTGACCTCTCTATCATAATCTTTCCATTATTAAGAATACCTACATGATCACATACATCCTCAAGCTCACGCAGATTATGGGACGATACAACAACTGTGGTATTATTAACAGCCACATCATCAAGCATGATAGACCATATCTGTCTTCTCATAACAGGATCAAGCCCATCAACAGGCTCATCGAGCACAATAATCTTTGGTTTACAGCACAGTGCAAGCCAGAAGGCAACCTGCTTCTGCATCCCCTTCGAAAGCTTTCTGATATTTCTTTTAACATCTATAGATGGGAAAAACTCCTGCATCCTGTAAAACTGCTTCTCATCAAAATTTGGATACATTCCCTTATAATAATGCATCATATTAATTGTATCAGATTGCAAAAAATAAAACATATCATCCGGAATGTAAGCCATATGTCCTTTAATCCTTGCATTTTCATATACAGGCTCACCTTCAATAAACACTTCCCCTGCATCCTGTCTCATTACTCCTGTAATATGCCTGATAAGTGTAGATTTGCCGGCTCCGTTTGGGCCTACAAGCCCATAGACAGCTCCTTTTTCCACGTTCATATTCACACCATCAAGTGCCGTAAAATCGTCAAATTTTTTCACTAAATTATTTATCTGTATCATCATTACCCTCTGTCACAACATCTTCTGTCTGCATATCTTGTGTTACAAATCTGACTAGGTCATCTTCCATGCTCAGCTGCTCTTTCGCATCATCCATTCTTGTTCTCAATTCCTCAACAGGTGTTTCAAGCACAAATAACTCTGTCACCACCTGATCAAAGAGTATTTTCAAATTCCTTGTCAGACTCTGCCTGGCTGTCTTAGCATCAGCAACAAAGGTTCCTTTACCACTTTTAGTATAAAGATAGCCTTCCTCCTCAAGTTCCTTGTATGCTTTTGCGATAGTGTTAGGATTGATTGCATACTTGCAGGCAAGCACACGTACAGACGGTAGCTTTTCGTCCTGTTTAATAACATTCATAACAATCATTCGTCTGATGCCTTCCTTAATTTGTTCATAAATAGGCTTTGAATCTCGATAATTTAACTGCATATCGTTCTCCCCGGTTCATATACGCCAGTACCGCTGTGCCTTTTATATTAATTCAAAGAACCAAAAAACTGTCTGGCAGCATCAGTTCCCGCACAGTGTACTATCCAACGTGATACACCTATTTTAACATATATAGCTTTAGGCATTTCTTATTATTTCCTTAATAGATTGTGCGAAAATTACTTAAGAAACATAAAAGCTCCAAGATTTCCACGCTTTCCATGACTTGCTCTATGCGAAAATAAAAGAGAGGGATTACAACAAGTGCATATATTGCTTATGGCAATATTGTCTTCCTGTACTCCTGCCTCCACCAGCACTCTCCTGTTACATTCCCAAAGATTAAGCTGATATTTGCCGTCTCCCTTATAGAGCAGAATATCACTCGCATGAGGATCATCTGTTGTCGCAAACTCATCCACAAAACACTCTGCAACATCCTGACTTATCTCATAGCAGTCCTGACATATTGAAGGTCCTATCGCAGCTATAACATCATGTGCCTCGGTACCAAACTTCCTGTTCATAGCAATAAGTGTCTGTTTTCCCATGCGATTTACAGTACCTCTCCAGCCCGAATGGCTAAGCCCTATTGCCCTATGTACCGGATCAACAAAATAAAGCGGTACACAATCAGCATAAAATGTGGCAAGCACAACATTTGGCTCATTCGTGATAAGTCCGTCCACATCTGTATATGGTCTCTTTCTTGTCACCCCGATGCCACACTGCTTTTTTCCAACTCTCAAAACATTGGTAGTATGTGTCTGGTCTGTCGTAACAATCTGTCCTGCCTCTGCTCCGATTGCCTCCGCCACCCTTTTATAATTTTCTAAGACCTTTTCCTCGTCATCACCACGCGTAAAGCTTAAATTTAAGCTATCAAACATTCCTGTACTGATGCCACCAAGACGTGTTGTAAAGCAATGCTCTATCATAGAAAGCTCATTTAGCTTCCTAAAATGTAACAAAGGAACAACACTTCCGCTTGAAAGGACGTGCTTTTTTAATTCCAGAACATCTTTATCATTCTTTGTAACAAAATCATTTATAGTAATTTCATCAACATTTTTGTGTATGTTTTCAGCCTGCATATTCTTATCCATCTTTATATTCTTTTCCTTCTTTATATTCTTTTCCTTCTTTATATTCTTATCAATCTTTATAATCTTATCAATGTCTGTCTTCATATTTATATCTATACAACTATATATTACCGATAACTATTGCTTTTTATAATTTCCTGTTCCTTGTCTGTTTTCACGAAATAGTCTGGTCAAACGTTTATAAATTAACGGTTCCGTAATACCTGTCCGTAACTGCCAAGCCAATAGTTATTGACTGCCCTCAAATGCATTCTTCAACACAGTAACCTCGTCATCGTCCACTGCTATCACATCAAATCTGCATGGCGTCCACTCATTCAGACCATGTGTCATAAGATAATACCTTGCAACTGATATGATTTTTTTCTGTTTGCTATAACCAACTGCTTCAAGAGCCCTGCCGCAGCCATTATCCCTACGGTATTTCACCTCACAAAAACATATTGTATCTCCATCCTTTGCTATTATATCTATCTCTCCAAAGCGATTTCTGTAATTGCAGGCAAGTACACTATATCCCATATTTATTAACTGCTCAGCTGCAAGCTGCTCATATATACTTCCAACACTTCTTTTATTCATAACTGCCTCACATATCATATAACCTACACACTATCTTTGGTCAATTTTTGCCTTAAGCTTATCCAGATCATTAACAAAAACAAGTATCTCTGCAACAACCTCATACAACTCCGTTGGAATCATATCACCTATTTTAAGCCTAGACAGTGTATCAGCAAGCTTATCGTCCTTATATGTAGGCACATTGCTTTCCTTAGCCCTCTCAATAATTTTGTCAGCAATAACGCCCTTGCCTGTAGCTAGTATTTTAGGTGCTGCTTCTCCCGGCACATACTCTATAGCTACGGCTGTTTTGCCTATGTCTATTCCATTATTGTTGCGATTATCATTTTCGCCATGCATACAACTCACCTGTCCTTCTGAAGTAAGTTTTAATCATCTGTGACTATTCGTAAATTATCTTATACACTGCTACGCCCTAATGTCAAAGGAATATCTATGCACCTGACCTGTAGGTGGCAAATCCTTTTTCAGAAATCCAGCGACAAAATTCATCTGTTTCGAACCACTATTTACATTCAATTCACAATTATAGCCCTTATCCTGTAATCTCTTTTCCAACACCGGCAGAAATTGCTTTACCAGTGCATATGACTCATCACTATCCAAATAGAAATTAGTTGTAACCTTCCTATGAAGCATTTTAATTGACACATCTGTCCCACCGAGATGCTCTAAATCCAAATGTAAAAATGCTGATAATTCTTTGTCCGGATTGGACATACTTTTCTTATTTGTATACACATACAACTGTCCGCTGGCGTTTTTTTCATTCATCTTCAATGGAACCTGCACATATGTATATGCCTCGTTTATCTGATTCATAAATTCAATATTTCCACGGATATTATCTGCCAGTGCCTCTGCTTTAGGATTCACCACTCCTGATGTTTTCAAAATAATTTCCATATTTGTTATCTGTTTTTCAATTTTGTCGTACAAGCCATCAAGCTTCTTAGGATTCTTCTCTAAATCTCCCGGTTTAATCATCCATTGCTGTTCTAAAGCCTCCTTCAACATAAGCTTAAAGGCTTCTCCTGAAAACAAATGTCTCAGTGTATCGGCATTTGCCGGTGTATTTTCCAACATACTTTTTATATCGTTAAGTATTCCTACGACACTGCTATCCTCTGAATACAAAGAAATATTGTTTTCCTGTAAATTCGGAAGCAGCATCCTGACCTGTTCATTAAGCTCTTCTATCTGCTTATCCGATAAAAGAAATCCAATAGTATTTGATTTTGTTTCATTCTCCTGTAAAAGGATGGTATCTGTTGCCGGAGCATTGTTTATTTTCTGCGTTGTGTGAATGTCCTGTGATTCACCGGAAACACTGTTTAATGATTCAAATAATTCAGCAATATTAAAGTGTTTTTTTACTACAGGTGCCGATTGATTATCACGCATTATTGTCTCATACTGTGACATATCAGAAGCTTCACTTGATATAAATGCCTCTTCCGGCAGCCCTTCTGTAACAATATTTAAAATATCCCTCGCCTGGGTTACAAGCTTATACATTGATAAATCTTCGGCTGAAAGAGCATTCGGCAGTTCATCTATCAAACTATCCATAGCAATTGTAATAGCCTGTTTGTCATTAGCATAATTTTCAAACTGAGCTGCATTTACCTGATTAATTTCAATTCCAAGCCTCTTTAACTCAACAAGTGTAGTCACATTAATATCCTTATTATCCTGCACAAGCTGATACATCTGATTAAGGCTTGTCTTATCAATTGGCATATGCTCTTCCATCATCTTGTTCACCATCGACAAATTTATGCCATCTACCGACAGACCTGCAGCCTTTAGCGCATCCATAAGTGTGAGGTTGGCTCCCTCGCCATCAACTGTATATGGTTTTATTTCTATAGTGCCTCCATCATTATTTTTCACCTGAAAAAACACAGACTGTCCCTGTTCAAATGAAAACTTTCCTGCCAGCCTTGCCAAAATCTGCTGACCATTTGACAAGGCAAGCTTAACCTGATTGCCACGGACACTGCTTACTGTTCCCTCAAATATCATCCCTTTTGACATTTCATTTAAAGAAGATACCAGCTTTTCAACGCCCTTTGCTCCTGTCATAGGCTCACCATTTGCCACTGAATTGTTGTATTGACTTACCAAATTTGATATCTGCATAGCATCACCCTGATATAGTATCGCTATGTTTAAGTATACATATATAAATTGTATCATTTATTGGTATTTCTGTCACTATATTACTGTTCACACACCACAGTGTAACCGGCAACAATTGATTTCTTTCAAAAATCAGGTAAATTCCACCATATTCTTCCTATACCACTTTGGACAAAGATTGCGCTGACATTGTGGATTGAACCGCTCCCTTATATCAGTGTGCTCAAAATACACCTTCCATAACTGCTCAAAACTGTCTGTCTTCACCGGCACACTTCTCTCAAGCTGTTTAAATTCACTTTCATTGATATAAAAGCACTCCTTAAGCCTCGGGTGAACCACTGCATACCTTCTTCTATCATCATAGATTACAAAATTTTCCCCCGGATACCTGTCCACAAAATGCCACATAACAACCGGTATCATATCGCATTTTGGTTCAAAGTGCGCCAGCAGATAGTTTCCATTATCACTAAAACGAATAAACCCTCTTATCTTGTCAGCCTCTTTATTTACCTTTCTTGAAAGCTCAAATACCTCCATAACATATTTATCGGTCATATGCTCCATAATCCTTTGTCCCACCTTAAATGCTCTGACAAGAAATCCAAGCACTATTGTTGCTCTATTATCAGAATAATGGCACAAAGCATCAAATACAGTCTCATATATCTTAAAACCAAGCTTCTTTTGAATTGTCAAAATTGTCTTTTGTACCTTTACCTCATCTGTTTCAATATCTATCATCTTTGAAAAAAGTGAATAGTTTCCTCCAATGCCTATCTCAATAGAAATATTGTCCCGGTATACCTCGTGATTTTCTTTTTGCATTTGATTTTTGTATACAAAAGCATCATATATAGCGGTAAAAATCCCATTTATATTATTATCACATCTAAGTATTATATTATCCATGCATACTTCTCCCTGCAGCTTTACAAAATATTGTCTATTCAGATATAAAATCAAATATACTCATCTGCTCATAAGTACATGATTTATTATCAGCTAAAAGCATAGTATCCGGCCTTTCGTTATATATGAGATGCCTTGTAATATAGCTTTCATCAAGCTTTGTATTGTACATCATACGACCATCACAGGTGATAAAGTACAGTGCTCTTTTGAGCACGACACCCATTTTCTTTAAATCTGTAAACGAAAGCTTTGCATGCTTTCTGGCTTTTATAATACGCCTGACACTGTTAGTGCCTATTCCCGGGACCCTGAGAAGTGTATAATAATCTGCCGTCATAATCTCAACCGGAAAACACTCCAGATGACCTACAGCCCACTGACACTTTGGATCAATATAATCATTAAAGCTCTGATTATCCTCCGACAAAAGTTCTCCTGCCTTAAATCCATAAAATCTCATAAGAAAATCTGCCTGATAAAGCCTGTGCTCTCTCTTTAACGGTGGTGGCTGCCCGATACCCGGTAATGACTCATCCATATTAACATTCACAAAAGCCGAGTAAAATACTCTCTTCATATCAAACCTGTTGTACATTGCTTCTGCTACAGATATAATCTGATAATCACTCTCTCCGGTTGCTCCCACAATCATCTGTGTACTCTGCCCCGCCGGCACATAATATCTGTCCGGTCTTTTGATACTTAAGCTTGATTCCCAGCTTTTTTCTGAAAGCTTATCAGCCTTCCCGCAATCTGTAGCAACCCCAAGGCTTCTGTGATACTCTGATAATCTTGCAGTACTATCTTTTATTTCGGCCATCTGCTCATAATATGCCTGCTCATCTATATACATACGGTTTTTCATACTTCTATTGCCATGATACATTCGGCTGTCCTTTATACCATTTTGAATAAATCTCATAGGTGTAAGAATGTTTTTACGCGCCTTATTCGGAGCAACTGCCCTAAGACCTTCCGCTGTGGGCAACTCCAGATTAACACTCATCCTATCACAAAGATATCCAATCATCTCAAGAACCTCAGAGGAGGCTCCCGGTATACCCTTGATGTGTATATACCCATTGAAATGATATTTGTTTCTCAAAAGAAAAAGCGTGGTATATAAAAGCTGCATAGTATGCTCGGGCGATTCTATGATACCTGAGCTTAAAAAAAGTCCCTCTATATAATTGCGTCTGTAAAACTCAACAGTAAGGTTACATACCTCCTCAGGCGTAAATGTCACTCTTTCAACATCATTAGTGCATCTGTTGATACAGTATTTGCAATCATAAATACATTCATTTGTAAAAAGTATCTTGAGAAGCGATATACACCTGCCATCAGCTGTAAACGAATGACATATTCCACTGGCAAATGCACTCCCCATATCATTTCCATTACCCGAACGGGATGCACCACTGGAAGTGCATGCAACATCAAACTTTGCCGCATCAGACAGAATCTTAAGTTTTTCCATAATATCAGCACTGATTGACGTTAACATAAGACCTCCTCATATTATATCGAACATCTGTTTGCATTATACAACATATGTTCGGGTAAATCAAGTGAAAATTTTTGGAAAAATATTATTATGGTTCATAAGCACAAAAACCATAGATATCTTAAATGCTGTCTCTTATACACATCTCCGAGCCCACGAGACCCTAAGACATCTCG
>ERZ1026929.1185-NODE-1185-length-9773-cov-6.233793_pt1 | contig 9773 bp, 10 predicted proteins | sample MGYA00519463_ERZ1026929 | MGnify/ENA primary metagenome ERZ1026929 (study PRJEB26926, sample SAMN06164829) | human gut metagenome | biome: ENVO:00009003; feature: ENVO:2100002; material: ENVO:00002003 | host: Homo sapiens | place: USA | collected 2012 ... | reverse complement strand
GACGAACACCGAGACCATCGTCCGCCACGAGGCGATGCCCGTGAAGAGGAGGATGGCGGCGCCGATGAGGATGGCGAGCGTCGAGGTCTCGCCGAACGAACCGGGGATGAAGCCCAGGAAGGCGTCCAGCGGCGAGAAGGTCATCGTGCCGGTGGTCGAGAGCTGCTCGAGCGCCGTGGCACCCGTGATGCCGTCCACCTGTGCACCCATCATCGTCCAGTTGGAGTACCATACGGTCTCACCCGACATCGAGGGGGTGTAGGCGAAGAAGGCGAAGGCACGCGCCAGCAGCGCGGGGTTGAAGACGTTCATGCCCGTACCGCCGAAGACCTCCTTGCCGAAGACTACGGCGAAGGCCGTCGAGAGGGCCACCATCCACAGGGGCGTCGATACGGGGAAGATCATCGGGATCAGCAGACCCGTCACGAGGAAACCCTCGTTCACCTCGTGGCCGCGGGCCTGGGCGAAGGCGAACTCGATGCCCAGACCGACGATGTACGAGACGCACACCATCGGCAGCACGCGCACCAGACCGTAGAAGAAGGCCTGGAAGCCCTCGAGGCCCACCTGCAGACCCGTGTTGAAGCAGCCGAACAGGAACGCCGGGATCAGCGCCAGCACGACGACGATCATCGTACGCTTCATGTCGTTGCAGTCGCGGATGTGTGCGCCGCGGGTCGTGGTCGTGTTCGGGACGAAGAGGAACGTCTCGAATGCGTCGAAGGTCGATTCGAGGAAGCCCAGCTTGCCTCCCTTGGAGAAGGTGGGCTTGATTTTGTCCATGAATTTACGCAGTCCCATCGTTATGCCTCCTTAATCATTAAGTTAATACCGTCGCGGATGATCTGCTGGATCTCGATCTTCGAAGGATCGACGAACTCGCAGAGGGCGAAATCCTCCTCCGTGACCTCGTAGATGCCGAGGTTCTCCATCTTGTCGATGTCGCCCGCCAGGCAGGCCTTGAGCAGGTACATCGGGTAGATGTCCATCGGCAGATACTGTTCGTAGAGTCCCGTAACGACGAACGGGCGCTCGCCGCCGTTGAGATTCGTGTCGAGGTCGTACTCCTTTTTGGGGCAGAGCCACGAGAAGTAGGCGCGCGACACGGAGAACTTCTTCAGACGGGGCATGGCCCATCCGAGCAGTTCGTATTTGTCGCCTTCGGGGATGGCCGTCAGCTGGTTGGCATAGAATCCCACGAAGCCGTCGAGTGCGGTCTTCGTGCCGGTGAGGACGTTGCCCGAGATGAAGCGGATGCTGTCGCCCTCCTTTTGGGCCTTGACGTTGCCCTTGACCACCGAATCGACGCGGGCCCCGGCGATGATGCGCACGTAGGCCGGCTTCTCGATCTCGGAGCCGGTGACGGCCACCGTCTTGTGCATGTCCACACGGCCCTCGTTCACCAGACGGCCGATGATGGCCAGGTCCTGGATATTGACCGTCCAGACGATGTCGCCCTTGTTGATCGGATCGACGTGGTGGATCTGCACGCCGACGTTGCCCACGGGGTGCTTGCCGGCGAACGTGTGCAGCTCGACGCCCTGCAGCTCGGGCATGCGGCCCTCGGCCTTGGCGCGCACCGAGAGGTGCACCTTGCCCGGCGTGAGCCGGCGCATCAGCTCGATGCCGGCCTGCAGGTTCCGCTGCTCGTCGCGGAGGACGAAGTTGTAGTCCGGAGCGAGCGGCGCGGAGTCGAAGGCGGAGATGAAGACGGCCTTCGGCGTGTCGTTCGGGTCGGCGATGATGCCGTAGGGTCGCTGCACGATCATCGGCCAGAGGCCCGAACGCAGCAGCAGTTCGACAATCTGCTCGCGCGAAGCCTTCTTCAGGTCGGGCTTCTCGAACTCCTCGTAGCGCTGAACGGCGTCGGGGGTCACCGTCACGGAGAGCACCTTGCGCTTCTCTCCGCGGTTGATGGCGGCCACCTTGCCGCTGACGGGCGACGTGAAGAGGACGCGCTCGTTGTACTTGTTGAAGAACAACGGCGTTCCGGCCTTCACCTCATCTCCCACCTTAACCAGCAGCTTGGGCGTCACACCCTCGAAATCGAGGGGCGAGAGGGCATACTCCGGAGACAGAGGCGCTTCGGTCAGCGTCTCCTGGGGCTTGCCCGCCAGATTGATGTCTAAACCCTTGCGTAATGTAATGATTTTCGACATGGTTAAAGAATTTGATTGTTATGTTTGGATTTTTAGGGTTTCGCCTTTTTCGTGTTGTTAGCGGACTAACACCTTAAATCGCGTGCGAAAGTACGAAATTTTTCCCGAAAAATCCCATTTCCAGGGCCATTATTTCCGCCCGACAGACAAAATGACAAAAACGAAACCCGGCATCCTGCGAAGCGAAATATGCCGACCGTCGGAGCGGGACGTGATGAAGCGGTTTCCGATGTCGGAGAAAATTCCTACATTTGCCGTGTCATGGCCGACTATGTCAATATCCACACCCACCGCCCGACGGGGCGCTGCACGGAGCTCCGCACGGCGGGCATCCACCCGTGGGAGGCGGCACGCGAACTGGCCGCAGTGCGCTCCGAGGGGCTTGCAGGGCGGCTCGGCGAGGCTCTTGCCGGTGCGCAGGCCCTCGGCGAGACGGGGCTCGACTTCGCCTGCTCCACCGACCGCGCGGCGCAGACGGAGCTGCTGCGCGCCCACCTGCGGCTGGCCCGCGAACGGGGCCTTGCGGTGGTGCTGCACTGCGTGCGGGCCTTCGAACCGCTGATGAACGAATTGAAAGCCTGCCCGCCCCCGGCGGCCATCTTCCACGGCTTCATCGGCTCGCCCGAGCAGGCACGGCGGGCCGTCGGCAGCGGCTGGTATCTCTCTTTCGGCATGCGTACCTTTGCTTCGCCGCGGAGCCTCGAAGCGCTGCGCACGACGCCGCACGAACGGCTCTTCTTCGAGACGGACGACGACCCTGCGGAGATCGAGAGTGTCTACGCCGCAGCCGCCGCAGTGCTCGGCTGCCGCGTCAGCGAACTGCAACAGGCGACGGAGGCCAACTACCGGAGGCTCTTCACCCCATGGACGGCAGCGGGTACGGAGGCATGCGATGAGTTAAAGAAAAACACGAGATAATGAACGACAACTGGCTGGAAAGAACCGAATTGCTGCTCGGAAAAGAGAAACTTTCACAAATCCGCGACGCCCACGTTCTGGTCGTCGGTCTGGGCGGCGTGGGCGCCTATGCCGCCGAGATGATCGCCCGTGCGGGCGTGGGCCGCATGACGGTGGCCGATGCCGACACGGTGAACCCGACGAACATCAACCGCCAGCTGGTGGCGCTCCACTCGACCGTCGGGCGGCAGAAGGCCGAGGTGCTGGCCGAACGGCTGCGGGACATCAACCCCGCGATCGGACTCACGGTGGTCAATCGCTACATCAAGGACGAGGAGACCTACACGCTGCTCGATGCCGCGCGTTACGACTATGTGGTGGACGCCATCGATACCCTCTCGCCGAAACTGGCGCTGATCGCCGCCTCGCTCGAACGGGGCTATCCGCTGGTCAGCTCGATGGGGGCCGGGGCCAAGACCGACCCCACGAAGCTGGAGATCGCCGACATCTCGAAGACCCACCACTGCCCGCTGGCCCACATGCTCCGCAAGCGGCTGCACAAGATCGGCATCCGCAGCGGCTTCCGGGCCGTCTTCTCGCCCGAACCGATGCGCGAGGGGGCGATGATCCTCTGCGAGGAGCAGAACAAGAAGTCGAACGTCGGGACGATCTCCTACATCCCGCCGCTGTTCGGCATCGGCTGCGCCTCGGTGGTGATCCGGGGGCTGATCGGCGAACTCGACTGACCGCCGCAGCCCGTCAGGGGCGCTCCGCGGCCATGCGGTCGATGAAGAGAATGCCGTCCAGATGATCCACCTCATGCTGGAAGATGACGGCCGTATAGCCCCGTATGACCTCCCTGCGGCGGACGAAGCCGCTGTCGCGGTAGCGGATCTCGATCTGCTGCGGCCGCGCCACATCGCCGTAGCGGTCCGGGACCGAAAGACACCCCTCCGGGCCGGGGACCGCAGGCCCCGTACGCCGCACGATCTCGGGATTGACATAGATGCCGAACGGCTCGCCCGGCAGGTCGAAGCGCTGTACGGCGATGACCCGCAGCCCGATGCCGACCTGCGGGGCAGCGATACCCACCCCTTCGTTCTGCGGGTTGCGGACCGTGGTCAGCAATCCCTCGCACAGGCGGCCGAACTCCTCGGCGGCATGCATCCGGGCGGTCACCGGCTCGGCGCGCCGGCGCAGGAAGAGCGAATCGCTGCGGTCGGCAATGCTCCACACGCGCAGCAGGCCGCCGTCCGCGTTGTCGAGCGTCTGCCGCCAGGAGGCCTCGAACGCCGGGCGGGCGCATCCTGCCGAGACCAGTGCCGCGGCAAAGGCGGTCCACAGGCGGATGGGAAGGGTCGGAAATTTCATCTGTGCAAAACGGTTTCTCGGGACAAATATACGAAAAACGGGCGACCGAAGGCGAAAAGCCGCTATCTTTGTCCTGCGGGGAGCGGCTGCGGCGCGTCCGGGCCCCGCAGCCGAAAAGCATTCAACAAAAAACACAAAGAACCATTCCGATGAAACCGAACATCGTATTTCTCGACCAGTACAGCCTCGGAGAGGCCGACCTTTCGTCGATCCGTGCGCTGGGGAACTATACGGGCTACGAGACCACACGGCGCGAAGAGATCGTCGCCCGTGCGGCCGACGCCGACATCGTCATCACCAACAAGGTGCCGTTCGACCGCGCTACGCTCGAACGCCTGCCCCGCCTGCGGCTGATCTGCGTGGCCGCCACGGGAATGAACCACATCGACCTGGCCGCCGCGGCCGAACGGGGCGTCGCCGTGAAGAACGCCGTGGGTTACTCGACCCATTCGGTCACGGAGACGACCATCGGCGCCGCCATCGCACTGCTGCGCCAGACCGTCTACTACGACCGCTACGTGAAGGAGCACTACGCCGGGGCCGAACGGCAGTACCACTTCGGCCGCACGACCCGCCAGCTCTACGGCTCGCACTGGGGCGTCATCGGGCTGGGCAACATCGGACGCAACGTGGCCCGCGTCGCCACGGCCCTGGGGTGCGAGGTGGCCTATACCTCCACGTCGGGCATCGAGCGGCAGGAGGAGTATCCCTGCATGCCGCTCGGCGAACTGCTCGCCTGGGCCGATGTCGTATCGGTCCACTGCCCGCTGAACGACCGCACGAAGGGGTTGATCGGCGCCGGCGAGCTGGCACGGATGAAGCCCTCGGCCCTGCTCATCAACGTGGCGCGCGGCGGGATCGTGGACGAAGCGGCCCTTGCGGCCGCACTCGATGCGGGACGTCTGGCGGGGGCCGCACTCGACGTCTTCGAGCACGAGCCGCTCGAGAAGGGCAATCCCCTGCTCTCGGTGCGCGAACCCGAACGGCTGCTGCTCTCGCCCCACAATGCCTGGTCGCCCGTCGAGGCCGTGGAGATCCTCGTGCGGTGCATTGCCGACAACATCCGCTCATTCAACGGCAGCGCACGATGAACGCCGAGACGATCCTGCCCGCGCAGACGCCCGACGAGCGGCGGCAGCGCGTCTTCGAATGGCTCGACGCCCACGGCATCCGCTACACGTGGTACGAACATCCGGAGGCCCCGACCATAGAGATCGCCCGCCAATACTGGCGCAACGACGGTTCGAAGCACTGCAAGAACCTCTTCTTCCGCAACCACAAGGGCAACCGCCACTACCTGGTCTCGTTCGATGCCGAGCAGTCGCTGGCCATCCACGACCTCGAACACCGCCTGCACCAGGGCAAGCTGTCGTTTGCCTCCGAGCAGCGCATGGAGCGCTGGCTCGGGCTGCGGCCCGGGTCGGTATCGCCTTTCGGGTTGATCAACGACACGGAGCACCACGTGCACCTGTTCCTCGACGCACGGTTGCAGGAATACCCCTCGCTCTCGTTCCACCCCAACGACAACCGCGCCACGGTGGTCATCCCGCGCGAAGAGTTCCTGCGCTACCTCGCGGAGGTGGGCAACAGCTATGAATTTTTGGAACTCTACTGAACAACGAGCCGTTTTTTTCCTACCTTTGAATAAACCCAACAAATTGGAAAAACCCTTAAAAAAACAAACCCGACCATGAAAAAACTCGTTCTCGCCCTGTTCATGACCCTCAGCACCCTGGGTGCGCTCCGGGCCCAGTCCCTGCAATCGGACATCATGTCCTACCTGCGAACCGAAGGATACGCCCCCTCCTACGACTCGGACGGCGACATCCAGTTCAAGAAGGAGGGATACCTCTACTACGTCATCGTCAAAGACATCGACGATGGCTACTCCTATGTAGAGGTCCGCGTGCCGTTCGGCATTTCGGACATGTCGCTCAGCGAACTGCAGAACATTGCCTCCGAGCTCAACACCGCGAAGTTCCTCTGCAAATGCTCGGCATATCGCGATGACAGCGACGGAGACAACATCTTCCAGATCGGCATGGAGTTCGTCGCCTCCACCTCCTCGCAGGCCCGTTACCAGATGAAGCACGCCCTGCGGCTGATGCCCGTATGGATCAGCGCCTTCGATGAGTATCTCTGACATCCGGGAGAAGTGCAGGCCGGAACCCGGCCCACGAAAAAGAGAGGATTCACGCACATGCGTTGAGTCCTCTTTTCATCTATTGCGCCCGGGGCCCCGGGCTGCTATTTGCCGAGCAACTCCGCCAACCGAGCCTTCAGCTCCTCCCCACGCAGATTACGGGCCACGATCGTGCCGTCGGGGCCGAAGAGAATGATGTGCGGAATGCCGTTGATGCCGTAGAGGTCGATCGGAATTGTCCCGGCTTCGAGAATCTGCGGCCACGGCAGTCCGAGTTCCTCAATGGCCTTCAGCGTGGCAGCCCGGTCGTCGGCCACGGCCACGCCGAGGATGTCGAGTTGGCTGCGGTCGTAACGGTCCCATACCTCGCGGATCGTCGGCATCTCGGCGCGGCATGGCCCGCACCACGAAGCCCAGAAATCGACCAGCACATACTTGCCCCGCCCGACGAAGTCCGAAAGCGACACGGCCGTCGAATCGACGGTCCCCGTCGGAACCGTAAAGTCGGTGAAGGGCATTCCCTCGGCAGTCTTGCCCAGCGCCTCGAAAACCGAGGCCATGTTCACTACGGGGCCGAAATTGCGCGCATAGTCCGAACCATCGGCGTAGAGCGCGTCGAATTCCTCGGGCGTACGGGCGATGAAGGCCCAGTTCCACAGGGCCGTGGCGCCGAGGGCATCCTCGCGCGACACATACGGACGCAGGAACGCTGCAAAACGGTCGGTGGCTTCGTCGATGGCCATCCGGATGCGCGCCTGGCGGACCATCTCGTCGAGCGTCGAGTCGGCGCGAAGCCGTTCACACGTCTCCTTGACATGATTCACCAGCGAATCGAACCGCATCTGATAAGCCGTCCGGGTATCGTTGAGCGGCGTACCCCCGGCCAGATGCGTCTCCATATGCACCACGATTCGACCCGGCTCGAGAATCAGATTGGCATACTCCTCTCCGAGATCGATGCGCCGAATCGAGTCGCGGACAACACTTCCCGTGAAGAGAAAACGGCCGTCGGTCACCACCGCACTGTCGGAAACAGATTCATTGTGATAATCAAACAGGTAGGCGGTCTTTCCGTTGAATGACGGATCCACCTCGCCTTCGATTGTGTAGCTCCGGTCACGGGCACACGAGGCAAAAGCCATCGCCAGTAACGAGCCATAAAGCCACGCCGTTTTCATACGCAATATTTTGGGGTATTTGATTTATAATCAAACATTTCAAATTAAAAATTTCGATGGAGGGCTTGCACAAGCCCTCCATCGAAAGTCTGCACCGCCGGGACACAGGGTTCCCTGACGGATGCCGGACGCACTTCGTGCCCGGCCGGTTATTTCATCTCGACAAGCGCCTTGCCGGTCATCTCCTCGGGCTGGGGAAGTCCCATGAGCTTGAGCACCGTAGGAGCCACGTCGGCCAGAATGCCGTTGTGCACTGCCTTCACGCGGTCCGACACCACCACGATGGGCACCGGGTTGAGCGAGTGCGCCGTGTTGGGCGTACCGTCGGGGTTGATGGCATTGTCGGCGTTGCCGTGGTCGGCAATCATCACCACCTCGTAGCCGTTGGCCTTGGCGGCCTCGACCACCTTCTCGACGCAGCCATCGACGGCCTTGACAGCCTTGACGATCGCATCGTAGACGCCCGTATGGCCCACCATGTCGCCGTTGGCGAAGTTCAGGCAGATGAAGTCGAACTTACGCTCGCCGAGGGCGGCAACCAGCTTGTCGGCAACCTCGGGGGCCGACATCTCGGGCTGCAGGTCGTAGGTGGCCACCTTGGGCGATGCCACCAGGATGCGCTCCTCGCCCTCGAACTTATCCTCGCGGCCTCCGTTGAGGAAGAAGGTCACGTGGGCATACTTCTCGGTCTCGGCGATGCGCAGCTGCCGAAGGCCCTGCTTCGAAACCCACTCGCCGATCGTATCGGGCACATCGGCCTTGTCGAAGAGGATGTGCAGGCCCGTGAATTTGGCGTCGTAGGGGGTCATGCAGCAGTAGTAGAGCGGCATGGTGTGCATGCCGGCCTCGGGCATGTCCTGCTGCGTGAGGACGATCGTCAGCTCCTTGGCGCGGTCGTTGCGGTAGTTGAAGAAGATAACCAGGTCGTTCGGGCGAATCAGGCCCACGGGCTGGCCCGCAGCATCGACACGTACGATCGGCTTGATGAACTCGTCGGTCACGTCGGCATCATAGGACTTCTGCACGGCGGCGACCATGTCCGTGTCGTGCTCGCCGACACCCTCGACCAGCGCGTCGTAGGCCACCTTCACACGCTCCCAGCGCTTGTCGCGGTCCATCGCATAGTAACGGCCGATCACCGTAGCGATCTTGCCGCCCGTCTTTGCGAGATGCTCTTCGAGCTGGGCGATGAAGCCCTTGCCGCTGTGCGGGTCGGTATCGCGGCCGTCCATGAAGCAGTGCACGTAGGTGCGCTCCGAAACGCCGTACTCGCGGGCGATGTCACAGAGTTTGAAGAGGTGCTCGAACGACGAGTGTACGCCGCCGTCCGAGGTCAGGCCCATGAAGTGCACCCCGACGCCCTGCGCCTTGGCATATTCGAAAGCCTTGACGATCTCGGGATTCCGGAGGATCGAGTTGTCGCGGCAGGCGCGGTTGATCTTCACGAGGTCCTGGTAGACCACGCGGCCGGCGCCGATATTGAGGTGGCCCACCTCCGAGTTGCCCATCTGTCCGTCGGGCAGGCCGACGTTCTCGCCGTCGGTGCGCAGTTCGGCATGGGGGTACTTTTCGGTCATGGCCGAGATGTATGCGGGATGTACGGTCGAAATGACATCGGCCTTGTCGTGATGGCCGTTGCCCCAGCCATCGAGAATCATCAGTAATACCTTGTTGCTTTCCATAACTATCAGTTTTTAAGTCCCGTATTGTTTCAGTTCAGCGTCGGAACGCCGGGACTGCCCGGCACGCCGCCACATTATTTCACCTGCGCCGAGATCAGCTCCACAGCCTTGTCGATGGCCGCCTGCAGCCCCTCGGCATTCTTGCCGCCGGCCGTGGCGAAGAAGTTCTGACCGCCACCGCCGCCCTGCATCAGCCGGGCGGCCTCGCGGACTACCGCACCGGCATTCACGCCCCGGGCCGTGATTTCGTCGCCGAGCATGACCGTCAGCGACGGCTTGCCCTCATAGACCGAGCCCACGAGACCCTAAGACATCTCGTATGCCGTCTTCTGCTTGAAAAAAA
>ERZ1026929.1173-NODE-1173-length-9830-cov-12.311918_pt1 | contig 9830 bp, 9 predicted proteins | sample MGYA00519463_ERZ1026929 | MGnify/ENA primary metagenome ERZ1026929 (study PRJEB26926, sample SAMN06164829) | human gut metagenome | biome: ENVO:00009003; feature: ENVO:2100002; material: ENVO:00002003 | host: Homo sapiens | place: USA | collected 2012 ... | reverse complement strand
AGATGTCTTAGGGTCTCGTGGGCTCGGAGATGTGTATAAGAGACAGATATATGCCTCATCCACGATCACAATCACATCCGGATTTGCCTGAATGATCTCCTCGATGGCAGATACTGGAAGAAGTTCCCCGGTCGGCGCATTCGGATTTGGGAATACGATTCCACCATTTTCACATTTATAGTCTGAAGGATTCAGGCGGAATGCATCATCCAGCGGAATCTGTGTATACGGAATGCGAAGCATTTCTGCCCACACGTCATAAAAGGAATAGGTAATATCCGGAAACAGAATCGGCTTCTTTGAATTAAAGAAGGTCATAAACAGCATTGCAAGCACATCATCCGATCCGACACCGACAAATACCTGTAAAGGGTCTACCTGATAGAATTGTGCAATCCCATCCACCAGATTTGTCACAACCGGATCCGGATACAGCCGCAGATCATCCGTATGAAAATGTTCCAGTGCTTCCTTTACCCCCGGTGCCGGCGGATATGGATTTTCGTTAGTGTTTAATTTGATAACATTCGTATTTTTCGGCTGTTCACCCGGAACATACGGCTCAACCGTGCGGATATTTTTTTCCCATTCTCTCATAATTCACCTCTTAGTCTGTAAGTCCGAATTCTTCGGCAAGTTTCTTAAATTGCGGAAGGGAATTCGTTATAGTATCATATGATACACAGTAAGCAATTCTCACAAATCCCGGACACGCAAATGTACTTCCCGGAACTATAAGGATGTTATATTTCTTCGCTCTCTCGCAGAATTCCTTATCATCTACAGGCGTCTTCACGAACATGTAAAATGCGCCCTCCGGCTTAATGCATTCAAATCCGAGTTCCAAAAGTCCCTTATATAATGTTTCCCTGTTACGGTTATATGCAGCTATATTCTCTGAAACATCAACATCAACGCATCTGCCGATAACTTTCTGCATAAGTGACGGTGCATTAACGAATCCGAGAATTCTTGTAGCCACATTACATGCCGTCTTAATCGTTGCCGAATCATCGAGTGCATCAGGTATTACAAGGTATCCGATACGTTCACCCGGAAGTGAAAGCGACTTACTGTATGAATATCCGACAACGGTGTTGTCATAATATTTCGTAAGATACGGAACTTCCACTCCGTCGTATGCAAGTTCCCTGTACGGTTCATCCGAGAAAAGAATTATTACCCTGTCGTATTCTTTCTGCTTGCGCTCTAAAATCTCTGCCATCTTCTTGATCGTATCTTCTGAATATACAACTCCGGTAGGATTATTCGGAGTGTTTACGATAACTGCCTTGGTCTTAGGCGTTATCATTTTCTCAAATGTATCAAGATCCGGCTGGAAAGTAGTTGTATCAGGCGGTACAACCACAAGCTTCGCATCAACATTGGCGGCATATGATCTGTATTCGCCGAAATAAGGTGCAAATGCAATTATCTCATCACCGGCATTGACAACCGCCTTGAATATAACATTAATTCCGCCTGCCGCACCGACTGTCATAATTATATTGGTCTCATCAAAATCCGTTCCGAAACGTCTGTTGAGTGATGATGCCACAGCCGCTCTTACATCCTCGTATCCTGAATTACTCATATATCCGTGAAGTACTGTTGATTCTTCCTCATCAACAAGTGCCTTGATTGCTTCATTAACCTGGGCAGGAGCCGGCACATTAGGATTACCGAGGCTGAAATCGTATACATTCTCTGCTCCGTATATTCCTGCAAGGCGCTTGCCTTCCTCAAACATCGCTCTGATAACCGAGCTGTTGTTAACCAAATCTATCATTTTATCAGATATCATATATGCTTCCTCCTGTTGTCTGATTTAAGTTAAGTATATTCCCTGCAGTTTTATAAAACAAGTATTTTATTTTTGTTTTTGCTTAATTCGGTTATATGTGTTAGAATTGTCTCGATTTCAGAAAGATATGAGGATATTATAATGAAAAAAATTATCACAACAATATTAGCCTCGCTGGCTCTGTGTGCTGTTTTCACATTATCGGCGGACATAACATCTGCTGCGGATGCTGTGGAACTCACACCGGAATATGCCACATCAAACGGCGCGTCCGTATATGATATGACGGGCGGTTCCTACGATACGATGTCCACATTCAACTCGGGTGATACGATAACAATAAGTTCGTCCACACCGATTGCACATCTGTATATCGCATGGAATAACAAAACCGTCTCTCCATGGACACTGACACTTGAAGACGGTTCTGCACAGGAGTGCGGTACAAACGGTTATCTTCATGAATATGTGAAACTTGACAAGCCGTCAACCAAGGCAGTCATCAATATCAAAGCTGATGGCATGAAAATATGCAAATTATATGCTTTCGGAGAGGGCGATGTCCCTTCGTGGGTACAGCAATGGAATCCCCCATGCGATGAAGCTGATATTCTGCTCGTCTCAACCCACGCGGACGATGAACAGCTTTTCTTCGGCGGAATCATACCGTATTATGCCGGCGAGCTTGGTCTCAAGGTTCAGGTAGCCTATTATACCAATTACTGGAATGGTGCCAACATAAGGGAACATGAGAAGCTTGACGGTCTCTGGACTGTCGGTGTTCGCAACATCTCCGTAAACGGTGATTTCGATGATATATATGCCACTTCGCTCGAAGCTGCCAAAGAAGTTTACAGTTACAATGACACAGTTGCTTTCATGACGGAACTTATCCGCCGCTTCAAACCTCTCGTCCTGGTCGGTCAGGATCTTAACGGTGAATACGGTCACGGCGGCCATATGATAACATCCGCTGCGATATGTGATGCCGTAAACGTGAGTGCAGATGCCGCTTCATATCCCGAATCGGCCGATAAATACGGAACTTATGATGTTCCGAAGACTTACCTGCACCTCTATCCCGAGAACCAGATTAACCTCGACTGCCGCAGGGCTTTATCCAGATTCGGCGGCAAAACAGTCCTTGAGGTTGCCGCTGACGGCTATCTGCAGCATGTTTCACAGCAATGGTGCTGGTTCTATGTATCGGATGATTACCAATACAGCTGTGCCAAATTCGGTCTCTACCGTTCAACCGTAGGTGCGGACACCGGCAATGATATTCTTGAAAATGTGGTGACATACGAGGAACAGGCACGCATCAAGGCTGAGGAGGAATCCTCCCGTCAGGCTGAATCGGAATCGGAAAGCATCGCACGGTCCATCGCAGAATCTGAGGCTCAAAGCGAGTCCGAGTCAGAAAGTGCGGCAATCCTGGCAGAGCAGAAAGCATCTTCCCGCTCCCGCGCGATAATAACTGTAGTAATTGCCGTTGTGGTAATTGTTATCCTGTTGTTCGTATATATTATAGTTAGAAATAATTTAAGAAATTCACGCAGAAGAAAGAAAAGAAAAATCCGTTAGTTTCATATACTGTAATCTTTAAGTTTCTGCCTTTTGGCGGCGTAATCCGGACAGTATCGGGAAACCTCATCCCAGAATTCTTTGGAATGATTCATATATTTTCTATGGCAGAGCTCATGTATTATAACATAATCCATGAGTTCTGCCGGCATATAATACAGTCTGTAATTAAAATTCAAATTCCCTTTGGAACTGCAGCTTCCCCACCTGGTCTTCTGATTTCTGACCGTTATCCCGTTATATGTAACATTAATCAGTCCGGCATAGTATGCTGTCCGCTCTGCAAACTTCGCCTTAATCCTGTTATGTTCTTCGGCATTGATTTCCTCCGGTTTCGGAAAAACATGTTCCGACTTACTGTTCTGTTTTGTGATCATTAGATTGTATTTTGTGATAATCCAGTTTTCATGCGCCTTTACAAATGCATCTATCTCAGCTTTGCGGCTGTACAACGGTGCGCGCACAATCACTTCGCCGCCCTCTCTTACTTCAATGGCCAGTGTACGGCGGCGGGAACGGATAATTTTAATTGGGATGTCTGTCATAGTAGGAATCTCCGGTTGCAATGAATCTTTCCATATTTTATTGTAAGTTCTTTTGATAACCTTTTTATACCCTCTGTGTCATATTCCTCAAGTTCTTTACCCTATCCTTGAAGACGTCAATATCATCGAGCATCTCATATGGTTCGTACTCACCATATGCTGACGGTCTGCTTATTGTTACCAATTGTATGCCCTTTCCCGATACTGCTCTGTTTAATTCATTTACCATATTGCTTAATTCTTTTCCATGTCTTGTTTTTACTGCAATACAGCCCTGTTTATCAAATTCTTTTGCAATCAGATAACACATTTTGAAGCACCTCCCGAAACATATTTTCATTCAATATTTTCCCGTTTTCGTATAATTTTCTTAATTTCAATCCTACATCATCAGGATAATTTTTTTTATACAAATATTTGTGGAGCCAGTTATTTATCTGCCTGTCATAATAAGTATTCATCTGTATCTCTATAGGGTAATGACTATGGTCTAGCTGAAAATATAAATGTACACCTCTATATCCATCATCATTTGCTTTACCTTGTGACATATCAACTATTCTAATCTTGTCTATATTATCGTGATTCAGAATTCCATCATAATTATCGCACAACATACGAAATAGAGTCAGGCATTTCCATTTCCATTCCCATACACGCCTTCTGCTTTGATTCCGTCTGTGTCTTTTCTTTCGCCTCTTCCGCAGCGTACACTCCCTGTTGTGTTTTCTTTGAAGAAAAGGCGGACATACATGCCCGCCTTCTCCATGGTTATTTTCTCGTTTTATTTTTTAACTATCGTTTCTATGAATTCAAATTTTCTCTGCGTTTCTTTACGGTAATAATCAATCCCGTTCCGGAAAGAATTGATAGTATAAACAGCCATACACTCGGTGTGTTGTCTCCGGTTTTAGGTGCAGTCACATCCTTCTTATCAGTTCCACTCGATGGCTTGTCATCAGAGGAATTGCTATTGTTATTATCATTCTGGTTGTTATTACTGTTATCAGAGATATTTGCTTTGGTGGTAAATGTGGTGCTTGCAGAACCATCCGTCCAAAGGATTTCAACTGTATGGTTTCCTGCCGAAAGTGTATTCAGGTAGGAAGCTTTCAGTGTGATAATGGTAGAGCCTTCCTTTGCAGTGTAGTTGCTCTTGTCTATCAAATTTCCGTCCACCTTAACTCCGGTAAACTTGGAGAAGTCTCCGTTACCCCGGATGGTGATATTACCATCACTGTCATGCGTCCAACTACTGTTTGCTCCATCAATAATCTGATAGGTGTTATTCGGTGTGTCAGGATTATCGGAACCGCCCGCATCCTGTACGGTCAATGTTGCAGAATTACTCTCTACGTTTCCTGCGCTGTTTGAAACAACACACTTATACTTAAATCCGTTGCAGCTTATATTGACTGTGGATGTGGTATAGCTCGTTGCCGTTGCACCGTCAATGTTTACCCATCCTTTCCCATCATTTCTGTCTATCTGCCACTGATAGGTAAGATCTGTACCGCTTGCTGCTATGGTAAAGGACGCAGTCTCACCTACCTTCACTGTCGCATTTCCAGGCTGTGTGGTTATGCTTGGTGCAATCACATCCGGCACATCCGGTGTCTGGCTTTCCTGTTTAAAGGTAACTTCTATGGTGTGATCAGTATTCACATCACTAAAGGTGTAGCTTGTGGTTGCTGTCACTTCCGAACCATCCACCTTTACGTCCGCAATATAATATCCTTCGTTCGCCTTGATTGTATATGTAAGCTGACCTGCGGCAGATACCGTTGTCGTGCCACCGGGAGAGATTGTTCCACCGATACCTGCCGTTGCGGTAATCTTGTAGCTTGCTGTACCGCTCGGAGGCGTTATCGGCGCTGTATCCGCCGTAAAACTCCAACTTCCACGGAATACCACGGTTGTGCCGTTTAGGTTGCCGGCATCCCAGCCCGAAAAAGCCCATGTGCCGTTTTTACCATCCTTTTGTGCCTGAATGCGTGTTGTGGAGGTATATTTCTTATCCACAGCCGCCTTCGCCTGTTGCACACTCGAATAGGAGCTGCTATTTAGCGGCAGCGTTGCGCCTGTCGGGAATACAGAGCCCCAATTGTATTGCACCGTATAATTTTTTGTCACCGGCGGCTCGGGGCGTTCCTCAGACCTTTTATAAATATAACGAATCGTCATACCACTGTTCGGGACAGCATTTTCCATCCCCTCCGCTTTAACAAAAGTGTAGCCGTGCAGTTCCTGCGGCGGCTGCCAATCAACCTTTTTGCCTACCGGAACAGTAAAGGTAGTCGGCATGGTGTTTGGAACATCTGTGCCATCCTCCAGCTGATATTGGATGGTGACATTGACATAGCGCTGCTGCTCCGTATCATCATCAGCCAATACCTCGCCTGTCGCATGATCTACAATCTCAAAGCCGATTGTATCGCCGGATTGCAGAATGGCATTCTCCGGAATCGTGTAAACCAGAGAGCAGTTGACAAGGCCGGAATTAAAGTCGCTGCCCTCGTAATCCAACGCACCCTTTGTCCAGAATTTGCTTTTCTCTTTCCAAACAGGGATGTCAAACTCCTGCGTAGTGAAAACCTGCTCCCCATCTGTCGTGACCGCTTTTTCGCCGTTGGAATGTTCCACCCACAGGCGCAGGGTCACAGTCTTCGCTTGGGTATTCGAAAGATTTTGTATAATGGTGCGCAGCTCAACCTGCTGCCCCTTCATGCTGCTATAATCAAAGCTGTTTTTACTGCCGCCGCTTAATAGACGGCTATTCCTGTCATTTTGATAGCTCGCATATGCGGAGGAATTCGCTGCCTCAAAGGCAGAAGGATCTTTTGTGGGATTTCTGTAACCGCCGATATACTTTTTCACCTCAGGAACAGCCACATAAAGCGCAGGGGGATTTGTAATGAGCTGACTCATGACCTTTATGCCCTGTAGCTTGCACACATCGCAAAAATCATTCTGAAAGGTCTCTCGCATCAGACAATCCCTGCTGGAATTATAGGTATAAGGATAGTAGTCAAGATGCGGGCAGGTATAGGTATTACGGAAGCCAAGCAGCTGCTTCCACTTCACTTTCGTGGGATCTTTTGTTGCAGTCATATTCAGTGATGTAGTGTAATTCCACTCATCTACAGGAACAGTGCTATAATTATATTCATCTCCCAGATGGAACAGACCGTGTCCCAGTTCATGCCGCTGGGTAAACGCAGAATATGCGTTTCTCGCTGACGCAACAATATAGTGAATACCATATTGTTTATTATCATGAGAGCCACCGAAATACTCACCGCTATTCGCCAACACAACGAATTGGTTGATATTTTCATACACATAATCATACTGTCTATAATTATGATCCATCGTGTTTTCGTTTGGATGCGTTTCATTAGGAATATGTGCGTCATGAATCTTCTCGATAAACGCAGGGCCTATGATGCGCTCCAAAACATGGTTGCGCCAGTTCCCTTTGTTAGTAGAAATTCCTCCTTTGGCGGTCGCAGCAAAAAATGTGCTGGTACCGCCATAGCCATCCACCGATGCCGTGCAGAGTGCATAGACATTAAAGCGATCCGCCATGCTGCGATATGGCTCTATCTGCAATACCTCCCCCCACAGCTTTTTTACATCCTCGACAAACTGCTTTTGCTGGCTTTTGGTGTAGCCCTCGGCGCAGTACACAATCACCATGTTCTCCTTATCGCTGCGAGGCTTCTGGATTGTATACACCGGTACGGTTACATTTGCATATGCAGGATCCTCAGTGTAGAGGGTACTCATCTCCAGCTGTAGATACTCATCCGTGTTCACATTCCAGTCACCATTCACATCCTCTCGCACAGCGCCGGATATGCCAATGCTGTCATCCGGCGCATCCGGTGCGGAAACAACATAGGGGTCCTGTGCGCTCTGTCCTGTGCCGGATGATACGGTGTAATTTTCCGTATTCAGATAGAAGGCAGGACGAACGCCGTAATATCCCTTATAGGGTGCGTCACGCAAAATATTCCCTTGAGGGGTCACAAATCGCATATCATGGTTACAGGTTGTAATCGGTGTACGCAGCCAATAGTTCCATGCTACACCGCTTCTGTTTTTTGCGATATGGTAGCCGTTCAGGTTATCATTAACCGTTTTGAGCTGCTGAACATCCAGCAGAAAAACTCTATCCCAAATATATTCATAATGGGCACTGTCATACCCATCCGCTACCGTATCAATTGTGGTGTTATAGGGAAGATCAACACCGGCTGCGTCGATATAACCTGCCGTATACTCCGGATGGGAAACGATAGAACGCTGCTTCACCGTTCGAATCGCTCCCAGCTCATCCGAACGAAAGCTGCGAAGGAAGCCCTCCTTTTGGTCATATGCTGCCGTTTTAGGATAGACAGAATCCTCTGTTGGCGGATTTCCGCAAAGCCATTTCACTTTTCCTGCTTCAGCGTTGGAATTGAGCCAAGAACGTATGTTGCTGTCTCTCCAGTGGTTAGAACCAAAATTATCTCTCCAGCTATTGCGCCGGTGCGAGCCTGTTTCGGCATTTTTGTTGGTTTTTGCATCATAGGGCATGTAATCACACAATACTCTATCCGAAAGCATCAATGGCCCATTGCTATCCTTCGCTACACAACGCCACACAATTGGCACTCCCCCATAAGTACCCATCTGAATGTAGTCACCAATTTCGATGGTTGGCTTGTTATCTGCCGCCCTAACCTGCAAAGGGCATAGCACCAAAATTACCGCAAGCAGCAGAGATACCGTTCGTTTGCCATATTTATGTTTGATAATATTCATAAAGTCCTCCTTTTGTCATTCTCTCCTGAGCGTCATTCACGGTCAGTAGGCTTCTACCCCCCCCCATTTTTGACATATGTCAATTTATACAATTGCTGCATCATCGATATTCACCTCATTTCTACTTGAGTTATTGCAAAAAATAGGTCTTTCTGCGATAACCCCTTGTGCCAAATGCTGAAACACCTTCATAAAGATGTAATAGCTTATTTATTTTAGAAAAGTATCCGACAAAAAACTCTACACTTCCGACAAAAAATATATATATTTCTCAAATCATATCATGGCGATGTACATTTGTCAATGATGTGACACCTCAAGATCACCACAGTCCTGATACTTCTTATACATGTCATTGATATAAATCGTAGGCGAAATATTCCTGCCTTCCTCTCGTAAGATGATGCCATCAAGAGTCACATTCACCTTTTCCACGGGTTCTGCCACAAGCTCCATTCCTTTGAACTTCTCAGGCATATAATCCATAAACTTTTCTTTTACTACTTCCTTAAAAATCTCGTAATTCATCATATTACGGTTCCTCCTTAATCTAAATTGTCATACAAAATCCCTTCATCCTCGGGATTTTTGTGTTCTCTGTAACTGTTGTCTTCTTCGATTCCCATATCAAAAGTGGTATGAGATTTTCTTTTCTTTCTGTAATAATTCTTGAGAAACATGCACTTTCTACAGTCCTCACAGAATAATTCTTCCGGCGGAATGCCAAGTGCCTTTGCAATCCTGTTCAACGTTCCCGTCCTTGGAACTCTTGAACCATTTTCGTATTGGGCAATTCTTACATCACCTCTATTTTCAAAACCACTTTTCTCGCCCAGTTCCCTGAGTGTCATTTTTTGTCGTTTTCTGTAATATCTGATTCTTTCTCCTACCACTGTTTGTCCTCCAAATCAAAAAAAGCAGGGAACATAAGTCACTGGCTTACATTCCCCGCAAGGTTAATTGTTACTGTTTATTCTTTTTCTTTCTTCCACGAAGTCCTACTCCAACACCTGTAATAAGTGCAAGTGCACCAATTCCAAGATAAAGAAGCGGATTTGCATTGTCGCCTGTCTGTGGAAGCTTAGGCT
>ERZ1026929.1155-NODE-1155-length-10030-cov-4.584160_pt1 | contig 10030 bp, 12 predicted proteins | sample MGYA00519463_ERZ1026929 | MGnify/ENA primary metagenome ERZ1026929 (study PRJEB26926, sample SAMN06164829) | human gut metagenome | biome: ENVO:00009003; feature: ENVO:2100002; material: ENVO:00002003 | host: Homo sapiens | place: USA | collected 2012 ... | reverse complement strand
ACCTATTAAGTCGTCGGCAGCGTCAGATGTGTATAAGAGACAGCGACCACAACAAGGTGCTCCACCATGTCAGCCTTGACATCAAGGCCGGTGAGCGTCTGGCGCTGGTCGGCCCGTCCGGCGGCGGAAAGACGACGCTCTGCAACCTCATCCCCCGCTTCTACGAGGTGACGGGAGGGCGTATCCTCATCGACGGGCAGGACATCCAGCACGTCACCCTCAAGAGCCTGCGGGAGGACATCGGCATCGTCCAGCAGGACGTCTATCTGTTCAGCGGTTCGGTGGCGGATAACATCGCCTACGGCAAGCCCGGCGCGACCCGGGAGGAGATCATTGAAGCGGCCCGTCTGGCGGGCGCAGAGCGCTTTATCAGCGCCTTGAAGGACGGTTTTGATACCTATGTGGGTGAGCGCGGCGTCAAGCTCTCGGGCGGTCAGAAGCAGCGCATTGCGATCGCGCGGGTCTTCCTGAAGAACCCGCCCATCCTCATTCTGGACGAGGCCACCAGCGCCCTCGACAACGAGAGCGAGATCCTTGTGGGCCAGAGCCTCGAAAAGCTGGCCCATGGCCGCACGACCCTGACCATCGCCCACCGACTGACCACCATCAAGGACTACGACCGTATCCTTGTGCTGGGCGCAGAGGGTATCGAGGAGTCTGGCACCCACGATGAGCTGCTGGCGAAAAAGGGCGTCTACTACCGCCTGTGGAATCAGCTGCCCGGGGAAGATACGTTATAAGCTTGATCACAAAAATAAAAGAGGCTGCTGCAAGTAACCTCTCCGTCACGGCTTCGCCGTGCCACCTCCCCTACCGAGGGGAGGCTTTGGCATGGCGGAAAGCCTCATCTCTTCGCCAGAGGCTCCCCTACTAGGGGAGCTGTCGAGCGACAGCGAGACTGAGAGGTTGTACTTTGCAGGCAGCCTCTTATTTTTATATCAAAAAGAAACGATCACTCTCCGACAATGAGCCGCACGGCACCGTAAATACCGGCGTCGTTGCCGAGGCTTGCGGCCTTGATGGGCGTCTCGCGGCAGGACTTGAAGGCGTAGGTCTTGAAGTGCTCCACCAGCGGGTCGAAGAGGACGTCGCCTGCGCGGGCCACGCCGCCGCCGATGAGGAACATCTCGGGGTCGGTGGTGCTGGCAATGGAGGCCAGAGCCATACCGAGGGTGTCGGTCATCTCGTCCACCTCGCGGGCAGCGAGGGCGTCGCCGTTGCGGGCGGCATCAAAGACGTCCTTGGCCTCAAAATCCTTGCCGCGCAGGACGCAGTCTGCGTCGGGGTTTTCGTCCAGCAGCTTCTTCATGCAGCGGACGACGCCGGTGGCGCTGGAATACTGCTCGAGGCAGCCGTGCTTGCCGCAGCCGCAGGTGGCCGTCTCGTGACGGTTGACGGTGATGTGGCCGATCTCGCCGCCGGCACCGTGTGCGCCGTCGATGACCTTGCCGTTGACGATGACGCCGCCGCCGACGCCGGTACCCAGCGTGACCATGACTGCGCTGCGGCAGCCCTTGGCCGTACCCATCCAGATCTCACCCAGAGCAGCCACGTTGGCGTCGTTGCCCACCAGCACTTTCATGCCGTCCAGCAGGCCGGACAGCTGGGCCGAGACGTTCCGTTCGCCCCAGCCACCAAGGTTGGCGCAGATGATGGGGACGACGCGGCTGTCCAGCACGGGGCCGGGGACGCCGATGCCGACGCCCTCCACCTGCTCGGAGGTGATCTCCTTCTCGGCCATCTTGGCGTGGATGGCGTCGGCCAGATTCTCGAGGATGTGCTCACCGGCGTTGGAGGTATCGGTGGGGACTTCCCACTTTTCCAGCAGAGCGCCCGAGGTGGTGAACAGGCCGACCTTGGCCGTGGTGCCGCCGAGGTCGATGCCGAATGCGTATTCTTTCATAACTCATTTACCCCTTTTTTCTGCGGCGGTCGCCCGCCGGTTATCATTTGACATCAGTATAACATACTCCGGGCCAAAAGAGCAGGGGGCGGGCCGGTTTTTATGCAATCAGACGGAAATAACACCGCCTTTTTGGCAGAATGGCATAAAACAGGCCGGAAAAAAGCGCACCCTGCAAGCAGCAGAGTGCGCTTTCGTGACGGATGAAAAAGCCTTAGTCCTCGTCTTCCTCTTCCGCGTCCTCTTCGTCATCGCCGTCTTCAGAGCGGGGCTTGTAGAAGATGCCGCTCAGGAAGATGCTGACAAAGTAGAGCAGCACCATGGGGATAGCTACCATGCACTGGGACACGATGTCCGGCGGGGTGACGACAGCTGCGATGAAGAAGATGAGCACGATGGCAACGCCCCGGCCCTTTTTCAAGATCTCGGGGTTGGCGATGCCCATCTTGGAGAGGATGATGGTGACCAGAGGCATCTCAAACACACAGCCAAAGATGATGAACATGGTCAGGCAGAGGCTGACATAGCTCTCGATACTGGTAGTGGTCTGGATGTAGTCGGCGCCCTCGATGCCGGTGCTGAGGAACCGGAGCATGAAGGGCATCATGAGCTTGTAGGCGAACATCACGCCCACCACAAAGAGGGCCAGACCCAGCAGGATGACCAGCTTGAGGAAGAAGGTCTCGCTCTTTTTCAGGCCGGGCTTTGCAAAGGCGTACACCTGATACAGCGCCACAGGCACTGTGACGACCACAGCCGCCAGCAGGGAGACGCGGAAATACTGCATCAGCTTTTCCTGCGGGGCGATGGACACGAAGGTGTAGAACCCCTGGCCCATGGCGGTCAGCAGGTCGATGAGGCGGTCGGCGTAAGCCAGTGTGACCACGACCGCCGCCACGAACACCACGGCGCAGACGATCAGCCGGTTGCGCAGCTCTTTCAGGTGGCCCGTCAGCGTCATGTTGCCGTCGTCAGGCATGACTTCGGCTTTCTTTTTGCGCTTTACGTTCGTAGCCACAGATTACTCCTCGTCGTCCTTCTTCTCAGTCTTGGTCTCGGCCTTGGCAGTGGTCGCGTCCTCGTCTTCGGACTCCTCCATGCCCTTCTTGAAGTTGTTCATGGTCTTGCCGAACATCTTGCCCAGCTTCGGCAGGTTCTTGGGTCCAAAGATGAGCAGGACGACGACCAGGATGATAAGCAGCTCGTTAGTACCAATACGCATAATAATGATCTCCTTTTTACTTTGCCGCGCCGCGAGGCGGGCTGATTACAATGTATAAGGCAACCGCGGGCGCGGGTGCATCGGTGGGGGGATTAAGCCTTTGCCTCTTCGGCAGGTGCGGCTTCGGCAGCGGGGGCGGCTTCTTCGGCCACGGGTGCTGCCTCTGCGGGGGCGTCGGTCTTTTCCTCGGCCTTCACAGGCTCAGCAGCAGGGGTCTCCTCTGCCTTGGGAGCTTCGGCTGCGGGCGCCTCAGCAGGAGTCTCCTCGGGCAGCTCCTCGACTTCTTCCAGCTCGGTGACTTCCTCAGCCTGCTCGGCCTTGGCGGCCTCTTCCTTGCTGGTCTTGCCGATGCCGGTAAAGCTCTTGGTGACATCCTTCACGCTGTTGTCGATGTCCTTCTTGATGTCGGTCAGGGGGGCAACGGCTTCCTTGAGGGGGGCCTGGATCTCGTTCAGAGGCTCCACGACGTTCTTCTGAATCTCCTCAGAGGCAGCGCCGGTGTACTTCTTCAGCTCGCGCAGCATTTTGCCCAGCTTCTTTGCGTAGACGGGCAGCTGGTCGGGGCCGATGAAGACGAACGCGATGACCACGATGACCACGAGTTCCCAAAAACCAATTTTCATATTCTTCCGATTCCTTTCCTCAGCCGCCCGGGAGAGCGGCGATATGGAGTGTGCTGTCAGGGACTTTCGGCGCGCACCGCGCCTTTGATGCCATACATATACCGAAGATGCATGAACGGAATATGAATTTAATATGAATTGTTCGTGAACAAAAGAGCAATTCAGACGAAAATGCATCGAATGAGTAGAAATTCAGAAAAATAATACAAAATGGAATGCAAACCTGCTCAGCGGACTGTGTTCGTCAGAGTTCCGATGCCCTCGATCTCGCAGCGAACTTCGTCGCCCGGTTTGAGGAAGCAGGGCGGCTCCATGCCCATGCCGACGCCCGCCGGGGTGCCGGTGGCGATGATAGTACCGGCCTTGAGGGTCATGCCCTGCGAAAGCTCGGCAATGACATGGTCAATGTCGAAGATCTGCAGGCCGGTGTTGGAGTCCTGCCGCTTTTCGCCGTTGACGAAGCACCGGATGGGCAGCTTGGGCGGGTAGGTGTCGAACTCGTCTGCCGTGACGATGCAGGGGCCGATGGGAGTGAAACCATCGAGGCTCTTGCCGAAATACCACTGCTTGTGGGCGGTCTGGACATCCCGTGCGGAGACATCGTTCAGGATGGTGTAGCCGAGACGTAGTCTTTCGTCTGCCCTGCGGGAACGTCCTTCGCGTCCTTTCCCAGAACGACGGCCAGTTCACACTCGTAGTCCAGCTTTTTCACGAGGTCGGTATGGGCCTCGATGAAGCCGCCGTCCGGCACGGCCCGGGTGACCCGCTTGGAAAAGTAGATGGCGTCCTGATGTTTGGTAGCAAAAGCGTCGGCGGAGTATTTCTCGGCCTCGTCGGAGTGGGCCATGTAGTTGATGCCCAGACAGATGACGTCCTGCGCCGGAGACGGGATGGGGCTTTCCGGCGTGACGGCCTCAATAGGCAGCGCCGGGATGCCTGCGATGGCCAGCGAAAGCCCGGCCCGCACCTGCGGGGTCAGAAACGGGATGGCGTCGGACAATGTCTCGTAAGAAAGGCCCAGCCAGCTCAGGGGCCAGACCTGACGGCCATCGGCAGAGAGGATGGCCGGGTCTTCCACGCCGTCGGGCAGACGGCAGGTGATGAAACGCATAGAAAAGCCTCCTTCTCAGTGCCGATACGCGATAGCCTTCTGGATGCGGTCGGCTTCGGCGGGGCCGGCCAGCTGGCGCACCAGCTCGAGGGCAAACGGGATAGCGCCGCCGAGGCCGTAACTGGTGGTGATGTTGCCGTCTACGACGACTTCCTCATCGTGGACGATGGCACCGGCCAGCTTGTCCTGAAATCCGGCGTGGGCGGTGGCGTTCCTGCCTTCCAGCAGGCCGAGGCTGGCGAGGACGCTGGGCGCGGCGCAGATGGCGGCGACCTTCTTGCCTGCCCTGGCAAAAGAAACGCAGGTGTCGGTGACGGTCTTGTTCTCGGCGAGGTTGGGCGTACCCGGGATGCCGCCGGGCAGGATGACCATGTCTACGTCGCTGTAATCCACATCCTCGGCCAGCGCGTCGGCGTTCAGGTGGATGCCGTGGCTGCTGACGAGGGCGCGGCGGCCCATGGCGGACGCAATGATGACTTCGACCTTGGCGCGGCGGAGAAGGTCGGCCACCAGCAGGGCCTCGCACTCCTCGGTGCCGTCGGCAAAAAACAGAACAGCTTTGCTCATAATCAGATACTCCTTTTATAAATCAAAGAAAAAGCGCACCGCAGGCGGGGCATCCCCGGCCCGCAGTGCGCCAGCGGTCAGTAGAAATTCAGTCTTCGGTGTCAGCGGAGACGCCGTTCTTTTCCAGAATGCGGCGCAGGACGCTGTCATCCCGGCCCAGCACACGGCTCACGCGGCTGATGATGGCGCTGGATGCGCCGATGTTGCCCATGATGCTGGTGTAGCTCTGCTTGCGCATGAGCTTTTCGGCGATGTTGTAGCGCTGCTCCATCGCGCTCAGCTCTGCGTAGCTGCATACATCCTGCAAGAAGCGGTAGCACTCCTCGGGCGTCTCAAGCTCCAGAAAAGCGGCATACAGGCCGGATTTTCCGGTCGGATGGTCCTTTGCCATATACAGTTCCTCCCCGGTCATTCAATGATGTTGGACCCGCAGACGGGTACTTCAATACACTACTTTAGTGTAGTACAAATGAGCAGAAAAAGCAATGGCCTTTGCAGGAAATTTACAACATCCGCTCAAAAATCAGCTCGTTGCGCTCGATGCCGCCCTCACTCTCGGCAGGGCCGAGGGAGCGGTAGCCCCGGGCCTTGAAGAACTGCTGCACCGGCAGGGCCTTGGCATTGACGCCGCACCAGACGCGGCCCCGGCCTTCGCCCCGGGCCAGACGCTCGCAGGACGCCACGATGTCCCGGCCGATGGCCTTGCCGCGGTATTCAGGCTTGAGGTAGAGGTGGAGCAGATGGAGCGAAGTGTTCTCCATCTTCCATGCGAAGTAGCCGATGAGGCTGCTGCCGAGGAAGACGAGGAAGTAGTTTACATCGTTGTCGATGTCCTCTTCGATAGCGTCGGCGCTCTGCAAGTTCTCGATGAGGGCGTCCAGCTGCTTTGCGGGGAAATAGCGTTTGTAGACCTCGTGCCAGACCTCGCTGGCAAGGTCGGCGGTCATGTGGATATATTTGGCCTTGGCGACCAGCTTGTAATCGGGTTTCATAGTCCTCCTGAAAAATAGCGCGGAACTGCGCACGATAAAGTTCGGCGGGAAATCGCTTTACAAGATACAGTGTACCACATCCGGCCCCCGGGTGTAAAGCAAAAAGGCTGCCGTACCCGCAAAGAGTACGGCAGCCTTGATGGCTTTTTCAACGTCCTCAGACGTGATGCGTTTTACAGCGCAGCCTTGAAGTTGTGATGAGTGGAGCTGTAACGGACAACTGCTTCCATCAGGGTGACAGGCCACAGCAGGACCTTGCCAACCATCTCAGCCGGCTTGACGCATACCGTCTCCATGCTGTTGATGCCGAACAGAACCAAACAAGCGATACCGCAGCCCAGAATGTAGTAATACATAGTCAAACCTCCTATATTTTTCTCACAGGCCCGCAGTGTGCAGAGCCTGAAGTTCGTTGTTACGGGGGCGCTTTCCGCTCCCTGCAAGCTTACTATACATCGGTTTTGAAATAAAGTCAATAGCAGAAAACGTGAAACAAATTAAAGCTCTTTCTGAAATGCAATATCTATCATTAAAGTAAAGCACCGAAGTAAGTTTTGATTTATAAAACTGAAGTCACTGCACTGAATTGGCCTTGCGGCAGGGACAGTTCGACCCGTTTTGGAGCTGAAATGGGCCGAAAACGGGGGTGCTGTTCTTGGAACGAAAACAGGGTGGAAAACGACAGCTGCGGGGTCGTTTTTGAAATGTATACAAGTGTGCTCCGGCGGTGGAATTTGGGCCGGAGGGTAAAGTGAGGAAATCTCAGCAAAACGAGCAGAATGCATAAAGAAATCCACAAAAATTATGGAAAACTATTCTTGCTGCCCAAACCAAAATGCGCTATAATAGGAGCATCAAAAGTCTACGCTGAAAGGAGAACGCAGTTATGGCAAAGGCATCGCAGGTCGTATTATCAGAAAATGAATTTTACCTCATCAAGGCCCCCAATGGAAAGGTGCTGGAAGTAAAGAACTTCAACACGGAGAACGGCGCTGCGATCCGTCTGTGGGACTACGCAGGTCATCCGTGGCAGCAGTGGAAATTCGTGGATGCAGGCGAAGGACGCTGGCGCATCCAGAACCGTTTTACCGGCAAAATGATGGACCTCGCTCTCGGCGGTGTGGTGGAAGGCACCTGGCTCCATCAGTGGGGCCGCACCAGCGGACTGAGCCAGTGCTGGGCGCTCGAGCCTACCCGCAATGGCCGGACCCGCATCCGCAACGTGCTGGCCGACAAGTACATCGACCTTGTGGGCATGAACACCTCCAACGGTGCGCAGGCGCAGATCTGGAACTTCGTCTCGGGCGGCAATCAGGAGTGGAACCTTGAGCGTGTGGACTCCACCGTCCAGCAGACCCGGGCCAAGACCGAAGAGGCCCATGATCCGGAGCCGACGCCCTCCCAGCGCAAACATCAGAACGATCTCGTCCGCAAGCTGAACAATGCGGGCAAGGGCCGCGCAGGCCGCAAGGCATAAACGCATAAAAACGGCGCCCCGCAGGGGTCATCTGCGGGGCGCTTTGCTGTTAAAAGAAAGGAAAAGTAAGATGAATCTTGGGGCCTTTATGAATCCCGAATACCCGATCTTCAGCACGACGCTGTGCTATCTGGAGCGGGACGACGCCTACCTGATGCTCCACCGCGTGAAGAAGGAGGACGACTACAACCACGACAAATGGGTGGGCGTCGGCGGAAAATTCGAGCGGTTCGAGAGCCCGGAGGACTGCCTTCTCCGGGAAGTGAAAGAAGAGACGGGCCTGACGCTGACCCACTGGCGCAGCCGGGGCCTGCTGACCTTCATCTGGGGCAATATGACCGAGTTCATCCACCTCTACACCGCCGACGGGTGGACGGGCGAGATGATACAGGGCGATGCCTGCCGGGAAGGCGTGCTGGAATGGGTGCCGAAGGAGAGAGTGGAGCAGCTGCCCATCTGGGAGGGCGATAAAATTTTCTTCAAGCTGCTCAACGAGGAACATCCGTGGTTCTCCCTCAAGCTGGTGTATGAGGGGGATGTCCTCCGGCAGGCGGTGCTGGATGGAAAAAGAGTGGTATAAACAGGAAAAAGCCTGCGGTCGGCAGGCTTTTTCTATACACTCAGTTCAGTTTCAGGTCGCCGTCCTTGATCCAGCCAAGCTTGCGCTCGATCTCGCAGAAGAGGACGCTGAGCACGGCGGGCAGGACGAAGCACAGCAGGATCATGGCCGCCCAGTCCATGGGGGTGATGGCAGCTTTGGTGCCGGCGGCAATGTCGCTGACCCAGCCGGTGTACACGCCGATCTGGCCCACCAGACCGCAGGTGCCCATGCCGGAGGAGACCGCCGCGCCGTTCATCTCAAAGTGGAACAGGCAGGTAGCCAGCGGGCCGGTGATGGCACTGGCCAGCGTGGGGGCGATCCAGATGCGGGGGTTCTTGACGATGTTGCCCATCTGCAGCATGCTGGTGCCCAGGCCCTGGCTTACCAGACCGCCCACACCGTTCTCGCGGTAGCTCATGACGGCAAAGCCCACCATCTGGGCGCAGCAGCCCGCCACGGCGGCACCGCCGGCCAGACCCGTCAGGCCCAGGGCCGCGCAGATGGCGGCACTGGAAATGGGCAGGGTGAGGGCCACACCCACAATGACAGAGACCAGGATCCCCATGAAGAAGGGCTGCAGCTCCGTGGCCCACATGATGAACCGGCCCACGGCGCTGGCCGCCGTACCAATGGGTGCGGCGATCAGGGCGGCAATGCCGATGCCCGCCAGAGCGGTGACGATAGGTGTCACCAGAATGTCGATCTTCGTCTCCTTGCTGACGGCCTTGCCGATCTCACTGGCCAGGATCGCCACGAACAGCACCGCCAGAGGCCCTCCGGCCCCGCCCATATAGTTGGTGGCAAAGCCCACGGGAATCAGGGAATACAGCACCAGGGGCGGCGCCTCCAGCGCCCGTCCGATGGCCACCGCCATGCCCGGGCCCACCATAGCGGAGCACAGGCCGCCGATGGTATACGTCACGGCGCCCTCCCCCTTGCCCAGGGTGACGATCACCTCCGTCAGAAACCCGATATGAAGCTGCTGACCGATGGTGTTGAGGATGGTGCCCACCAGCAGGGTGCAGAACAGCCCCTGGGCCATGGCGCCCATGGCGTCGATAAAGTACCGCCTGGCCGAGAACACGATGTTCTTCCGGGCCAGGAACTTGCGAACTGCTTCCATAACTTTGACCTCGCATATGTAAAGTAATAGGGTACACATGTGTCATGACACCTGTGTACCCTATTATAGCGTGTGGTTTCCGTTTGTCAACCCCTTCAGGGTTCTATACGTTTTATTCCCCGTATACGCACCCCTTCGCCGGCCCTCCGGCCAGAGGAATATCCGCCACCGTCAGGGGAATGCGGTACATATCCCGCAGCAGCTCCTCCGTCAGGGTCTCCTTCACCGGGCCCCAGGCCCGGACGCCGCCGTCCTGCAAAACCAGGGCGTGGGTGGCAAACCGGAAGGCGTGCTCCGGATTGTGGGTGGACAGCAGCACCGTGTACCCGCTGTCCGCCAGAGCCCGCACCTGCCGCAGCAGCCGGAACTGGTTCTGTCTCTTATACACATCTGACGCTGCCGACGACTTAA
>ERZ1026929.1128-NODE-1128-length-10300-cov-8.935871_pt1 | contig 10300 bp, 7 predicted proteins | sample MGYA00519463_ERZ1026929 | MGnify/ENA primary metagenome ERZ1026929 (study PRJEB26926, sample SAMN06164829) | human gut metagenome | biome: ENVO:00009003; feature: ENVO:2100002; material: ENVO:00002003 | host: Homo sapiens | place: USA | collected 2012 ... | reverse complement strand
TGTGGAAGGTGTCGAGGTCATCATTGGTGGCGGTATATGCCATGATGGAAAACACATAAACTGTCAAACTATATTCGATTACGAATAAAAGAAAAATGACAGACGCATACTAATCCAAATGGAGGTAATAGTATGCGGAAGTTTTTTGGAAAATTTGTGAGTGTCACGCTGGCTGCAGCAGTGATAGCTATGTTTGCACTAAGCAGTGATGATAAGTGGTGCAGCAGGGTAGATAAGGCATTTGACGAAAGTGCATTAGGAAGTTTTTTAAATGAATCAAAGGCCGGATATGGAAGATATGCGACAGGGCTTCCAGGACAGGCGGCCAGTGTATTGGCTGATTCGGGCGAGAATGGTGAAAATGGTGAAAACGGCGGAAACGGTGGAAACGGCGGAACCGAACAAGACATAGGACAGACAGCAGATACAGCATCAACTCACAGAGCTACTGACAGAGATTATGAAGAGACAGATAAAATAAGTGATGGAATAAGTGTTGAGGGCGTATATGCTTGTGGCAGGCTGACCGGTATATATGAGCAGACAGAGGGAGTGCTTGTAGTGAATACGACGGAGGTGACAGACGAGGATGGCAAAAAAGTCAATCCTGCAGATAAAAAGGTGCAGTGCGGGGATTATATCCTATCTGTCAATGGGCGCACTGTTGCAGACAAGGAGGAGCTTTCTGAAGCTGTGAATGATATCATGAAGGAATATGATGAAAAGCATGAAGATGAAAGTAATGAAGATAAAAGTACCGTAAACATTAAATTTCTTCGAGGCGGTGAGAAAATGTCAGCGGATATCACGCCTGTCAGGATGGATGATGGCAGATACTATATGGGAATATGGGTGAAGGACGATCTGGCAGGAATCGGTACTATCACTTATTATACAAAGGACGGCCGTTTTGGAGCGCTGGGGCATGGAATAGGAGACGGAACGCAAAGCGGCAATCTCTTGTATGCAAACAGTGGTGATTTGTACAGCATGAAGCTTACCAAAATCAAAAAGGGAAAAGCCGGCGCGCCGGGCGAGATAGGCGGAGTGGTATATTTTGGCAAAAAAAGCCATATAGGCACACTTGACTGCAATAGTAATCTGGGAATTTACGGACAGCTTGACAGCGATGAATTGTCGGAATATGCCGCAGAGGATACGTATTATCCGGTTGCCGGTAAGGATGAGATACACACAGGCCGTGCACAGATGATATCGGAAATATCGGGAAAACTGGAAAAATATAATCTGGAAATAACAAATATAGACAAAAAAGCGACAGATACAAACAAGGGAATGGAGCTTAAGGTGACAGACGACAGGCTGATAGAGCTCTCCGGTGGCATAGTGCAGGGCACATCCGGAAGCCCTATCATACAGGATGGTAAAATAATAGGAGCAGTCACCCATGTGTTTGTCGATGATCCGACCGGAGGCTACGGCATCTGCATTGATGAGATGCTGTAATTACTGCTCCATCCTGCGAAGCTCCGGCAGCACTGTGCTAAGCATGGTTACAAAGCAGATGCTTCCGCCAATCACGTTTGATACAGGCTCTGCCATAAACACACCGTCGGTTCCCATACCAAAGGAGTAAGGCAGAATATATGTCAGCGGTACAACGATGAACACCTTGCGAAGCAGGGAAAAAAATATAGCCCGCTTCTTTTTGTTCAGTGATTTAAAGGTGGTCTGTCCGATGTACTGCAGATCCATAAATATGAATGCCGCAAAGTAGATATTTAAAGCCTTCACCGCATCATCCATAAGGGTGGAATCGGAACTGAAAATTGCAATCAGGGCATGAGGGGCAAGTATAATCACACTCCACATGACAGCTGTATATAGAAGCACGAGCAGTCCCATAGTGAAAATAGATTTTCTCACCCGGGCCGGCCTTTTGGCGCCATAGTTGTAGCTTAAAACAGGAGATGAACCCTCCACTATTGCATAAATTGGAGTCTCGACCATCTGCCTGATGCTTGATACGATGGTCATTACCGATATGTACAAATCGCCACCGGTCACTGAAAGCACATTGTTGCAGCATATAGATACCAGGCTGTTTGTGAGCTGCATGACACAGCCGGAGGTTCCAAGGCTTATGATGTCCTTTGCATAGCGCATATTTTCACTGAATTCAGAGAGTGTCATAAGGCACACCTTAAGCTCAGCCTTTTTCCTAAGAAAGTGAAGCACATAGAGAGCAGACAGTATTTGTGAGATGACCGTAGCAATAGCTGCTCCTTTGATACCGAAATTAAATCCAAATATAAAAAGCGGGTCTAAAACCAGATTGGCAACGGCTCCGATTGCAACAGACAGCATGCCGGTAGTGGAGTAGCCCTGAGCGTTGATAAAGGGATTCATGCCGGTTGAAATCATGGATGGGAGTGTTCCTATCAAATAAATGAGCAGGTATGGCAGAGCGTATTTGAGAGCATTTTCAGATGCGCCAAACACGATTAAAAGAGGCTTTGCAAAAATCATGCACAAAGCTGTAAAAACGACTGCGAATGTGCAGACCATTGTAAAGCTCGTATTCATTATAGTATTGGCGGCTCTGTCATCACTCATGCCTCTTTTTATTGAAAAAAGCGGAGCACCACCGCTTCCAAAGAGATTGGAGAAAGCGATTGTCAGCATTATAATAGGAAAGCAAAGCCCCACAGCACCGAGTGCAGTGGTTCCCATATCCGGTATGCGGGCAATGTATATGCGGTCTACTATATTGTACAACAGGCTTAGAATCTGGGCTGCCAGCATGGGCAGAGCAGCCTGCAATATATTTTTCTTTATCGAATCATTATCAAAATCTATTTTTTTCATTTTGAAACCTCTTTTTGATTTGCTTCGCCCATTATATCACCTCATATAAAAAAATCAAATGCTCAGCAAGTTTTGATATAGATTTTATTTATGACAAACTAAAAGAAAAATATATTTTACAATGACAAAAAATTACAGTAATATATGGACTATGACATTAAAACTTATCAAATAATCATATATACCGGAGGATAACATGAAGATTACACAGATACATACAAACAAACCACAGTCACTTTCTTTCGAGATTTTTCCACCAAAGAAGGAGGAGGACTTTAAAAATATTGACGAGATGCTTGAGATACTCTGTGATTGTCATCCTGAGTACATCAGCGTGACATTTGGCGCAGGCGGCAGCTCAAACAATAACAAGACTATCGAGATTGCGAAGAAAATCAAGAACCAGTACAATGTGGAGCCGGTCGTACACCTTACATGTCTGTGCTATAACAAGGCTGAGATAGATGAGTTCACCAGACAGCTTTCATATGAGGGCATTGAGAATATCCTCGCTTTAAGAGGAGATAGAAATCCGAACGTGCCTGCAAAGGAGGATTTTCTCCATGCAAGCGACCTTATTAAGTACATAAAGGACACCACAGGTGATCAGTTCTGTATCGCAGGTGCGTGCTATCCGGACATCCATCCGGAGGCAGCTGATAAGGTAGATGATATTAAGAATCTTAAGAAAAAGGTTGATGCCGGTGCAGAGCTTCTTTTATCGCAGCTCTTCTTTGACAATGATACCTTCTTCAATTTTGCTGAGGACTGCAGGCTTGCAGGTATCAATGTGCCTGTTATCCCGGGCATCATGCCTTGTATCAATGCGGCTCAGATTCAGAGAATGGTCACAATGTGCGGAGCTAAGTTCCCTGAGAAGTTCCAGAAGATTGTGCACAGATACGGAGACAACAAGGCGGCACTTTTTGATGCCGGAATGTCTTACTGCGAGAGTCAGATAATTGAGCTTTTAGCTAATGATGTGGAGGGAATTCATCTTTACACTATGAACAATGTGAGAGTTGCAAAGCGTTTAACAGAAGGCATTAAAAACCTTATTTAGGACGTTTATATAATAGTACGGAACGCAAGCCCTGGGTACCACGGGCGCACACGTACTCCTGCCGTCGCTACGCTGCGTGGCTAAGATACTGTACGAAATTATGCTTGATGGGTTTCTATGCTTGACGAAACCGGCTTTTATGCGCCGTCCGTGGCGCATAACGCCTTACCCAGCCGTCCATGGCTGGGTATTTCTGCGTTTTGTGGGCATAATTTCTACAGTATCTAAGCCACTTCGCTATGCGCTCCGGCGGGAGTACGTGTGCGCCCGCGGTACCTGGGGCTTACGTTCCTTACGCTGTGGTGAATTTGCGTTACGTTTGGTGACACCTGCTATGTGCCACCACACTGCAAATGCGAATAAAAAATATCAACCGTTGCAAAAAGTACTCTAGATGATTATAATAGGTATATTAGATTTGTAAATGGAAACAATGTCCATATTAAATCGAAATTAAATTATATAATATATTAAGGAGACAGTAGAAAATGAAAGAAAAATCAAGAAGCACTTTTTCCGGCAACATTGGGTTCGTTCTTGCGGCAGCCGGCAGTGCGGTAGGACTTGGAAATATATGGAGGTTTCCGTATCTGGCAGCAAAGGACGGAGGAGGACTTTTTCTGCTGGTGTATCTGATACTTGTTCTGACCTTTGGCTTTGCATTGCTTACCACTGAGATTGCAATAGGACGTAAGACCGGACAGGGACCGCTCACCGCGTATGGTCTTATCAATCCAAAGGGCAAGTTTATCGGTGTGCTTGCGTGTATAGTACCGGCTATTATTCTGCCTTACTACTGTACTATAGGTGGATGGGTTTTAAAGTATTTTACAATTTTCATTACAGGAAGCGGTAAGAATGCGGTTGCGGATGGATATTTCACAGGTTTTATCACAGGCCAGTGGGCACCAATCATATTCGGAGTGGTTTATCTGCTTTTAACAGCAGCAATTGTCATTGGTGGAGTCAATAAAGGTATCGAGCGCTTCAGCAAGGTGCTTATGCCTATCCTTGTTGTGCTTATTTTTGCAATCGGAATTTTCTCACTGACGCTTCATTATAAGGATGCGTCGGGCACAGTAAGAAGTGGTCTTGAGGGACTTAAGATTTATGTGATTCCGGATTTCAAGGGGCTTACAATGCAAAAGCTTTTCACCGTATTTGTTGATGCGCTCGGTCAGCTTTTTTATTCAATCAGTGTAGCTATGGGAATCATGGTTGCATATGGTTCGTATGTCAAGAAGGAATCAAAGCTCATGGGCTCAATCAACCAGATCGAGATTTTTGATACACTTGTTGCATTCCTTGCAGGTCTTATGATCATTCCGGCAGTATATGTATTTATGGGCCGTGACGGCATGTCAGCAGGACCGGGCCTTATGTTTATATCATTGCCAAAGGTATTTAATGAAATGGGAATAGCAGGAGATATTGTTGGACTGATATTCTTCATGATAGTTGCATTCGCAGCAGTCACATCGTCTGTATCAATTATGGAGGCTATTGTATCGAGTCTTATAGACAGATTTCACTGGAGCCGCAGAAAAAGCGCAATTTTAGTCACGGTATACGGTCTGATTGCAGAGATAATAGTCTGCCTTGGCTACAATAAGCTCTATATGGAGGTTAAGCTTCCAAACGGCACAGTCGGACAGATACTTGATATCATGGATTATGTAAGCAACAATGTGCTTATGCCAATCGTTGCACTTGCCACATGTATCCTCGTTGGCTGGATAGTAAGTCCAAAGGTAATAATAGATGAGGTGACACGCGGAGGCAGCAAATTCACCAGAAAAGGGCTTTATATAATCATGGTTAAATTTATTGCACCGGCATTCCTGCTTATACTGTTGTTGCAGGCACTCGGAATCGTTACTTTTTAACAATGAGAGTCTATGCTCCGGCAGGACTTAAATACAGAGTTATTTTAAGACAAGAGAAAAATAGTGAGATATGTAAGCAAAAGAATGGAGTTCCAAAATATGTGAATTCACCGGAAGTATATAAGACTTTTGATGTTCGACGTTTAGGCCTTGCAGACCTCGACTAACAACAAACCAAACCAAAACAGAGATCAATACATAGATTACCAATCATGTATATGGTCTCTGTTTTTTTACTGTTTCTTTATATTTTTTTTATTGAATTATCCGCACTTATTGATAAAATAGATAGTATGCGCACGATTGCGGATATTTTTGCATTCGTGCATGGGGATAAATTAACCGGAAAGAAAGGAAACGTTTATGAGTAAAATTTTCAAAAATCTGATTCCATACTGGCGATGGATCATATTAATATTTGTTTTTCTCATTGCTCAGGCATACTGTGACCTGGCTCTGCCTGCGTACACATCTGATATCATCGATGTGGGTATCCAGGATCATGGCATTGAGCATATCCTGCCAAAGGAGATTACCTCGGAGGATTATCAGATGGCACAGACATTTATGCTGTCCGATGAGAAAGAAAAGTTTACGGAATGCTACGATACAACAGATACCGAGAACACAAGTGACGGCGATAGTGTGACAAAATACAAGCTGACCGCTGATTCTGACACACTTGATGAGCTGGATGAGGAGCTTTTGGTTCCTCTTGTCATGGCATATCAGGCTTTTTTGTCGGGGGAGCAGATGGATGTGGATGCATCAGCTATCCCGCAGGGAGTAGCGCTCGATGATAACATGATAAAGCAGATAAGAAGCAAGGTGCAGGAAAAAATCGATGCGGTGGGTTCAGCTACTTTAAAGTCCATGGGTGTAACTTTTGCGACAAAGTGTGATGAGAATGCAGGAATCGACGTGGATGCCAATCAGGTTGCTTATCTGTGGAAGGCAGGCGCCAAGATGGCAGCCTTTGCAGCTATTATGCTTATAGCAGCATGTGTTGTAGGTTTTGCGGCTTCAAAGGTCGGTGCCGCTGTCGGCAGGGATTTGAGGGAGAAGACCTTTTCAAAGGTTGTAGGTTTTTCAAATGCCGAGATTAACAAATTCTCTACGGCATCACTGATTACGAGAAGCACGAACGATATACAGCAGATTCAGATGGTTACTACTATGATGCTTCGTATGGTGCTTTACGCGCCAATCGTTGGTATCGGTGGTATCATCAAGGTGGCACAGACCAAATCCGGCATGGAGTGGGTGATTGCCATTGCGGTTGCTGCCATCATGGTTTTTATTTTCACACTGGTTGGCATTGCGATGCCAAAGTTCAAGATTATGCAGAGTCTTGTAGACAAGGTAAACCTTGTTTCTCGTGAGATTCTTACAGGTCTTTCCGTTATCAGGGCTTTCGGCCGTGAGAAGGAGGAGGAAAAGAGGTTTGATGAGGCTAACCGTGAGCTTACACGCACACAGCTGTTTACAAACCGTGTCATGACCTTTATGATGCCGGGTATGTCCATGATCATGTACTGCATCACACTTGGTATCGTGTGGGTTGCAGCAGGCAGAATAGACAATGGCTCCATGCAGGTAGGTACCATGACTGCGTTTATTACATATGCCATGATGATTGTTATGTCATTCCTCATGCTTTCAGCCATGTCCATCATGCTTCCGAGAGCTGGTGTTGCGGCAGAGCGTATCGATGAGGTTATAAAGACAAACAGCACTGTAAATGATCCAAAAGAGCCTGTTACTGAGGCTGATCACAGAGGTGTTATCCGTTTCAACCATGTGGATTTCAGATATCCGGGAGCAAAGGAGGATGTGCTTTCAGACATTGATTTTGTGGCGGAGCCGGGCAAAACCACAGCTATCATCGGAAGTACCGGCTGTGGAAAGTCTACACTTGTAAACCTGATTCCGCGTTTCTATGACGTGACTGGAGGCTCAATAGAGCTTGATGGACACGATATCAGAGACTACACACTAAGCGAGCTTCGCGAGTCGATAGGCTTTGTTCCGCAGAAGGGTATTCTTTTCTCGGGAACCATTGCCTCAAACCTGCGCTTTGGTAAAGCAGATGCGAGTGATGAGCAGATAAAAAAGGCAGCAGATATTGCACAGGCTTCTGAGTTTATCGAGACAAAGAATGACGGATATGAAAGCTCAATCGCACAGGGCGGCTCCAATGTGTCGGGAGGTCAGAAGCAGAGGCTTGCCATAGCAAGAGCTATCGCAAAGGACCCTCATATTTATGTGTTTGATGACAGCTTTTCAGCACTCGATATGAAGACTGACGCGCGTCTGCGTGCAGCCTTAGCTGAGGTTACAGAGAATGCTTCCGTCATTATCGTGGCACAGCGTATCAGCACGATTATTCATGCTGACCAGATTCTCGTGCTCGATGACGGTAAAATCGTAGGAAAAGGCACCCACGAGGAGCTTCTTAAAAATTGTGATGTATATATGCAGATTGCACAGTCACAGCTTTCAGCCAGGGAACTTGGAATTGATGATAACAAAAAGGAGGGCATGTAAGATGAGTGAGAATAATAACGAACAGTTTAAGATGCCTCCTAAGAGGCCAAGAGGGCCAATGGGACGTGGCCCCGGAATGGTCACAGAAAAGGCCAGGGATTTCAAGGGCTCTACAAAGAAACTCATAAAGTATCTCGGCAGATACTGGGCTGCCATCATTGCAGTTATGATATTTGCAGCAGTTTCGACTGTCTTCTCCGTTGCAGGACCGAAGGTCATGGGTAAAGCCACCACTGCGCTTGCCGAGGGACTCATGAACAAGATTGCAGGAACAGGCGGCATAGATTTTGATTATATTGCAAAGGTTCTTTTGTTTACGCTGGCTTTATATGTGGTGAGTGCCATCTTTATGTTCGCCCAGGGACTTATCATGACAGGCATCACGCAGAAGACCTGCTACAGGATGCGTAAGGACATCACGAGCAAAATCAACCGTATGCCGATGAAGTATTTCGAGTCAAGGACATATGGTGAAGTACTTTCGCGTATCACAAACGATGTGGACACACTCGGACAGAGCTTGAACCAGAGTATCACACAGATTATTACATCTGTTGCCACTTTGGTCGGTACACTGGTCATGATGCTGTCTATTTCACCGCTCATGACGCTGATTTCACTCGTTATCCTGCCTGTTTCGATGATACTTATTTCGTTTGTCATAAAGCATTCACAGAAATACTTCAGACAGCAGCAGGAGTATCTGGGACACATAAACGGACAGGTCGAGGAGGTGTACGGAGGCCACCTCGTCATAAAGGCATATAATAAAGAGGCAGAGACTGTAAAGACCTTTAAGGAGGCCAACAATGTGCTCTACAAATCCGCATGGAAATCACAGTTCCTTTCAGGACTTATGATGCCTATCATGCAGTTTGTAGGAAACTTAGGATATGCGGGAGTAGCCATCTCAGGTGGTATACTTGCCATAAAGAATGTCATCACAATCGGTGATATCCAGGCATTTATACAGTATGTGAAGAATTTCACACAGCCAATCCAGCAGATAGCGCAGGTGGCAAACCAGCTTCAGTCGATGGCGGCTGCATCTGAGCGTGTATTTGAGTTCCTCGATGAGGAGGAAGAGGATATAACAGTGGAAAATCCTGTAAAGCCAGACCATATCGAGGGAAGTGTAGAGTTTTCGCATGTACACTTTGGTTATAATCCTGACCAGATCATCATCAATGATTTTTCTGCAAAGGTAAAGCCGGGACAGCAGGTTGCTATCGTTGGACCGACAGGAGCGGGAAAGACTACCATGGTCAAGCTTCTTATGAGATTTTATGATGTAAGCTCAGGTGCCATTCTTGTAGACGGACATGATATCAGGGATTACAACAGAGCCGATCTGCGAGATGCATTCGGCATGGTATTGCAGGACACATGGCTCTTTAAGGGCACCATTATGGAAAATATCCGCTACGGCCGTCTGGATGCCACAGATGAGGAGGTCATCGCGGCAGCAAAGGCAGCACATGCGCATCACTTTATCCAGACATTGCCGGGTGGCTACGATATGGAGCTCAACGAGGATGCATCCAATGTGTCACAGGGACAAAAGCAGCTTTTGACAATAGCAAGAGCCATTCTTGCAGACAATCCAATCCTTATCCTTGATGAGGCCACATCCTCTGTCGATACACGTACAGAAATCCGTATCCAGAAGGCACTCGACAATCTGATGAAGGGCAGAACAAGCTTTGTCATCGCCCACAGGCTGTCTACTATCAAGAATGCCGATATGATTCTTGTCATGAAGGACGGAGACATTATCGAGCAGGGTACACACGATGAGCTTCTTGCAAAGAACGGATTTTACGCAGAGCTGTATAACTCTCAGTTTGAAGAATAGAGAAAGCACGGGTATCGTGCAGTTTTGCGAATATGCGTGGGCTGAATGGTTACATAAAATTAAAAGCTAACTTGAAAAAGTAAATTCCAGTGCAGAAGTAAATTCCACACTCATTTAAAA
>ERZ1026929.1127-NODE-1127-length-10316-cov-10.234578_pt1 | contig 10316 bp, 10 predicted proteins | sample MGYA00519463_ERZ1026929 | MGnify/ENA primary metagenome ERZ1026929 (study PRJEB26926, sample SAMN06164829) | human gut metagenome | biome: ENVO:00009003; feature: ENVO:2100002; material: ENVO:00002003 | host: Homo sapiens | place: USA | collected 2012 ... | reverse complement strand
TACGAGATGTCTTAGGGTCTCGTGGGCTCGGAGATGTGTATAAGAGACAGCAACGGGATGCCGCTGGAAAAATTTTTGTGGGCGGTATTCAAAAGCCAGGTGCTGCGCGCCCGGCCCCGCGTGTTCCGGGCGAAAAACTATTGGTATATATTCTTTTGTGAAAAAGGGCGGCGGGAAAAACCAGCCGCCCTTTTCAAATACAAGCGGAAAGAAGGAAAAAAGAAGGATGAAACAGAAATGGAAACGGTATAGCGCAAGTTTTCTTGCGCTTTTGCTGTGTGTGACGCTGTTTGCGTCCACGGCGTTCGCCGCGGGCGGCGCGCTGGGCGCGGACCGAAACGGCACGCAATATACCTACGTGATCGGCTACATGTATTCCGGCAGCTCCCAGACCGTCAACACACGGGAGATCTTCACATCGCCCAACAACTATGACATCTGGCTCTGCCCGGTGTGCGGGCGGGACCCGTTGGGGAATTCGCAGGGAACGGCGCTGGCCCCGAATCTGTATATGCCGTGCTATGGATACGATATTGCGGCAGCGGGCGGGGACATGAGCATCCGCTACGCGCTGGTGCGGCACAGGCACAACAACGGGCATCTATCGGATGACCGGGTATACATCCCGGTGAACGTGCCGATGTATGCGGGCTGCTATTACGGCTATGACCTCACCGAGCCGACCGGCGTGCAGGTCAGCGCGCCCACGGGCTGGCAGCGGGACAGCGCGGTGGTGCGGTTTTACGGCGGCACGGACACAGGCACGAGCCTGCCGGACTGGAGCGCGGCGCCGGGCGACTACGGCAGCGGCATCCATCACTATGAGTATCAAATCAACGGCGGGGCATGGACGGGCTGTCCCGTGGGCGACCCCACCGTGACCATCACCGCGGGCGGTATCACGACCGTGACCGCCCGTGTGGTGGACGATGCGGGCAACGCCTCCGGCCAGACAGCCACGGCAAAGGTGTACATCGACCCGGCCCCGCCCAATGTGCCCGGTGTCACGCTTTCCACGGAACAGTGGACGAACAGCACAGTAACGGCGGCCATCAAGGACAACGGCGACGCACACAGCGGCGTTGCCCGCACGGAATATTCTCTGGACGGCGGAAGCTGGACGGCGTACAGCGGCGTGCTTTCCATTGAGGCCCACGGCAAACACACGGTCAGCGCCCGCGCCATCGACAATGTGGGCCGCATTTCCAGAACGGCCAGCAAGACCGCGCTGGTGGATAAGGTCGCGCCGGTCATTTCAAAGGTGGAGCAGCAGCCAGACAGCGGCCATACGGAAATGACGCTGGCCGTTACGGCTACAGACGCGGACAGCGGCGTCAAGGGCTATGCGGTCACCACGGAGGAAAAGGCGCCTGCGCTGGACAGCTTTACCGCCGATATTCCAAAGGCAGACCACAACGGCGTTTACTACATCTGGGCAGCGGACAAGGCGGGGAATATTTCCGCTGCCGCAAAGGTGGACGTCACCGCGCTGGATATCGTGCCGCCCGTTGTGGTAAAGGTGGAGACACAGCGTACCTGGGACGCGGAGGAAAATTGGGCGAAAGTAATGGCGCAGGACGATAACAGCGGCGTTGTGGCCATCGGCTGGGAACGGGCCGAAAAAGATATGGGGAGCCGCCATGCCCCTGACCCAATCACCTGGGTGGATTCCACGGCGGAAGCGGCCTTCATTTTCACCGAGAACGGCAGCTACAACGCCTATGCACGCGACCTGGCAGGCAATGTGTCCGGGCCGTATCCGTTCATCATCGACCACATCGACAAGCACTCGCCGGTCATTGATTCCATTGAGTGGGACAAGGGCTGGAGCCAAAGCAAGACCATCACGGTAAAAGCCCATGATACGGAATCCGGCCTTGGGCAGTATGCGGTGACGCGCACGGCGGACCGCCCCGCTGAGTGGCAGGACAGCAATGTTTTCGCCAACATCACGGAAAACGGCACGTACTATCTGTGGGCGAAGGACAACGTGCAGCGCGTGTCCGCGGACGCGGATGCAGATGGAGGTGAGGGAACACCAGACCCCGGTCCCGAAGAGATCGTCATCGACACCATCGACCGTTCCAGGCCCGTGATGGACGATATCCTGCATTCGGCAGTGGACAACGCGCCCGCGGGGATGTTCGGCTATCCGCATTTCAATGAGGTAGACCGCCCGAAGCTGCTGGCCCACGATCTGGCCGATGACGGCTGGACGGACAGCGGCATCAAGGCCATCTATTACCAATTTGCCGCAGATGAAGATTCCCTCAAAACCGATTGGCTGACCTATGACGAGCTGGACAAGCCCGCCATGCGGGAGGAATACTTCGGAAACATCTACGCGAAGGCGGAGGACAACGCGGGGAATGTGTCCGACGCCATTTTTGCAGGCTTCATGTTCGAGCAGACCGAGCCTGTGGCAGAGAAAACCCTGACCCCGGATCACTGGACGAACGGGGCGGTGGAGATCGACCTTTCCACAGACGATAACCTGTCGGGCGTGCGGGACATCACTCTGCCGGATGGCAGCATCGTAGATGCTGCACAGGCAAAGTATACTGTGGATAAAAACGGCGTGTACAACTTCTCTGTGCGGGATTACTGCGGCAACATCCTGTCCTATCCCGTGGAAGTAAGCAATATCGACCGGCTTGCGCCGGCCGCGGACTATGAGGTGATGCCCGGTGACTGGACGAACAAGCCCGTGACCATCCGTGTGACGGCCACCGACCCGGAGCCGGAGGACGGCTATGCGCCCAGCGGCGTCAAGTCCATCACGATGCCGGACGGCACAATAGTGGACAGCGATACGGCGGATTTTACCGTGAGTGCCAATGGTACGTATGACTTCATCATTACCGACAACGGTGGGAATACAACTACGCTGCATGCGGAAGTGGGTAATGTGGACACCGCGCGCCCGACTGTGGATTTCCATTTTGAGCCGCTGGACGGCGGCGACCGCACCATCATCATGGAATACGGCAAAACCGAGTACTACAACTATGATATCATAATGAACGCCAGCGCCGGTGATGTCGGTTCCGGCATCGAACGGTATGAATACAAAGTGGGCGACGGAGAATGGACGGTGTTCGACCCGGCAGACGCGCCGAAGTTTATGGAGGAACAGATCGTCCATATCGTTGTGCGTGTATGGGATGTTGCCGGGAATGTGAGCGAAGAAAAAGCGCGTGACATCGTGCTGGACAAAACGCCGCCCACGGCTTCGCATACGCTGACGCCGGGCAAGGACGGAAAGGTGAACATCAACCTGGGAACGGACGGCAGCATCTGCGGCGTCCAGTCCATCACGCGGCCGGACGGCAGTGTGGCATATGGTGTGGATACGCTCGTGTTTGAAGTGGACCGGAACGGAGACTACGATTTTTTCGTGTGGGACCGGTGCGGGAACCTGCTGAAGTACACCGTTCCGGTCGACAGCTTCGCAGCGCATGTGAAGCCGGAGCCTGCGCCCTCTGAGCCGGAGGAGCCGAAGCCGGAACCTGAACCGGATTCGGAACCGGAATCGGAAGGATCGGCGGCACCGGTGGAGGTTGTGCCCTTCCCGGTTTCGTGGACAGTAAAAATGAAGAAAAAACAGAAAGAAACGCAGGATATCTTGTCGTATCACACTCAGGCGGCGGGATGCTCAGACAAGGCACGCGCAAAGGCATCCGGAGGACGCCAGCCAATAGAGGAATGCGGGCGCACTGGGTTGTAAAAGGTCTCGATATAAGCGAAGACGTCTGCCATGGCATGTGCCCTTGAGGCGAAATGGCGCAGATGGACGCACTCGCACTTGAGGCAGCTGAAGAAGTTTTCGGCCACGGCGTTGTCATAGGGATCGCCCTTGCGGGACATGCTTTGCCGGATGCCGAGGCTGGCGAGACGCTGACGGTAAGCGTAGGCGGCGTATTGGACGCCGCGGTCGGAGTGGAAGATGAGGCCGGGCAGAGGCTTGCGGCGCCGGACGGCCATGCCGAGGGCGGCGAGAGTGAGATTTGTGTCGATGCGGTCGGAGAAGGCGTAGCCGACGATCTGCTTTGTGCAAAGGTCTTTCACAACAGCGCAGTAGAGCCAGCCCTCGCCGGTGGGGATATAGGTAATATCGCCGACCCATGCGGTGTCTGGCTTGTCAAAGGAGAAGCGGCGCGCAAGGAGATTGGGCGCGATGGGGTGCGCGTGTCTTGAGTTGGTCGTGGCTTTGTAGGCACGCCTGCGCGTGGAGGAGATGTTCATCTCGTTCATCAGGCGGTGGATGCGCTTGCGCGAGCAGGAAAGCTGCGGGCGGATCAGGTGATACAGGCTGTCCAGCCCAAGGGCGGGATAACGCTGGTGCAGGCTCAGCAGCCGGCGTTTCAGTTCCTGATCCTTCTGCCGGCGCAAAGAGGGTTTGCGGCCCAGCCATTCGTAGTACCCGCTGCGGGAGACCTCCAGCAGTCGGCATACAAGTTCCACAGAGGCCCCCGCGCGGGCCGTACGGATGTACCGGTACTTGTCCTCTATGGTTTGGAAAGTATGCCGACGGATTTTTTTAGGATGTCAATGACCCCGTCTTTCTCTTCAAGCTTCTTGCGCAGTGCTCGAATCTCCGCCTCCAGTTCGCGCAGGCGTCTGGCGTCGCGGTTTTGGCGGTCAGCTTGCCCCGGCGATGGTGCGCCCGCCGCTTTCAGCCAGCTGCGCAGCGTGTCGATGCAGATGCCGAGTTCCGCGGCCACCTCCCGGCTGGGCCGCCCCTGCTCGGTGACCATCCGCACTGCCCCCGCCTTGAAGGCCTCATCGTAACGCGGCGGCGCTGGGTGCTTTCGTTCTTTGGTTGACATTTTTCATTACCCCTTTCCATTATACAGATTGTTTTTCTGTCCGGCAAATCGGGTATGGGGGCATTGTATTATTGGCGCGTTAAAGCACAGGGTCGTAACTATACAGTGTTTTATCCGTATCTTCGGTATGCGGTAATGAAGGTTAGATAGCATTGGCTAATGTTCAAGCATATTCACCGCAAAGAAAATGTAGGAGTGCGGTGAAGTATTTGGTGCTATGAGAGAGAGTATCTTTTCGTAGCAGATACATCAAGCAGACAAGCTGTATCATTTACAACGCGATCATCTACATGGATACGAGCTCCTCCGTGTGACCTTGTCCAAAAACAAGTTCACACCAGATGGAGGAGTAAAAATGAAGTATAATCATGCCATGGCAGAGAGGGAATATAAAAGAGAATGGAAAGCAGCCAAACTCGAAATGAGGAAGGCAGGGATGCAGAGAAAGCAAATCAGGGAAGCAGCGAGAGCATATCGGCTGGAATTCAATGGTGAGCGACGTTTTTACAGAAGGACCGATGTAGTGCCAGCCTGTGAAAGAGAGGACAGGCCACCCAAAGGGGTGGATACGCTTTTTCAAGAAAGTCATTCGATGCATTCACCTGATTTGGAAGATGATATTGGCGAGCTTATCGATCAGGTTGAACGCTCCGACCGCCTTTCCAGGTTAAGGAGTCTGACCGAGCAGCAGTATCGGGTTGTGGAGCTATATACCGAGGGATATGCAACAAGTGATATTGCGCAAATACTGTCTTTAGATAAGCAAACAGTTTTGAATCATAAAAATCGAGCGGTGCAAAAATATAAGTCGATTATCCCCAAAGTATCAAAAGGATAAAAAGTATACATACAAAACAGCTGAGATAAAAAATCTCAGCTGTTTTGTGCATTTTGCTGAATTTGAATAATTTTAAAAACAATGTGGTTAAAAACGGCTTTCTCAAGGGCTAGGGAGTGAGAGGGAAACTCTCGGCACTTTGAAAACAGAATATCCATCCTATACTGAACATTCTCTTCCAGCCGTAACCAGGGGTAACCCCAGGCCGGCAAGCGCGAATGGGATGCGCGAAGACAACCACGGTGGCCGTTGATAACCACTGAAACCGCAGAATATGGTATCGAGCGAATAAAGTCCGCTGAAAGCACCCTGTGGCGGGGTGCAGCGCAATGACATGGAAAGAGGACAATGATACTTCCGTCCAGCCTTAGCCGCAAGCAAAGGGGGCGGCCGGCAGAGATCCTGCCGGGGGTGAGATTCCCATGATGGTGCCAGCCAGTACCTACAGTATAGGATGCCCGGACAGTCAGGGGAGTAGTGTCGAATGTGGCTGTAAAATAAAAGCCATCTTCAGAAGCAAATCTGTTCTGCTTCTGGAGATGGACTTATTGAAGAGGGAGGGGTGAATATGTGGAGAGCAGTAATTGTTGTTGGAATTGTTTTTGCACTGCTGGCATACGCATGCATCGTTGTGGGCGCACGCAGTGAAGATAACCGGGCGGGCGGCAATTAATTCGCCCGCCCAGTTAAATGTCAATGATGGATGATGATGCCATGAGCTGTGCATAGCTTTTCCATTTCTTCTGCTGGGAAAGGATACGTGTATTTGTCAGTGCCAGTGTAAAAAATGAGATTCCAGGAGCCGCTTTCCGAAAGCAAAAACTTCATAGTGTTAAATGCCGGGAGTTGTGCAAGAAGCTGCGCGGACAGCTTTACATAAAAATAGCTGTTGATCGAGCCGTGCTTACCCATAGATTCGATGGCGGCGGAAACCTCGCCATTTTCGCTTGCTTCGTTCATACGGTATGGCCGAATCCGCTCAAAGCTGGTGGCCTGGATTTCAATGTTCTCTTTCACGGGACAGAATACTCCTATATATAATAATGTAAGGGTTATGGCATCATCCATTATACCATGACATCGCGCAGCGGTTGCAACAAAATTCTACTTGTTGAATTTTTGTATGGTTTAATGTCCGTTTTTATATCTATGAACACCGCCGCGAATAAAAAGACTTGCGGGATGACAATGGAGTAACAAATTTATATGACTGAATGATAGGCATATCAACAAAACCGTTGTACGGATTGATTTTCTGTGCAGCGGTTTTAGCTTATAACAGAGGAGAAACAATATGGAACAACGGGAAAATACATTTGCAATGAGCCAATGTATGCTTACGAAGCAGTATGGCAAGTACAAAGCGGTCATCCAGTTTTCAGCGGTGGACCGGCCGGAAACCGAGGAAAAAGTTCTGTCGCTGATTATGGGAGCTTATGCGGAACGCCGATGCGCATCAGTGAACTGATGCTGTTGCACTGGTTTGATAGAAAAACTGGACGATCTTTCTCCGTTTTGGTGATAGGGTTTTCCCTATATATATAGTAATATAAGGGTGCCAAAGCGGCCGAACGCTTCGGACACTGGTGACCAACCGCCAGAGGCCGGACCTTGACAATTAAAGATTGGCCAATGTGTATCGTACAAACGATATGCGAGGAGTTAGAAGAAAATGAATTTGACAAAAGCAAAAGAAACGAAAACGCGCGTCTGCTGCCTGTACCGGGTTTCCACAAAAGGGCAGGTGGATAAGGCTGAGAATGATATCCCAATGCAGAAAAAAGCATGTCATGAGTTCGCTGAGTCAAAAGGCTGGACAATCATAAAGGAACATGCGGAATTGGGTGTCTCAGGATTTAAGGTCGCCGCGGCAGATCGAGACGAACTGCAGGAAATCAAGCGGGAAGCGGAAAAACAGGAGTTTGATATCCTGCTGGTCTTCATGTTCGACCGTTTGGGCCGAAAGGATAACGAAACGCCGTTTGTACTGAAATGGTTTGTAGAACAGGGGATATCTGTGTGGAGCACGGTGGAGGGTGAGCAGCGGTTTGACAGTAATGTGGACGATCTGCTCAACTACATCCGATTCTGGCAGGCGTCCAGTGAATCGCAGAAAACTTCCGTCCGCATCAAAACTAGGATGAAACAAATTGTAGAGGATGGACACTACATGGGCGGTACGGTCCCGTTCGGCTACCGTGCGGTCTATAAGGGCAGAATGAACAAAAAAGGCCGCCCGGTAAAGGATCTGGAGATAGACCCGCGCGAGGGCGAAATTGTCCGGGAAATATTTTTTAAGGTAGCACGGGAAGGATACAGCGCACATGGGATCGCCAGGATGCTGAATGAACGCAATATCGTAACGCACGGCGGCGCACGGTTTCAGACCAATCATGTCCTGCGGATGCTGCGCCACCGGGGATATACAGGCTATATGATTGCAAAGGAAAACACATCAGGATTTATCCCCGAGCTGCAAATCGTAGAGGAGTCCATATACGAAGACGCGATGGCAATCGTGGAGCAGCGCAAAAAAGAAAATGAGCAGCGCCGAAGTGTCGCACAAAGCTCATACAATAAGACGCTTTTGGCGGGAAATCTATACTGCGCACATTGCGGTACACGGCTGTCCGGCTTCTGGCACAAAGACAGGTACAGGCTGGCGGATGGAACGGTAAAAGAAGTGATGGCGCCCAAATACAATTGCTATGCAAAGGGCTTGAAAGTACGCCCCTGTGACGGCCAGCAGCTCTACAAGGCTGAAATCGTAGATGAGATCGTGGAGGGAATCGCCAAAGACATTTTTGCCATGATATCCCGCATGCCGAAAGACCCTACGATAGAGGCACAGCTGAAGAAAAATATCCAGAACAAAGAAAATCTGCTGCGTGAACTGGACGCAAAACTGCAGTCAGCCAAAAAGGAGCTGGAATTGTATGAAGCGCAGATCATAAAGTGCATTGAGGGCAAGAGCAAACTGTCGGAGGCCACACTCGCACGCATGATCAGCCGGGCGGAGGACTCTGTAGCAGTATATGAAAAAGAAATCGAAAAAGCACGTATGGACAAGCAGAACCAAAAAGATACCGCGGCACAAATCGAGGATTTTTACAAGGAATTCAAGGGCTGGGCGGATGAGTATGAATCAGCAGCGCTGGAACGCCGGAGAGTCATACTGAGCCAGTTGTTCAGCCGCATTGAGATCGGAAGAGGATATGAAGTCAAGGTGGAGATCGCCATGAGCTACAAGCAATTTTTGAATCTCTCAGAGAATCCGCGGGATGGCAATAGAACAGTAGCATAGAAAGACGATATTAAGTGATAAACGATACACAGGCACGCGAAAGCGCATGGACCACATGCGCTTTTGCGTGTTCTGTGTGCAGAGTGATTTGAAATTGAGACGATATGACATTCTGGTTGCCAAAAAAATATGGCTGGCGTATAATTACCTTATTAAACACTACTTTCTAACTTTGGTATGCAGTAGGAAATTCGGTATGAGCGATGTCGTTTTTTGAGCCGAAGGATTAAGCGACAAGGAGGAGGTACAGCAAAATGGATAAACTTGTTGTTCGTGGCACGGAAATCAATGTCCAGTGGAACCTTAAGCGGGATGATTTCCTCAGCTTAACTGATATTGCAAAAATTAAAGATAACGACAATCCGAGGTATATCATTCAGAACTGGATGCGAAATAGAAACACTATTGAATTTCTGGGCGTATGGGAAACACTTTACAATCCTGATTTTAACCGTGTCGAATTCGATGCGTTTAGAACACAGGCCGGTTTGAACAGTTTTGTGATGACTCCTCAAAAATGGGTAGAGACTACTAACGCCATCGGTATTATTTCAAAGGCGGGGCGATATGGAGGGACCTATGCCCATAAAGAAATTGCATTTGAATTTGCGTCTTGGATTTCAGTAGAATTTAAGCTTTATTTGGTCAAGGAATTCGAACGTCTTAAAACCGAAGAGATGAAACAGCTTGGCTGGGATATTAAGCGCAACCTTGCCAAAATCAATTATCGAATTCATACCGATGCAATCAAAGAAAATCTGATTCCGCAAGAGCTTTCTGTGCGCCAGATGTCAATAATTTACGCTAATGAAGCAGATGTTTTAAATATGGCTCTATTTGGCATGACCGCCAAACAATGGAGGGATGCTCATCCAGATCTCAAGGGGAATATTCGTGACTATGCTAATGTTTCACAACTTGTATGTCTTTCAAATTTGGAGAATTTGAATGCCGTGTTTATCAACGAGGGAATGACTCAGATGAAACGGCTGGAGAAACTTAATGCTATCGCTATCAGTCAAATGAAGATACTGACGGAAGATCATCGGATTCTGCAGCTCGAAGCAGCAAAAGATAGTTAAGAAGATTAGGATATAATAAGGAATGCTTCCTATTTTAATTCCTTCGAATGCGTGAGAATTAAGATAAGTGAGATCAAATAAGTTCATGGTATATGATACCTCTTTCGAAATAGAGTATCGGTATTGATGTATCGAGGATTGAGTTCTTAATTCATTAGCTACGCTTTGAATATAATTAGCAAAGAGGAGACATAAGATGAACGAGCAAATTCAAGAATCTGTCTCTTATACACATCTGACGCTGCCGACGACTTAATAGGTGT
>ERZ1026929.1115-NODE-1115-length-10413-cov-21.814346_pt1 | contig 10413 bp, 8 predicted proteins | sample MGYA00519463_ERZ1026929 | MGnify/ENA primary metagenome ERZ1026929 (study PRJEB26926, sample SAMN06164829) | human gut metagenome | biome: ENVO:00009003; feature: ENVO:2100002; material: ENVO:00002003 | host: Homo sapiens | place: USA | collected 2012 ... | reverse complement strand
CGGAGATTCAGCCTAATTTTTTGTACTGTCAAAAAGTTTTAGCGGACAGTAATAAATAAAAATCAATGGTTTTTCGGAAATAAAAAAATGCCTTTTTATGTGGCAGTTGTGAAAAAAAGTCGGAGTTGAGATTACCTACGTAATGAAAAATACGTATAATTACCTATAGGTTTCAATGTTCCGATGCTCTACATTTGCAAAAACGTTATAAATGGCGATAAACTTATCCCGACACTAAAAATACAGATTTGTCATGATACCTAAAATTATCCAAAATCCAATGCGGCACTTTACGGCAGCAGTCGCAGTACTCCTGTCGCTTGCATGCGCATTTTCCTGCAAAAAGGAAAAAGGGGGAGGAGATACCCTCGAAAAGATATATTTCGTGGATCCTGCATCAGCGTCCATGGTCCTTTCCCAAGGCCAGACCGGGTATATAATGTATGCCACTGTTCCTGAGAGCGCGGCGGCTACTGCAGTCATGGAATGGTCCTCTTCTGATACAAACATAGCGGAAGTGTTCAACGGCCAAGTGACAGCCATTGCGCCGGGAAATACCGTCATCACTGTCAAATGCGGCAACGTCTCGGCTACCCTGGACGTGCAGGTGGTGCCGATTCCGGTCACCAGTTTCAGCGTCCCGAAATCAATGAACGCCTACACGGACATGCCGACGCCTATAAAACTGACAGTGGAACCTGCCAAGGCCAATGCCGCGTCGCTGGAATGGAAATCGGACAATCCGGAAATCGCAGAAGTAGTCATTGAAAGCGGGAAGGCTTTTGTCAATGCCAAGAAAGAGGGAGGATGCAAGATCACGGTGACTCCTTATAATAATTCGGACGCGTCACAGAAAATCGAGGTTACGGTCTATCCTGCAATCTTCAAGCTCATGAGGAGATCAATATCAGGTGAAAGCGGTTATGTGGAGATTCTGAACGATGACTCTTTCGACATCACTGATATCGGGATGCCTACATATGAGGGAATGCGCTACATTGAAATGATCAGATTAGATGGCGGCGAACTTTTGGATTCTTCGGTGGAGGTTAATAATGAAAATTCGGGAATCGTTTCCATAACCAAACATAAACGTAGCGAAAGTAAGATTATCCTTAATGCCGAGGAAAAGTCAGAGGTCGGGGCTACCAAGGTATCCGTATCTCTGAAAGAGGATGACAATGTCTATACGAAAACCTTTACCATCACCAGACAGAAGCATGATTTTACATCCGATACGAAGATTTGCCGGATATATACGGAAACTCCTGTAAATGATGTGGAGGAAATGGCCAGAGAAGCCATACTGGCGGTTCAGATGCTTCCGGCGGTGAATGCCGTCTGGACCAGCAGCAATGAATCCGTAGCCAAGGTGGTGCCGTTGACAATTGACGGAACAGGATTCTCTCCGATGGCGGAGATCCGGACATTTGGCGAGTATGGTTCCGCTGAAATCACAGCGACCGACGAAAGCGGAGAGCATACACGTAAATTCACGGTCAGGGTATCCAAGGCTTCATTCCCAGCGGGGACGAAGATCTGTATCCGGGTGAATGGTAAGATTGAGCCTGTAGGTGAAAGCACGACAATCCGTGCATCATATGACGGCAGAAACGATGAAGCGTTCGGCCTTATGGATGCTTCCGGAAATCACCTCTCCACATTCACTAATTTCAAGTGGACAATCGAATCTCCTTCGTGTGAATGCAGTCTTTCCCCAGTCGGTGCCAGCGGTGTTGTCGTCGCTCCGATTTCTACTACTACTTTCAGCGGCAGCAAGACGGCAACCCTTGTCTGCACCGACGATGCCGGCAATCAATTAAAGCATAAGATCATCATCTATAGTCCGATAGCTTTCGGCAGAAACTCATTGTGCGCCAAAGTGAACAGCGAAATGTTCTACGAAGATGCGAAAGTGGATATCGGTAACAAAGCAGTGGTGGCACTTTACGGAAATAAAAAAGTGCCTGTTACACTTGCTGGGGTGAAATGGTCCGGTTTGGAAAAACTGAATTCTTATGGAAGTGTAAATATTTCGACTAATAGTACCAACACTATCTCATATTTCGAATTTACGCCTAATCAAAAGATGGAATCTGTGACTATCACTGTGGAGGATGAAATAGGACAGGAACAGACTCTGGATATTCAATCTGCCGCGTTTCATTTCCCAAAGGGTGCGAAACTCTATTATAGTTATACTGAATTGAATCCGACCAATAGTGGTTGGAAAGAAGCTACATCTGGGGTGCCATTGAGACCTAATATTTCGACTAAAATTAAAATTGCGACATCTGAAACGGGGGCACCTGTTGTAGATAAAGCTTATTACTATCAAGTTTGGGCATCTGCGATAGAAAAGAGTAAGAACAACCAATACGTAAATGATTTTTCTCCTTCATATGAGAAGTACAATGTGTTTAGTGTTTTTGTAAATGGATATCCGCCGCGAGACGATGCTCCAGAACAATACGGGATTACTGTTAAGGATGATTATGGGACATCATTGTATAATCTGTTCTATATACGTGAGCTCGTGAAATTTGATTCATCTACTATATTTAGAGTTACTACTCATTCGGGCGGCTATAGTCACTCAGATGAGGTAAAATATAATAATGGCAAAGACGAGCGACTTTATCTTAATGTTACTCCTCCGCGTCCTGGGGAAACACCGTATGTTACAATACGTTGGACGCTTTCTTATCAAGTGTATTATTATTTTCCTGAGGCCAGAATCACTAATTCTGTAGGAGAACAATCCGAATACTCAATGTACCACGCTAACTATGTGAGATTTAATCCTGTGAGCAGTACGGCTTCCAGTCCGACTAGGGTGGTTCTTTTCGATGATTTCGGCAATACGAAAACTATAGATATAAGTTATAATTAAAAGAATTAATCAATTAATACACACTTTATTATGGAAGAACTTTTGAAACAAATCAAGAAGGCGGCGGAGTCGATGCTTCGCGACGCTACAGCACAGGAGAAGAAAGGAAACAAGGCGGCAGGATTGCGCGCCCGCAAAGCTTCCCTCGCATTGGAACCGATGCTCAAGGAATTCAGGAAAATGTCCATCGCCAAGATGAAAGGACTTGCATGCCTCATGGTTATAGTATCATTGGCAGGAACAGCCTGTGTTTCCTGCGAGAATGTGGATCCTACTGACCTTACTGAAGCCAACCTTCCGGTTAAGAGCATTGTCTGCGGTCACGTGAGATTCGTTCCTACAGGCAAAGATCCGGTTCCTGCAGGTGTAGGTCTGGATGTGAACATTTTCTATGGACAGAAAGATGACAAGGGAAATGTGGAATATGCATTGAAAGCCATCAAGACTCTCCCTAACGGGTATTTCGAGACTACTATTGGATGTCCTGTAGGCCAGAATCTGGAAATCAAAGTGGAATGCTCCGCAATGTCACAGTCAGAAGCATCAGAAACAGGCAAAACAGACAAACACACCGGCAGCACGTATTTCCATGCGGAGGTTGCCAAATCGGTTACTTGTGGCACTGCAGCCTATTTCCAGCTTGACATGAAACCTGCTGCATATATTTCCAAGCCTGGACTTGTTCAGCCGTAATGCTCTTCATGTCTTGCATGACAGATGTCTGCATGTCTGAATTTCAACAACTAACATTTAATCGACTTTATAATGAAAAAAATTCTGATATTGAGTCTTGCGGCATTGACATTGGCATCCGTGGGCGCGAAGGCGCAGGGGGAGAGCAATGTCCCTGAAGGCAAGCGTACCACGTGCTACCATGTGTACTCTGACAAGGCTCCTCATTTCTCACCAAAACGCGGCGATTGGTCCATCGGTGTCACTTTCAACCCTGCGACTCTCTCGTATAGGCTGAAAATGCAGCCGGACAATGGTGATTTCGCCGGTGATTTCATCGAAGGGATGGCAACGTCCAGCAAGCAGATGTTCATCCTTTCGCAGGATCCTCTGGCAGCATTCCGCGTAAGATATTACCTGAGTGACAATTGGGCAGTCCGTGCCACGCTCGGTCTTAACGGAAGCCACATCAATTACCGTGAATATGTGGACGATGACCTCGCCAAGGCTGTCAATCCGGATTCCAAGAATCAGGTTGCTGATGCGGTGCTGTCCAATCTCAACAGCGGTAGCCTCTCTGTCGGTATGCAGTATCTGGCAGGAAAAGGCCCTCTCCGCTTCTCGGCGGGATTCGGCCTCACCTATGCCATCGCCGGCGGAAGTCTGAATTTCAAGTACGGCAACGCCATGACACCGGAAAACCGCGTGCCTTCGTCAATGCCGATGACACGTCCGGCTCCTGCGGGTGCCAAAAACCCTACACTCAATGACTTCCAGTCGCAGCTCGGCATCGCGTATGCCCGTCCGACAAGACGTTACAATGTAGGTTACATCCACGGTATCGGTATCAATGCCGATATGGGTGTGGAGTGGTTCATGACCGGACACATTTCTCTTGCCGGTGCCATGACCTTCACTCCTGTGATGTTCATTTTCCAGCCTCAGACCTGGACCAAGTTCGAAGGCTTCTCTTCCAAGACAGGAGGAGTGGAGCAGTACAATGACCTTGTAAGCCCGGGCAGCAGCGCCGTTCTCTATGGAACTGAAAACATTGGCTTCAATGTTTCGCTCAACTATTACTTTTAACAGTTCTTGTTTATGAGAAATACCACATTATTGAAAACCGTCGCGCTGACAGTATCGCTTTTGGCTTTGACGACACCTTCAAACGGTCAGGGTTTTCTGAAGAAACTGAAGGATGCGGCAAATAACGCTACAGAGAAAGTGAATACGGCAGTGGACAATGCCGGCTCAGCATCATCAGGTGCTGTGGCTGTGCCGAGAGCTTCAGGCCCGACATATTATGTGTCCCGCAGTGGCTCCAACAAGAATGACGGACTCAGTCCTTCAACAGCAGTAAAGAACATCCAGAAGGCCATTGACCTGGCTTCTGAGGGCTCTGAAATCAGAGTTGCGGAAGGCAACTATTTCGGCCTCCTGAACAAGGGCAATATCATCATTGACAAACCACTCGTGATTATGGGCGGCTACAATGCGGATTTTTCCGAGCGTGATGTGCTCAAGTATCTTACGACCATTGCTCCGGATGACAATTCCAACGGTTCTTCACAGGGACGCGGAACCATCCAGATCCGCAGCATTGAAAAACCTGCCTCTACCCTCGTGATCGACGGTTTCGTGTTCAACAAGGGCAATGCCATCGGCTACAATCTCCGCGGCGAAGGCTGGCCGGAGGGAGTGGAGACGCCGTTCATGATGCGTGAAGGTTCCAAGGGACAGGGTGGTCCTAACCTCGAAAACAAGGAAGTATATACCCAGGAGACTTACTTCATCTATTTCGACGGCGTTGCCGGCAAGGTGAACTATCTCAATGTCTTCGTGCGTAACTGTACTTTCGTGAATGGCCCTAACACCACCATCTGCGGTCTTCTGAAAGGTTCATTGACAGTGGACAACTGCGCGTTCATCAACAACCGCGTGACCACGATGGATGTACGCGGACCGGATCCTAATGCCATTACCAAGGTGAATTTCCGCAACAATACCGTGCTTTTCGTATGGTCTTACACCAAGGATCTCCAGTCTCAGGGCTTCGGTTTCAGGTTCCAGCCTGGCACAAGCTGTACTCTCGAGAACAACATCATCGGTCTGACCATTTTCGCAGGTCTTGACAGGACTCACATTGACAGCGACGCCAACCGCGAGGCGAAACGTCACGATGCAGTGAAGAACAATATCTTCTTCCTGAACCGTATCACCGACCTGACCATCCCTGGAGGCGGAATGCTCACCAGAGTCAAGGTAGAGGATTTCGATGATGTAGAGGCTATTGCAGAGAGTAGCGGCAACAAGTCGCTCACCGATCCGGCCCTCTTCAAGGGCAAGATTGACGAGGCTTACCTGAACGGCTTCCTGAGCGTTTCCTACAAGGAGACCACGTCATATAATCCGAATTCCGCAGCCAACACTTTCCGTTCGGCAATGGGTATGAACATGACCGGTACGATGTCTTCTTCAGTATCCATGTACTTCAACCGTTATCCATGGCAGAAGGCTCTCGACGTCTTCGGTGCTGTTCCAGGATGCGGAGCGCAGATACCAAGATAACAACTTCTAACCTATTTGAGTGGGGGTGGCCTGTCAGGTCGTCCTCCTTTTATATTATATAGTGGCGGCAGTTGTTCGGAAAAGTCAATGAAATGAATTATCTTTGCTTGGACAATTTATCACGGCTGGATGGCGATACTGGAAAAACTTGTAGTTCAGGACTATAGGAACATTGCATTGGCGGAACTCGAGTTCTCTGCCAATATAAATTGCATATCCGGCGGCAACGGGGAGGGCAAGACGAATCTTCTCGATGCCATCTGGTACCTGTCAATGACCAAGAGCGCTTTCCGTACATCGGAGAAGGACAATTTCCGCTATGGGGCGGACTGCTTTTCCATATCAGGTACATACTTGATGCAGAATCAGTTGCGCTCGAGATTCTCTATAAAGGTCGCTTCGAAAGGGGAGAAGAGACTGCGCCGTGACGACAAGCCTTATCAGCGTATATCCGAACATATAGGTGAACTGCCGGTGGTGATGGTGTCTCCGGACGACATTTCACTGGTCAGTGACTCAGGTGAGGATCGCAGGCGTTTCCTGAATATGGTGCTGTCTCAGATGGACAAGACATATCTGTCTGATGTCCAGCAGTATAACCGTCTGCTCAGCCAGAGAAACGCAGCATTGAAAACAGACTCTACTGATATCTATTTCCTGGAGGTCATGGACGGACGTATGGAATCCTACGCGTCACGCATATTCGAGAAACGCAAGGCCTTCATAGAGGAGCTGTCAGGAGTGGTGCAGCGTTATTATGAGTCATTGTCCGGTGGCAGGGAAGCGGTAGGCATCTCTTACAAGTCGGATATGGAGAAGGGAGGTCTGGCAGATGTGCTCGCATCGGTGCGGAACAAGGATATGGCTCTCGGCTACACTTCGGCGGGGCCCCAGAGGGATGACCTGATTTTCAGTATGGACGGTCATTCCATCAGGCGCTGCGGCTCGCAGGGACAGCAGAAGTCGTTTCTGGTGTCATTGAAATTCGCGCAGTACGAACTGATGAAGAACTGTTTCGGAGTGCCTCCGATGCTGCTTCTTGATGATGTTTTCGACAAATTGGATATGGACAGGACTTCCGCGCTTCTGGCGATGGTGGCCGGCAATGATTTCGGACAGATATTCATTACGGACAGCAACAAGGTGCGGCTTGCAGGCATTGTGGACAGCATAACTGACGATAGGGCATACTTTGAAACGTCGGACGGCAATTTCAGAAGGGAGGAAATCTGATGAGGTACAAGGGAAAGAGTCTGTCATTGGAACGCAAGGACCCTTCGCAGCTGGGAGAAATCCTTCCGCAGATGTTGAGGATAATGCATCTGTCGTCCGGAATGGATGAGCAGCTGGTGATGAGGGCGTGGGACAAGGTGACCGGAGCCGGTCCATATACATTGTCCAAGTCGATGAAGAACGGGACGCTGTACTGCTCCATTTCGTCTTCCGTGGTGCGTAACCAGCTGTTTTATAACAGGTTGGCTATAGTTGAGGCGATAAACAATGAAGTGAAGGCCGATCCCCTGTATAATGGACGGCAAGGACGCGAACCGCTTAAAATATTGATATTGAAATAAATATATTGGAGGAACCGAATGGAACCTAAACCTAAATTTAATATCGTGGCCGACAGCGCCATCCCTTTTATGGAGGGTGTCTTCGAGCCGTATGCCAATGTGAAGTACATCCCCGGGGAGGATATCTGCGCTGCGGATGTGAAAGATGCAGATGCTCTGGTCATCAGGACCAGGACCAAGTGCAATGCGGAATTGTTGGACGGCTCGGCGGTGAAGTTCATTGCCACGGCCACCATCGGTACGGACCACATTGACTTTCCTTATTGCGACGCCCATGGAATTACAGTAAGGAATGCTCCGGGCTGCAATGCCGGGGGAGTGATGGAGTATGTTTTCTCTGCATTGTACGGACTGGCTTCGCGCAGGGCGATCAACTTGGATGGCGACACTATCGGAATTGTCGGAGTGGGACATGTGGGTTCATTGATAGAGAGGATGGGCTTGGCTTTGGGCTTCAAGATTCTCAAATGTGACCCTCCACGTGCCGAGGCGGAAGGCCCGTTCGGTTTCTGCGACCTGGAGTATCTTCTGGCGAATTCGCAGATTGTCACGATGCACACTCCGCTCAATGAGACGACGCGTGGAATGGCGGACAGGCATTTCTTCTCGCTGATGCAGCCGGGAGCGTTCTTTATCAATGCTTCGAGAGGTGAGGTGGTGTGTGATGAGGCGTTGAAGGAGGCCATGCCGAAGCTCGGGCCGGTCATCATCGATACGTGGAATCATGAACCTGATATCGACAGGGAACTGATGGATATGGCTGCGATAGCGACTCCGCATATTGCCGGTTATTCGTATCAGGGCAAGCAGAACGGTACGGCGGCGGCTGTGCGCGCTGTTGCCCACTATTTCGGGATTACTGCTCTGTATGAGTTCTTCCCTAAGACGGATCTGCCTGAAAATGAGGCGGTAAAGCTCGATTTGAAGGGGCTCGGACAGGGAGAGATTGCGGCAATGCTGCAGTACAATTATCCGATTTTCACGGACGATTTCATGCTCAGGTTGAATCCTGAAGATTTCGACAAGCTGAGGTCGGAATACAAATATCGCAGAGAAGTTTATATTGACTAAAACTGATAGCTATATGTTTGAGAAAGAAGATGTTAGAAAAATCGAGGAGCGTGGCTCTTCAGTCAGGACAGTGGAAACTCAGGTGGAGCGTTTCAAGAAAGGCTTTCCGTGGATGAACATTGTTTCGCCTGCGACTCCACATCGTGGAATCAAGGTGCTGACTCCTGAAGAGGCTGATGCTGCCGTGGCTTATTGTGACAATGCCTCTGTGCACGGCAAGTGCAAATTCGTGCCGGCTTCAGGTGCCGCTTCCAGAATGTTCAAGGATATATTTTCCGGGCTTGCCTCTCTCGAGAATGGCGGTGATCCTGGTACGGATTCGCCTGTCGGACAGCTCGCAGGCCGGATAAAGGATTTCGCTTTCTATACTGAGTCAATGTTCGGTGAGCCTGAGGATTCTGCGGATTATAGAAAGGATGTTGCCGAGAAAGTGCTGACAGACAAGGGATTGGGCTACGGTTCCAAGCCTAAGGGCGTTATCCGTTTCCACAGATATGCTGACGAGTGCCGTACTGCATTTGCGGAGCATCTTGTCGAGGCGCAGGAGTATATGCGGAATGCGGACGGTTCCGCCAATATCATTTTCACGATATCGCCTGAGTTCCAGCCGTTGTTCGAGCAGGCTCTGGAAGAGGTGAAGGCTGTTTATGAGAAGAAATACGGGGTCAAGTTCAATATCTCGTTCACTTTCCAGAACAAGTCCACGGACACTGTTGCCGTGGATCTGAAGAACAGGCCGTTCCGTGACGAGGATGGCGAGCTTCTGTTCAGACCGGCAGGTCATGGGGCATTGATCTATAATCTCAATGAACTGGATGACGAGCTGGTTTCCATCAAGAATATCGACAATGTGTCCAATGAGCGTTTCCTCCCGGTTACTGCCAAGTACAAGAAGGTTCTTATGGGCAAGTGTCTGGAACTCAGGGACAAGATATTTTCATACCTGCATCAGTTCGATGTCATTTCCGATGTCAAGTCAGATGCCTGCCGCCAGCTTTGCGACAAGGTGGAGTCTTTCCTGGACGCCGAGCTTTGCATTCAGCTGCCTCTGACACGCAGTATCGAGGACAGGGTGGAGCTGCTCAGGTCCAAGCTGAACAGGCCGATTCGTGTCTGCGGTATGGTGCGCAACCAGGGTGAACCTGGCGGAGGCCCGTTTGTAATCGCAGGTAAGGACGGCTCCTCAAATCTCCAGATTCTCGAGAGCGTGCAGATAAATATGAACGATGACCGGTCCCGGGGTATTCTCGCCCACGCCACCCATTTCAATCCGGTGGACCTCGTCTGCTGCATCAGGAATTATAAAGGTGAGAAGTTCAATCTTCTGGACTATGTGGATGAGGATGCCGGCTTCATCAGTTCCAAGAGTTATCAGGGACGTGAGCTTAAGGCTCTTGAGCTCCCCGGCTTGTGGAACGGCTCGATGAGCGACTGGAATACCAGCTTCGTGGAAGTTCCGCTGGATACGTTCAATCCGGTGAAGGTCGTTCTCGACTTGCTGAGACCTGCTCACCAGTAGTGAGGGCTACATATCGAGATAAAAAACGGGGCCGATTCTTATAAATCAGCCCCGTAATATTTTTATTGCTGTCCGCTAAAAGTTAGCGAGCAACGAGATATCCATCCGCAGTGCTG
>ERZ1026929.1112-NODE-1112-length-10440-cov-11.366490_pt1 | contig 10440 bp, 8 predicted proteins | sample MGYA00519463_ERZ1026929 | MGnify/ENA primary metagenome ERZ1026929 (study PRJEB26926, sample SAMN06164829) | human gut metagenome | biome: ENVO:00009003; feature: ENVO:2100002; material: ENVO:00002003 | host: Homo sapiens | place: USA | collected 2012 ... | reverse complement strand
CGTCATGCGCTCCGATAAAACCGTCAATGTCGTTCATGCTGTTTTCGTAGTGGTAACGCACTCCGGCGGTCAGCTCGTCAAGGCTCATGTCCTCGCCTAAATGCCCGCAATAGTAGCCGTTTAAGATAACGGCGGCGGGGTCAATGCTTTTTATTTCCTCTAACCGGCTCCTGTCCTCCGGGTAGAGCGTATCGTCCATATCAAGATGAAAATATTCCGCGTTCCATGAACGCCCCTGTTTCCAGAACGCCACCCATGCGATACCGTCCCTAAGCTCGTCTTGATAGTCCTTTACGGTGTCCCGTAAACTTGCCATAGTGAAAAACCTCCTTTCTCTGCGGCAGCGTCATAAGCTGCATTTTTTGGCTGCATGGTCTACTACGGGTACGCCCGCATTTCTGCCAAATATTTTTGAAAATTTTTAGAGGGTGAAGCCCTCCGCAAAAGAGGGTTTGGGAAACTTCCCAACAAGCAAAATCCCCGTCCGGCGCGTCAGCGTCGCAACGGGGATTTACGGAAGTGGGTACCCGCTTCCTATGCTTGCTATTCAAGTTCTTTGTCCTTTGAAATGGTTACTTTGTAATTCACATACTTGCCGCCCGTATCAGCTAAAAGTACCGTTCCGTCATAGGTTTTGCCTGTTTTCGGAGAGTACAGCTTTTTGACTTTTACCTTGCCGGATTTTAAGAGTGCTGCGGCAATCGACCGGGTAAAGACGGTTTTACGTTCCTCAAAGAAGCGGTCATTTTTCCACATGGTAAAGCCGCACTCTTTGTTGGAACAGTAGTAGTTTTTCTTTCCCTCATAGACCGGGGACTTGCAGCGGGGACACTTCCCAATCTCTGTTTTTTCTGTCTTGAAAAGCTCTTGTTTCTCACCCAACACGGAAGCGTAGGTTTTTACAAGCTCCTGTGCCATTGCTTCAATTCCCTGCATGAAAGCGGCAGGGTCGGCGTTGCCCTTTGCAATCTGCGTCAGATTGTTTTCCCATGCAGCCGTAAGCTGCGGAGAGGTCAGACTATCCGGCAGGACGCAGACAAGGTTTGTGCCGTCTTTGGTGGGAAATAGCTGCTTGCCCTTGCGCTCCACAAAGCCGCCTTTGACTAACTTTTCAATGACGGCGGCGCGGGTGGCAGGCGTACCAAGCCCCCGGCGTTCTGCGTCCGGGTCGGTGTCCTCATTCCCGGCGCGTTCCATAGCCGACAAAAGACTTGCTTCATTGTGGGGCTTCGGGGGCGTGGTGGCATGCTCTGTCACTTTTGCCGCCGGATTTTCAAAGGTCTGCCCCTCGGAAAAGTCCGGCACATCTAACACAAGCTCGTTTTCGTCGTCGCTGTCCGGCTTCTTTTTGAGGGTCGCCCGGTAAAGCCGTTCAATCTCTTTCCACCCGGCAGCGATTACCGCCTTTCCCTTTGCCGTAAATTCATGGTCGGCGCAGGAGAAAACCGCCGTTACCGCTTCAAAACTGTACGGCTCGGCGGTCGCCATAAGCAGACGCGCCCCGGCAAGGGTAAGGATATTGCGCTCGCTTTCCGGCAGCGCGGTAAGGTCAGCCTTTGCAAGCTCCATAGTGGGAATGATTGCGTGGTGGTCTGATACCTTTTTACTGTTCAGCACCTTTGCAATCTCCGGCGAAAAATCCGCGCCCTCCATAAAGGAAAGTTTCTCACAAAGCACCTTGATAATGCCCGTCGCTGTTTCTCCCATGTCGTCGGTCAGAAATGCGCTGTCCGTTCTCGGATAGGTCAAGAGCTTCTTTTCATAGAGGGCTTGCGCCAGGTCAAGGGTCTGCTTCGCGGTGTACCCGTAAATACGGTTTGCTTCCCGCTGTAAACTGGTAAGGTCAAAGAGCTTCGGCGGGGCAATGGTTTTCTTTTCTTTCACAAGGGAAGTACAGACAGCCGCCGACGCTTCGCAGGCTGCTTTCAGTCTGCTTGCTTCATCAGCGGCGCAGATCTTCGCGCTTGCCGCTTCTGCGCCGGGGAGAGTAAGGCGCACATGGTAGTAGGTTTCTTTCTGAAAGCCTGTAATCGCAGCGTCCCGGTCTACAAGCATTTTGAGGGTCGGGGTCTGCACACGCCCCACGTTCAAGGTCTTTCCATACAGGCAGGAGAAAAGGCGGGTCGCGTTAATGCCGATAAGCCAGTCAGCCTTTGCCCTGCATAGTGCGGAATGGTAGAGGGCGTCGTATTCCCGCCCGTCCTTCAGATTGTCAAAGCCACTTCGGATTGCTTCGTTTTCCATTGAGGAAATCCAAAGACGGGTAAAGGGCTTCTTGCAGCCCGCTTGATGATAGACAAATCGGAAAATCAACTCGCCCTCGCGTCCTGCGTCGCAGGCGTTCACGACTTCCGAAACGTCGGCGCGGTGCATGAGGTCTTTTAAGATTTTGAATTGTTTTCCCTTGTCGGTAGCTACGGTGTACTGCCATTCCTGCGGCAGAATGGGTAAGCTGTCATAGCTCCATTTCTTGTACTGTTCCCCATAGGCGGCAGCTTCGGAAAGCTGTACCAAATGCCCGATACACCAAGAAATGAGGTAGCCGTTTCCCTCGATATATCCGTCTTTTCTGCCCGTAACGCCAAGGGCGGCGGCAACCGCCGCCCCGACGCTGGGCTTCTCACAAATCACAAGTTTCATGCTTCCTCGTCCTCCTGTTCGGTATCTGCGCTGTCAGCTTCTTCCTCCGGCTCGTCCTCGTCGTATTCGTCAAAATCAAATTCGTCAAGGTCGGTGCCGCCTTTTACGCTCTGCTTCGGTTTCATAAACTTAACGTAGTAGAGGGCTGCGCCGCCGCCAAGAAGTCCCACAACAAGGAAAATGAGAAGCCCGCCCATGCTGTTTTTGGGTTTCTCCGGCTCTGCGGGTGCTTCCGGCTCGGCTTCCTTGCCTGTGCAGTTATTCATGGCTGCGGAGCAGACGGGGCAGGCGGTGTTTACTTCGCCCGCCTTGCATTTCTCGGTACAGTTGCAGACAGCCGGGGGCTGCTCGGTCTGTTCCTCCCCGATAATCGCCATAAGGTCGCTTTCGTCTACTTGATTTAGGAAGTGGACGGAATTTTCGCCCTCGGCTGCCCGGTCAACGATAATGTAAAAATAGTTGCCGCCTTTGCTTTTCACGACGATAAACTGCTTATCCTCGGCAGCGTCCCCGTCGATGTCGTCCACAAGGGTCATGTTGCCCTCCGGGGTAAGGGGCTGCGGTTCGGTTTCCACGATTACGCCGCTGTCGTCGGTTTCCTCTGTCGGGGTCTGCGCGTAGGCAGTAACGGAAAAGCCGCCCACAAGGACAAGGGCGGCGCAAAGTGCGGTAATGCTTGCAAGGATTTTATTCTTCATCTGCATTGTCCTCCTGTTCGTCATAGTCTGTGGGCATAGGGGCAATGCCCGGAATACCGTTGCCGGAAAGCATAGCGGTAAGCTCCTGCGGGGTCAGACGCATAGCGCGTACAAGCTGCACGATTTCAAGGTTTTCCGCTTCGGTTTTCTGTGCTTCCAGTCCGCGCAGCTTGTTCTGATACTCCGTGATTTTCTCACGGGTCTTTTGGATTTCCTTTTCAATTCTTTCGATTTTACTCATTGCCATAAATTTTTTCTCCTTTCGATTTTCAAAAATGTGTCAGTTCCAGTTCATCAGCCCGTACCCTTTGATACAGGCATAGTCAAGGGGATAGCTCTTAATCTTGCAGGCGTCGCCGGAATTGCCCTCCACGGTATAGACGCGGCTTTCGTCCCTGCCGATAACAAGTCCTACATGGTCTGCGCTGCCGTCTAAATCCCAGTCAAAAAAGATAGCGTCGCCGGGGGCAATGTTTTCATAGCCCCGCGCTCCCCATTGTCCGTGAGAAGTAAACCACGGAATACCCTGCGACTGGCAGGCGGCAAAGCGCGGCTCGGAAAGTCCCCTTTGCCCGTAGCACCAGGACACGAAACAGGCGCACCATTCCACGCGGGAGTTGAAGCCGTACCAGCTCCAATACGGATAGCCGCCCACATTTCCGACTTGCTGCTTTGCAAGGTCAACGATAGCGGTATTACCGGGGCGCGTTCCGTTTACAAAGTCCACGCCGCTTAAATCCTCGGACGCGGAAGTGTCGGGAGAGCCGCCGCCAAAGATAAGGGGCTTGTTCCCGCTTGTCTGCAAGTACACCCGGTACATTTCCAGTTGTTCCGGGGTCAGATTATTTTCCGCAATGGCAGATAGCGGGGTGTTCGTCAGCTTGACGTTTAAGATGTAATACTCATAAGGCACTTGTACCGTGTAGGTGTCCGTATGCTCGTTGCCGTCCTCGTCTGTCCATGTGTCGGTGCGTTCTTCCTCCCGGTAGCGTATTTCCACTTCCTCGGTCAGCGTCAGCTTGTATTGCTGATTGAAAATCCGTTGTAATTCGCTCTGTACCTCGGCGCGGGTGTAGCTTTGGTATTTTGCGGTCAGATAGGACGCTAATTCGTGGGGGTTATGCCCGATATTTGCAAGGTCATAGCGGTACTCGTCATAGCCGGGGTGGGTGCTTTCGATAGCGTCAATCTCGTTTTGCAGCCCGCTTTCCAGTCCGGCATAGGCATTTTCCACTTCCACAAGGTCGCTGTCCTCGGAGGTATAAGACGTTCCAAGCACGCCGTTTAACGTGCCGGAAAACATTGCACCACAAGAGGACAGCCCGGACAGAAGCATAATGAAAAGTAGCAGCGCCCCGACAGCGATTGCCACGCCCGCCGGGTGTCTTGCCACAAACGCCGCTGTCTGCTTCGTTTTCTCGGCGGCTTTGGCTGCCGCTTTGCGGGTGCGTTCCGCTGCGCCCTTGATACCCTTTGCAGTATTGCGGGCTTCCTTTGCATACTGCTTTTTAATCTGCTGTTTCTGCCAAAAACGGGAAATAGGGTTACTGGTTAGCTGTGGGTTATCATGCAGGGTCTTATGATACTGAAAATCCACGTTTGCCTTGAAAGCAGCTTTTTCAGCCTTTGCCGCTTCCCGGTAGGGTTTCAGCTTATGGTTGCGGTAGCCCTGCTTGATTTTCCGCGCCCCGTACTTCAATCCCCGTTCTGCGGCTTCCTCGCTCTTGTGTGCGCCCTCCACGCCGGAATTATCCTTTTCGACAGAATGGATTTTGTTATGTACCAAAATCCCGGCTTCCTGTGTGGGGCGGGATAGCGGGTTGTGCTTCTCCTTAAATCCGGGCGGTTTGTCCTTTTCCTCAAAGTGCAGGCGGGTCTTGCCTTTCCCGGTGGTTTCGTCAAAGGTGCGCTCTTTTACCAGTTTCTTTTCTTTGGGGATAGCTGCCTTTGCCTTATCCAAGCGGTCGGCGGCTTTATCGGATTTCTTGATATACTTTTCAAGCTCCGGGGCAGCGCGTTCCTCGTCGGTAAATTGCAGCCGGGAAGATTTCGTCCCGGCGGTAGCTTCTGCCTGTGCCTTTCGTACCGCTTTTTTAGACGCTTTACGGGTATGGGCGGCTTCAATATGCTCCATGACGCGCTCCGTTTTGCCTGTGTCCGCTTTGGGGGCAGCTCCCGGCACATGGGGCAAGGGAGAAGTCGGGGAAGCTGCACCTTGTAGCTGCGCTGCGTCCTGTGCTGCCTGTTGCTCTGGCGTTTTCTGTAACTCTGCGTCCTGTGTCCGTTTGCTGATACGTTCTGTTTCGCCCGTCGTTTGATTTTCTGTGATAGCTCCGTCGCGGGTCATTTTCTGCGTGATTTTGTCACGGGGCTTTAATGGGTCTTTCAAGTGTTACCACCTCCAATCCGCGCCCCTGCAAGGGCGCAATACTCGGCGTTCAGTTCAATGCCGATATAGCGGCGGTCAAGGCTTTTCGCTGCAAGCCCGGTGGTGCCGCTTCCAAAGAAAGGGTCAAGGACAACGCCGCCTGCCGGACAGCCCGCCAGTATGCACGTTTCCGCGAGCTTCGGGGGATAGGCGGCAAAATGCCCGCCCTTATACGGTACGGTATTGATAAGCCAAACGTCCCGCTTGTTCCTTGTGGTCGGCATAAGAGCGTCGTCATAATAGCCGCCGCTGCGGGTTTTATTGATACCCTGTACCTTGCCCTGTCCGGGTACTTCCTCGGCATATTTGTGTCCTGCGCCGCGCCCCTGTCGGTACCGCGCAGCCGTTCCCGGCGCAATCGGCTCTGCAATGGCGGCAGCGTCATAGTAATATTTCTTTGATTTCGTCAGTAAAAAGATATGCTCATAGCAGCGGCTCGGTCGGTCGCGGCAGCTCTCCGGCATAGGATTTTCTTTCAGCCAGATAATATCGCTGCGTAAATACCACCCGTCAGAGCGCAGGGCAAAAGCAAGCTGCCACGGAATACCGATTAAATCCTTTTGCTTGCAGCCCGCTTTCATGCCTGTGCCGCAGTAAGTGTCTGCGATATTCAGCCAAAACGTCCCGTCGTCTTTGAGTACCCGGCGCAGCTCCCGGAATACTTCTACAAGCCTGTCAATGTACTGCTCCGGCGTGTCCTCCCGTCCAATCTGTGCGTCAAGCCCGTAGTCCCTAAGTCCATAGTAGGGCGGGCTTGTGACGCAGCAGTTCACGCTTTCACTCGGCAGCTCCCGCAGGGCATAGAGGGCGTCGCGGTTGATGATTACGTCCGTTTTCATGGCTTGCTCACTTCCTCTGGCTTTGTCGTAAGCAGACGGTAAAGCTCGGTGTCGGTTGGGAAGCGGTCAATGAACGGCAGCACCACATTCCCGTAAAAGATAAGCCCCTCGCCTGCTTCGGTATGGGTTACATACTTCATCTGCTGCGGGGAGATGTTAAGCTGCTTTGCAAGGATAGCCCGGTCGCCCTGTGCCTGATTGAGCATGAGGACAAAATCAGAGTTTTCAAAGATATTCTCGACTTCGCGGCTGCTTAAAAGGTCTTTGACATTCTGCGTGATTGCCGTCGGTATGCCGCCCCATTTACGAAAACGCTTCCAAATCTCCACGCTGTAAGCGGCGGTCTGTTCTTCTTTGAGTAGCAAGTGAAATTCGTCCATGTAGTAACGGGTTGCCTTTTTTTCGGCGCGGTTGACAGTAACGCGGTTCCACACCTGGTCTTGCACAATGAGCATACCTAACTTTTTGAGCTGCTTTCCAAGCTGCTTAATATCAAAGCAGACAAGGCGGTTAGAAAGCTCCACGTTGGTACGGTGGTTAAAGACGTTCAGAGAGCCGGAAACATAAAGCTCCAATGCCGCCGCAATGCGGGCAGCTTCCGGCTCCGGCTGTTTCAGCAGTTCGTTGTAGAGGTCGCCCAAAATCGGCATTTTTGCCGGGTCGGGGTCTGCAAGGAAAGGTCGGTACACATTCCTAACGGCGCGGTCAATGACGGTCTTTTCCACGGGCTGCAAGCCCTCTTTGCCGCCGATAACAAGCTCGCAGAGGGAAAGGATAAAGTCGGATTTCAAGGCAAGCGGGTTGTCGTCCTCGGAGTAGTTGAGGTTAATATCCATAGGGTTCACATACTGGGGCTTGCCGTCCATGCCTTTTCCGGCAGGCGACAGGCGTATCACTTGCCCGCCCAATCGCTGCACAAGGGAAAAATATTCTGCTTCCGGGTCGCAGATAATAATATCGTCGTCGGTAATGAGAAAGGCGTTTGTCATTTCCCGTTTTGCCGCAAAGGATTTACCGCTTCCCGGTGTTCCAAGAATAAGCCCGTTGGGATTTTTCAGTTGCTTGCGGTCGCAGAGTATCATGTTGTTACTAAGGGCATTTAAGCCGTAGTAAAGGGCTGCACCCCTTTGGAAAAGCTCCTGCGTGATGAACGGGATAAAAATAGCGGTGCTACTGGTCGTAAGCCCTCTTTGAATGGGGATAAGGTTCTCCCCAAGAGGAATAGAGGACATAAAGCCCGCTTCCTGCAAATAGTCAAGGCGGGTCAGAGCGCAGTTATTTTTCTGTGCAAAGCCCGCCGTAGCGAATACGTCATTATCCAGTTTCCGCTTCGTGTCTGCCATGTTTACCACAAGGAACGTCAGCAGGAACATTCTTTCATTTCTGCTCTGTAAATCCTGCAACAGATTCTTTGCTTCGCTGCCAAAGGTGGCAAGGTCGGACGGAATTATATCCATGTCATACCCGCTGCGTACCGCTTTTTTCTGTTCCTCAATCTTCATCTTGTCGAGGTCGGTTATCTTGCGCTTGATAGTCTTGATTGCTTCGCTCTGGTCGATACTGCGGATATGCAGATTGACGATTATCCCGTTTTCAAGGTCGAGAATGTCCGAAAGCATACGGTCATTCAGCTCCGGCGCAAGGATTTCAAGGAACGATACCGCACCGAGTTTTCGCCCCATGCGGAACGTGCGCCCGTCGCCAAAACGGAACGAGGACGGGGCGATAAAGTCCTTTGTGGTAAGCCCGGACGGTACAAGCCAGTCCCAAGAGAAACGGAACGGCTCGCCCTCCGGGTGGAAAATCCCATGCAGTACGTTCAAGCGTTCCTGTCCGTTCATGGGGCGGGCGGTTACACCAAGCACCTTAAAATTATTGAGTACGTCGGTTTCGATACGGGAAAGGCGGGCTTTTGCCGCCGCAAGATTGTCCGCTTCAATGGAAAAGGTAATGTACTTGCACTTTTCCAGTCCGTTGTTGCCTTTTTCAAGCTGATTTTTCAGCATATCCGCGTACTCCCTGCGGATAGAGTTAAAAGCGTCGTCCTGCGCCGGAATTTCGATAGCCGCCTGTGCCTTTTCCTTTCTTGCACCCTGATTGATGAAAGAGAGCTGCACCGAAACGGAAGCGTCAAAGTAGTTGAGAAAATCGCACCAGTTTTCAAAAATGGCTGTCTTATCGTCTGCCTGTGCAAGCTGATAGTTAATATCTTCAAAGACAAGGCTTTTACTGTATTTCTTTTCCGTTACCCTGCAAATCCCGTCCGGGTACATCTGCAAGTAGGGAATGGTCTGTTGTGCGGTGTGGGGCTTCCCGTCGCCCTTTGCCGCCTGTATCACGGCGGCGATTTCTTTCTTTTCTGCGCGGGTCAGCTTACGCTTCACGGGATTTTTTACCGCGCGGGTCATGGTTTTTCGTTCTGCCATTGACAATAGCCGATACCTCCTTTTCCAGTTTTCGTTGTTTTTCTATGACGGCATAAAAATTTTCCGTCTGATAGGGGCGTTCCTTTGGTCGGATAAACTTTGTCTGAATGACGTTCTTTATCACGACTTCAAGGGGCTGCCCGTGTTTTTCATACATTGCCAAGAGGAAGCAGGGAAGCATAACGACAATCATTGCAAATGCCGCCATGCTTGTTCCCGCGCTGTCTTTGAGCAAAAAGAAAAGCGGTAGTCCCATAGCGAGGGCTGCCGCAAAACATATAATCTGCCGCTTTGTCAGATTAAAAGCGACTTTCGTTTTGATTTTTGATAAGTCTTTGGGTACGGGTACATACGCCAAGTGAAAACCTCCTTTCGGTCTTAATGGGCATTAAAGATTGACTTCGCAAGTGCGCCTGTTTTGAATAGGGAGAAGCACAAAATCACGGTGTAGGCTGCAAGGGAGAAAATCGCGCTGTGCAGGTTGTCCGCTACAATCATGCTGCCAACCAAAACCGCATAAATGCCGACGCATATCATTATGAGGAAGCCTTGAAAACCGAGGGCGAACAGGGCTTTTAAGTAGTTGTTGCCTATCTGCCCCCACTCTCTGTTGGTCATAGTTGCAAACGGGATAGGCGATACCGAACAGTAAAGGTAAATTTCTATCATTCTGCCGTACAGGATAACCGTGATAAGCACCGACATGATTTTCATGCAAAGGCTCACAAGGCTTGTTTCCATAACGAGCAGTAACAGTTCGGGGATTTCCATAGCGTCAAGTCCGGCTTGCATGGACGAGAGGGCGGCGTCAACGTCGATATTCGTATTGCCGCCGATCACGCCCGCCGCGCCGGAAACAACGTGCTGCGCCATATCGAACACCGCCATAGTGATAGTAAAGGTGTGGGTAACGAGATACACCGCTACCCACGCCTTGAAAAACCACTTAAAGAACATGAACGTGTCAATATCGTGCATATTGTTCTTTTCCGTTACCATGCTGATAAGCTCCACGCATAGAACGTAGGTAATGACAAGCCCCGCAATGGGTACAATCACATTTTCCGACAAGCTCTGTATCATGGAAAATATGCCTGCGTTCCACCCCTGCGGGGTTTGTCCTACCTCTGCGGCGATAGTTCCGACTTTTTCGTTTACGTCCCCGAACATAGTTGACAGATTACCGTTAATGGCTCCAATGAGGATTTCCTTTATCCATTCGTTAATCGCGTCAAGTATGCTCTCCATAGGCTATACCCGCCTATTAACCGAACAAGCCGGAAAGCAGAGGTACAAGGGTGCCGCCGATAAGGGCAACGCCGCCGCCCGCCATGAGCTGTTTCATGCCCTGGCTTTTTACTGATGTGCGATAAAGAAGTAATAGAAGTGTAAAAAATTTTGCCGTTCCT
>ERZ1026929.1087-NODE-1087-length-10617-cov-10.357508_pt1 | contig 10617 bp, 7 predicted proteins | sample MGYA00519463_ERZ1026929 | MGnify/ENA primary metagenome ERZ1026929 (study PRJEB26926, sample SAMN06164829) | human gut metagenome | biome: ENVO:00009003; feature: ENVO:2100002; material: ENVO:00002003 | host: Homo sapiens | place: USA | collected 2012 ... | reverse complement strand
TATAAAATTTTCAAAGTTCTTTCATTTTAGCCTTGACTTTTTATTTGCAGGCTGTGTTTATTTTCGGTTTTGTGTGCTGGTATATTTGCACTAGTTTGCATGTCAAATATTTTCATCATCAAATCATTTGACAGTGAAAGTATATCACATTTTAAATAGTTGTCAAGTCAAAGTATTTTTATTTTTCATTTTTTATATGGTACGGGAGCAGGCGGGCAGAAAATTACCCATCCAAAACGTTTCCTACCAGCAGCCAAGAGGCTGTAAGAATTGTAAGTCAGGTTTTCTAAGCCCGACGCAGCCGGCTTTTACGCGCCGTCCTTGGCGCGGTAACGCCTCGCCCGTGCTTCCATGCACGTGCGCTGCTGTGTACCTATTACAATTCCAACAGACTCTAAGCAGCTTCGTACAAACTCATTGGATGAGTAATTTTCTGCCCGCCTGCTCCCTTACACTGTGACAATAATATACAATAAAAAACAGACTGTAATTATGAGTGGTCAGCTCAATTTTACAGTCTGCTCTATATTAATCTCTCAAACACCCAACCGGCACAACCCGAACTCCTGACTCCGTGGTATATGCCATGGTTGCATTTGCGCAAATCACAATCAGTGCCGATGGTTCTTTATATACATCACGTGGATGTTTTTCTTTTTCCAATGCTTTCTCATTATATTTTAAGATAATATCCTTGAATCGCAGCAAGGATTTTTCCGCTTCCGGAATCTTGTTCACTCCGGTTTTTATTTCAATAAGCGCATAACGGCCGTCCTCCAACTGATAGACTGCATCTGCTTCTACGCCCATATCATCTGTATAATGCATCACTCTGGCATTGTGCTTTTCAGCAAATACAAGTAAATCTCTAAGCACCATATTTTCAAATACATGCCCAAATAGATCCAAATCGTTGATAAAATAGTCCGGATTAACACCAAGCGCAGCCAATCCTATAGAGGGATCAACAAATATATGCTTTTTGGCAGCTCTGATAGCTGTTTTCGAACGCAAATGCGGTGTCCAGGCATCTATATCCTTTACAACATATAATAGCTCCAGAGCATCTATATATGAAGAAAGCGTTACATCTGTAACATTCTGTGTGGCTTTTACATCTGAAAATATATTCTTGCGTTTTGCTGTAGTACCCATATTTCTGGCATACGACCAAAGCAGTGTCCTTGCCCATTCCGGATTTCTGTTTACTCCATCAATCGCTGATATGTCCTTCTGATAAATCTGCCTATAATAATCCTTAGCTATTTCAAGCTTTGCACTGTCCTTTGAAAGTGCCATGCATCTCGGCCATCCACCTCTACAGACCGCAAAAAACAAATCCTCAAGCTTTATATCTGTGGTAAGTCCATCAATATCATATGCTTCATCTTCTAATAATTTAAACAACGATATGCTTCCGTTTGATTCTCCTGTCTCAAACAAAGTCATAGGGTACATCGTAACCTCTGTTATTCGTCCTGTACCTGTATGGGGTGTATTAATCTTCTTACTTGATGAGCCTGTCAGATAAAACTCTCCTACACTCTCCGGATTGTCATCGCACGCTTTTCTTATTGTTCCCCATATCTTTGGGGCATCCTGCCACTCGTCAAACAGTATTGGCTTAGGATTCTTTAAAAAGAGCTTAGGTGCAGTTTCTGCTACTGCAAGATACCCCTCTCTCTTGTCTTCATCCTGAAATTCAATAACAGTTTTACATCGTTCTCTTGCTGTTCTTGTCTTTCCACATCCTTTTGGTCCTGTGATGCTCACTGCATTAAATGCCTCTGTTTTTCTATCTATCACATCATCAACAATTCTGCTTATATATTCCATAAATATCTGCTCCCTTCATGGTTATTATACCATTTAATTCACAGATTATACAAGGTTATTTTATGTTTTTCGAGTGTTTTGTTTTGTATTTTTCTAATGTTTTATTTTATATTTTTCGAGTGTTTTATTTTACTTTTTTCGAATACTAAAAAGAGCAGGACAAGTATTTCTACCTATTCTGCTCTTTTTTACATATTTTAATTATTTAAATATAGATTATCTACCGGCTGTTCGCCATCTGCTTCACATAGTCGAGCGCCTTCTTAACCGGTGGGATTGATATCACTATGATTGTGATAATTTCCTCTACTGCAAGGTATGAGCCGTTGTAGGTCACTGAATATATGAGCGCATCTATCATCTTGTTTCCTATCGTGACAGGTGCGTATGCTGCAAAGAACAAAACTCCCGACAGCACTGCAAAGAAAAATCTACTGGGCTGCTCCGCCTCCGGTGGTACCACCGGTAGCTCCACCTGTGCTGTCCCCGGTGTTTCCACCTGTATTACCACCGGTGTTACCACTATTTCCACCGGTGTTACCACTATTTCCACCTGTGTTGCCACCGTTGTTTTCTCCGGTATTTCCGCCTGTGTTGCCACCGGTGTTTTGTCCACCATTTCCGCCTGTGTTACCACCGGTGTTTTCTCCGGTATTTCCGCCTGTTGTTCCGTCTGTATTGTCTCCGGTATTTCCACCTGTGTTGCCACCAGCAGCATCTGTCTTATTCGTGTCTGTTGTTGTCTTATCCGGTGTGGTGGTTCCTGCATCAGGTGTAGTCACTGTCTGATCTGTAGGATTATTCTGCGTCTGGTCATCGGCAGGTGTATCCTGTGTCTCCTGGCTGTCCTGATAATCATCCGATATTTGGGCATATGGCAGGAAATCTATTGGTGTGAGGTCAGCATGTATCTGATCCATGTAGTTCTTCCATATTTCTGCCGGGTAAGAGCTTCCTGTCAGTTTTTTGACTGTCTCAGGCATATCGCAGCCTACCCATACACATGTGGTGTAGTATCTGGTAAAGCCACAGAACCAGCCATCCTTCTTATCGTTTGTGGTTCCGGTTTTGCCGGCGCAAGGCATGCCATTGTCCAGATTAGCGCTACGTCCGGTTCCTGATTTCATAACATCTGTCATGACATCTGTCATCATACGTGATGCTGTCTCTGTATATATGACGGTATCCTTCTGCGATGATGTATATATGATATTGTTGTCAGAATCTACAATCGACTTAATACATGTCGGATTCCTGTACATTCCATCGTTCTCAAGTGTTGAATATGCAGATGCCATCTCCAGTGTGGATACACCTGTTGTAAAACCTCCAAGTGCTGTTGCTGTGACATAGTCATCCTTTACAATATTGGTAAAATTCATATCCTTGAGATACTGTAAGCCTACCTTTGGCGTAAGCTCATCATATAGCTGCCATGCTACAGTATTCAGTGACTTTTGAACGGCAAACCTGATAGTCACATCACCGTAATATGAATCACCCGAGTTAGACGGTCCTCCATCAAACTTGTGGTCATTTACGATGGTATCCGGTGTCTTACCACGCTCAAATGATGGTGTATACACAATGAGCGGCTTGATTGAGCTTCCCGGCTGACGATGGCTTTGGAAAGCACGGTTTAGCGTATGACTGACCGCATCCTGGCTTCGTCCACCAACTATTGCAACCACCTCGCCTGTGTCGTTGTCTATACAGGTTGCAGCACTCTGCAGCTTAAATGTGCCATCATCGGTCGTGTCTGTAAAGTCCAAAAGCGTCAGGTCAATTGAATCCTGAAGCTGCTGCTGCATAGTCAGATCAATTGATGTATAAATCTTATAACCGTCTGAGTAGAGCTTTTTCTGACAATATGAATACATCTCATCATATGAAGCATCATACTCCTTTTCTTCATCGTCTGAGTCAAAGTAATACTTGAACTTGAAACCCTCATTCTCCATGAGCGCCCTCGTAGCGCAGTAATATGCATAGGTATCCACATAATTGTACTTGACCGTGTCATCCTTCTCAGGCATGTTGAGGGTAATCTCCTCGTTTATAGCGGCCTCATATTCCTGCTGTGTGATTTTGCCATCTTCCCTTAGATTTTTCAATATGAGATTGCGACGTGTCAATGTATGATCCTTGTTGTTTATCGGGTCATAGTATGTCGGGCTGTTCGGAATTGCACACAAAAAGGCAGTCTGCGACAAATCAAGATCCGAAAGCTCACAGTTAAAATAGCCATGGCACGCTGCCTGAATACCATAATATCCGTTCATGAAATAGACATTATTCAGGTAGAACTCCATAATATCGTTCTTGGAATATTTCTTTTCAAGCGCCATCGCTATGAACATTTCCTTGACTTTTCGCTGCCAGTTCTTGTTCGTATCCAGATAAATATTTCGGGCGAGCTGCATCGTGATGGTACTGCCACCCTGGGTAATTCTCTTGTTTTTTATAATTGACTTTGCGGCACGCACTATTGCCTTTAGGTCCACACCATTGTGCTTATAGAACTTCTTGTCCTCGATACTGACCATGCAGTTTACGAAGTTCTGCGGTATATCCTCATACTTCACATAGTCAGCCTTTTTGGTAGTGGCCGTCTCGGATATCTCATCACCGTTTGTATCGTAGAGTGTACTCGTGCGCGCCGGTAAAAATGTGTTTTTGTCAGATTTCTGCACGAGCTCTACTGCCTCTGAGTGAAGCTTCGCCACCTTGTCTGCATAGCCTCCAAAGTAATAAAAGCATAATCCACCAAGAATCAGTACCATCAGAAAAATCTGAAGCTTTATGAAAAACCAGAAAACGCGATGCTGCTTTTTCTTCTTTTTCTTTTTCTGTTTTGCCATTTCTAAACGTTACCTCCAAACTATCGGTATACCATTGTATATCGGCATACTTTATAGATAATTGACAACTATATCCAATATGTACTGTCTATTATACTACAATGCCTCTACATCAGATAATTAATAATTGCTTAATTTTCTATTATACCTTTATAGCACAAAAGGAAGCTAATTGCTCCCTTTATCAAGCTATTTTACATCTTTATTACTGTTGTAGTCAAGTAAATAGTTTTTTACAATGCTTTTTGCTATCTCTAGCCAAGCTGGTCAGCCAGAAATTCTGCTGCTGCACCCGCCAGCTTTTCGGCAATCTCAGACTTATCGGCTTTTTCATCGTAAACACACAGTATAACGGCTCCCGCGCTATCACCATCATGCACTATTACTGCTATTGCCTGCGCTTCACAGTCAGCTTTATCGTCCTTTACCACAGGTATCAGGGTATCGTCTTTTTTACTGTACAATACACTTTTTCTCTTATCCATAATATTCTCGAGCTCTTTTGACAAAGCCTTGCCTATATAATTTTTGTGGTTTTTGCCGGCTGCCGCTATTATCTCATCCCTATCCGCCACACATACCATGGCTCCTGTTACCTTTGACAGGCTCTGTGCATATGCCTGTGATATATTCTTCAGGCTTCCTACCTGCGAATACTTCTTTAGCACTATCGTCTCGTCCGCATCCATATATATTTCCAGTGGGCTTCCCTCTTTTATATGCAGCATCCTGCGAAGCTCCTTTGGTATGACTATTCTGCCGAGGGAATCTACTCTTCTGGTCAATCCTGTGATTTTCACTTTATTGTCCTCCGGTTACTTTTTTGCATTTGCATTCATGCTTTGGAGGTAGTATATGGGAATTTGAATAAAATATACATTCGATATGCACTGATACAGTGCTCTTTCATAATAGCTTTCATAATAGCTTTTATAATGTCACGGTATGTTTTGAATTTGATAAGGTATCTATATCCGTCAGCTCACGCTCATCTGCGATATCCACATATACACAGTCATACTTCTTTGCCACACTTCTGCCACCCTTATCACCCTCCAGTGATAAAAGCTGCGAGATAAGCGATGAATGAAATACACACGGATTACCTACGGTATCTCCACAGCGAAGTGAAAATGCCAATCGCTTATTTTCTTTATTTTCAAGTACTTTGTCTATTAATTTAATCACGCTTTGACTTTTTAAATATGGCTGGTCAGCTACTGCAAACATGTAGTAGTCCTGCATACCAGTCTTTTTCTGCTCCTGCACCGCCATAATTCCTGCTTTTATGGTGTAGGATATGCCTTTTTCGCTGTCCGGACTTAAGACTGCATGGCAATCTGGGATACATGCGCAGTAGTCCAGTATTTCCCGGTAACGTGTAACGACGGTTATATCTATGACCGGGTTATTCGATTCTGCATTTTTTATCTTTTTTCCAGCCTTTTTTAATTTATTATATCTATCTTTAATTTCTACCAAACGTTCAAGCAGATGCCTGTACATAGGTTTTCCATCCAGCTCATAAAACAGCTTGTTACTTCCAAAACGGCGGCTGTTTCCAGCCGCCATGTATATGATATGAATCATTTCACTCTTAGGTCCTTTTCGTGCCAGTCAGGGTCTGCCATTCCCATAAGTATTTTCTCAGGGGTAAACGGAACTGTCCTGTGCCATACGCCTGTTGCGCGATAAATGGCATGTGCCAGCGCAGGAGCCGGTGTATTGATAACTATCTCGCCGATTGACTTGACTCCAAATGGGCCTGAAGGCTCATAGCTTGTCTCAAATTCGACGTTGATATGTCCCACATCCTGTCGTGTCGGTATCTTGTACTGCATGAAATCATTTTCTGCGATTTTACCACCGGCATTGTAGGTGACATTCTCATAAAGTGCCATGCCGATTCCCTGACCTATGCCACCCTCTGTCTGTACACGCGCAAGGTTTGGATTGACCGGGATTCCACAGTCCACGACAGCCTGATAATCAAGTATTTTAACTGCTCCTGTCTCCTTATCAAGCTCTATCTCGACCATGCCTACCATGTATGGTGGCGGTGAGACAGGTGATGAATATGTGGCGGTGACATCTACAGGTATCGTGTTGTTGACCTGTGATTTTGTTGCTATATCGGAAAGACTTACGGAAACTGCCCCATTGTCTGCACCGTCCGGATTTATGATATACACCTCTTTACCATCGAAATCCACCTCTGATGCAGCACAGCCCAGCAGCTGTGCACCGATTTTCTTTATATTTTCACGAAGCTCAAGTGCTGCATTCTGTGTGGCCATTCCTGTGATGTAGGTGGTTGATGAGGCATATGAACCCGAGTCATAAGGAGAAGCATCTGTATCCGCTCCAAACACTGTTATATCATCCGGCTCACAGTCGAGCACCTCAGCCGCCATCTGCGCAAGTATTGTATCACAGCCTGTTCCCATGTCTGCCGCACCTATCATCATATTGTAGGTGCCACAGTCTGAAAGCTTTAATGTACACGAGCCGACATCTACATTGGATATGCAGGAGCCCTGCATTGCAAGTGCCATGCCTGCCGCACGAACCTTGCCATTTCCCATGTCGCGGACAGGATACTTTTCTGCCCAGTGGAAATTGTCCGCGCAGTGCATTATGCATCTGTCGAGTGCACATGCATTTGCTGTCTCGCCAAAATATGCCGGCATAAACATGCCCTCGCGTACAATATTTTTCAAACGAAGTTCAACCGGGTCTATATGCAGCTTTTCTGCGAGCTCATTGACGGTTGATTCAAGTGCAAATATGCCCTGTGTGGCTCCATAGCCTCTGTATGCTCCTGCCGCCTGCACGTTTGTATACACAACATCGCACGAAAATCTTGTTGCCTCGCAGCCTCCTGTATAAAGTGGAAGCGATTTATGACCGGAAAGTCCTACTGTTGTAGTGCTATGCTCTCCGTATGCTCCACCATTTGACAGCGTATAAAGATCTATCGCCCTTATATGACCATCTTTCATCGCTCCAAGACGCACGGTAACTTCCATCTCATGACGCGGTGACGCGATAGTCTGACACTCTTTTCTGCTGTAGATTATCTTGCTCGGGCGCTTTGTCTTCCAGGTAACAAATGCCGGATACACCTCACAGACCGCTGTCTGCTTGGCACCGAAACCGCCTCCGATACGCGGCTTTTCAGCGCGCACCATAGACTTTGGAATATCAAGTGCATTTGCCAGTATTCGGCGCAGGTGGAAAACTATCTGTGTCGAGCTGATACAGTGAAGTCTGCCGTATCTGTCTATCTCACAGTATGCCCTGCAGGTCTCCATATATGCCTGCTGCGCTGCCTTTATGCGATATGTGTGCTCAATAATCTCATCGCACTCTGACAGAATTTTCTCCACATTTCCATGCTCATCCTCCTCGTGGTGAATGAGATTGCGCTTTACATCGCCTGTATCTATGCTGGATGACCAGTCATCCTCAGGATGCACGAGCACCTTGTTGTCCAGCGACTTTCTGAAGTCAAGCACCGGCTCAAGCACCGTGTACTTTACTTTTATCATGTTAAGAGCCTTGTCCACCGCCTTTTCAGATTCTCCGACCACTATAGCGACGGCGTCACCTACGCTTCTCACATGGCGGTCAAGGATTAATCTGTCATATGGTGACGGCTCCGGAAAAGTCTGGCCTGCGATAGAAAAACGCTTTTTCGGAACATCCTCCCAGGTGTATACTGCGACCATGCCCGGCACCTTAAGAGCGATATCTGTCTTTACATCCTCGACAATTGCATTTGCATACGGGCTTCTAAGAAGCTTTATGACAAGCGCATCACGCGGTGTGATATCATCGGTAAATACCGGCTTTCCGAGTAAAAGCTGGCTCGAGTCCTTTTTAGGTATACATTTTCCAACCGCGTGGTAATCCCTTCTGGCGCGGTTGAAGCCGTTTTCGTTAGTTTGATTTGTGCTCATCCTTCCACTCCTTTCCGATATCCTCTCCGTAGACGCCTGCCTCAAGATTAAGAGGTGCGCCCTCCTTCTTACTGTTTAAGAAATTTCTGATTGAGCGCAGCTGACTCTGATATCCTGTACAACGGCACAGATTTCCTGAAAGATATTCAAGAATTTCCTCGTCAGTCGGGTCAGGATTTTCTCTCAGAAGCGCCACAATATTTACAATATAACCCGGATTACAGAAGCCGCACTGATCCGCTCCCTGTGCAGCAAAAAATCCTGTAAACTGCTTAGCTTCCTCCTCAAGTCCCTCGAGGGTGTCCACCGCTCTGCCGTCTGCCCTGCCTATCGGCGTGCTGCATGACAGCACAGGCTTTCCATCCAGAAGCACTGTACAAAGACCACAGTTGCCTGACTCACAGCCTCTCTTCACCGAAAAGCAATTGTGCTTACGGCAAAAGTCTAAAAGGACCATATCCTGGTCTACCGAGTCGGTTATTAACTTTCCATTTAATTTTATTTTAACATCCATATATATGAATTCCTTCCTACTTAATGCTCGTGCTTAATATCATCGCAGATGTCAAGCGACTGTGTAACAGCGCGGCGTGTAAGCACCCTGCAGATTATCTCTCTGTACTCAGCCCCTGCCCTTATATTGCTTCCAAAACGGATATGCTCTGCAACATATTCGGCAAATTTATCTATTTTGGCATTGGTTTCGGAGTTATCTGTCAAGGCTGCATTACCATCTGTCTTTGCATCTGCTATGCCATCGAGTATGCCCTCCTCATCCCACACAGGCTCTGCCATATATGGTGATGCTCCGATAACCGCCACATACCTGCCGCTTCTGTTTGCCACTGCACATGTGAGCACCGGAAAGTCTGTTGACTGGTTTCTCTGGCTTAAGTATACTACGCCCTTTGCATTTTTCGGTACTATTACTGACACAAGCACATCGCGCGTGGTTCTTGGAAGTGCCGCAAACTCATCCAAATCCATAATTCCCGCCTTGTGAAGCTGCACCTTTGCTCCCAGTGCCCTGAAAATCGTCATGACATCTGAAAATCCGAATCTGCCCCAGATGCTTCCTCCGACAGTTGCCACATTTCTAAATTGCACTCCGACAATGTGTCTGACCGACTCTGCGATTGCGCCGTGTGTATATGCATTCAGTGCTTCATGTGTCTCTATCTGCCTGAGTGTTGCATATGCACCGATTCTAAACTCGTTCTCATCCTCATCAATTTGGTCAAGTCCGAGATCGCACAGGTCAATTGCCGTGCCAAGCGTCTTATTTTTCATTTTGAGCCAGAGCATGCCGCCCAGCACAAAATTCGGTTTTTTCTGATAAAGCTCATAAGCTTCATCAAGGCTTTGCGCCCTCACATATTGATTGTAATAAAACATATTTTTCTCCTGTTATCCTGCTATATAGGTAACTATCAGTTACCTCATTTCGATTTCATACATCGCTTCCCACCTGATGTCATGCTCCTTCATAAAGGCTATGAGGCACTCCCTGTCAGAAAGCTCTGCTCTCCATGCCAGCCCGCAGCCCGCCGATATGACAGACGGAAGAGGAATCGTGCGTCCCGGAATACCACATGCCTTGCCCTTGATATCAAGCTTCAACGGTGCTGTGTTAGTCTCGAAGGTGATGATTAGCCGTTTTTTCTTTTCTCTTGCCAAATTTTTATCCATTACCTCACACCTTGTATAACTCTACGGACTTACAATAAGAGATGCCCCAGCCATCTTTTCTGCGATATCATACATGTTGGTCACCTCTCCGACTGCAAGCTTATCTGACAGCTCATAGTAGTTCAGGCATGTTCCGCAGGTAAAAATTTTCACCCCACGGCTCTTAAGCTCCTTTAAATCCTCAAGTGACTCTGAGCCCTCACAGGTCAGCTTCGCTCCTCCATTGTAGAAAAGCATGGTTTCAGGCGGGTTGTCCTGCTGCGAAAGTG
>ERZ1026929.1086-NODE-1086-length-10618-cov-9.606551_pt1 | contig 10618 bp, 5 predicted proteins | sample MGYA00519463_ERZ1026929 | MGnify/ENA primary metagenome ERZ1026929 (study PRJEB26926, sample SAMN06164829) | human gut metagenome | biome: ENVO:00009003; feature: ENVO:2100002; material: ENVO:00002003 | host: Homo sapiens | place: USA | collected 2012 ... | reverse complement strand
CGAGATGTCTTAGGGTCTCGTGGGCTCGGAGATGTGTATAAGAGACAGATCTCGAGCAGAGAAACGCGATGATATCTCAGTGCTTCGCATGGGATTGATATATGGAGCTAATGCATCAGGAAAATCAAACATTGTTAAATGCTTGGCTATCATTAAGGCTTTTGCCTTAAATGGATGGAGTAACCATAAGTACAACTATTTCAAAATGACGGATAATCCTCAAGAACGTTCAAGCATTGAATTGGAGTTTAAGATAAATGATCAATTCTTAGCATATGGCGTGGCATTCTCGAAAGGTGGTTTATTGGAAGAATGGTTGTACAAAACAGGAAGTCGTAATGACACCATGATATTCGAGCGCAAACGTTCAGGTGACGATTGGGAGAATATTATTGCTCCTCAGTTTATGAAAGAAGAAGGTGGACAATTCCTGCAATATTTAATTGATGGCACACCTACAAAAGGAACTTTTTTAAGCGAGTATATTGAACGCAATGGTAAGGGAATCGATGCAATCAAATTGGCACGACGGTGGTTTGAGAATCTAAATATCATTTTTCCGAAAACTCACAGAACCGATTTTCCATTTAGAGTTGTGAATGACACTCAGTTCAGGACTGTGATGCGTGAATTACTTGGATATTTTGGAACGGGCATATCTGATCTGTGTCGTGTAGAGTCAAAGCCTGAAGAGCTAAACATTCCAGATGAAGTTAGACAAAATATTGAAGAAATTCTTGATGGTAAAAGAGCTAGTACGGGTGTGGTAATTCATAATGAAAGCCGTTTTATTTTTGCTGAAAAAGATGAGGCTAAGAATTTGAAGTGGTATGAGCTAAAAACTATCCATAAAAAGGAAAACACTGATACGAATTATATATTTGAGATGTTTGAAGAATCAGATGGGACATCACGTCTTTTCGATTTTATACCTATGCTTATTGATATGCGTGCTAATGATGCCGTCTATATAATTGATGAGGTTGATAGAAGTTTACATCCCATGTTAACATTAAAGTTAGTGGAAATGTACAACAGTCTGCTTCGAGAAAACTCGCAAATGCAGTTGATATGTACAACTCACGAATCATGTTTACTTTCAGCTGCTCCTGTCCGTCAAGATGAAGTTTGGTTTGTAGAGAAAGATAAGAAAGGTGAAAGCCATTTGTCTTCACTATGCGAGTACAAGCCAAGAGAGAATGTACAGAAGGGATATCTAAACGGTCGTTATGGTGCAATTCCTTTCTTTGGAGAATTAAGCAATATTCATTGGGGCGATGCGAAACAGGAATAGTTTAATACGTGAACGTCGCGAGGCATTTCGCGATGCTCGTTTGATAGTTATTGCATCGGAAGGTAAAGATACAGAAAGGATATATTTCAATGCATTAGCTGAGGAATATATGAATCCTCGTGTGCATGTACATATATTAGAAAGAAGTGATAACGAAATAAACAACTCGAGTCCTGAGCATGTTTTGAAGCAGCTTAACGACTACAAAGATCAGTATGAATTGGAATCCGATGATGAATTATGGTTAGTAGTTGATAGAGATCGCTGGACAGAAGCGATGCTGTCCCAAGTTGCTACAGAATGTGCACAGGATAATTATATGCACATGGCACTGAGTAATCCATGTATAGAACTTTGGTTGTTATTACATTTAGTAAATGTAACTCTGTTGCCTCCAGAAGAACTGCAGTTGTGGATGGAGAACAGACGAAGGTCGAAGAATGCGGACCCATACTTGAAAGTACGATTACGCCAAGAAATGGGTTCTTATCATGAATCGGACTATGATGCTAAAATGCTGATAGAGCACGTTGAAATCGCGATAGAACGAGCAAAGTTATTAGATAAGATTCCTACAGATCGCTGGCCGCAAACATTAGGAACACGAGTGTATCTGCTGGCGGAGAGTGTGATGAATAGAAACTGATTTCTTACTATCTTCAAACTATATATAATTAGATGTGCTGATGGTGATAATATCACTTAAATATCAGTGATGATTAGACTATACTGTTAAGATATAAGGCTCATAGAGGGTATGGGCTTAGATTATTTTTAATAAAAGTAATAATTTAAATTATGGGAAAATTTAAATTTAATTAGGCATGTCTAGCGAGATGCTAGGCAGTGCCCGCCCTGAGAAAGACGTTAAACTTATTGGAGAATTTGACTGGCGGTTCATCTTTAGTGATGGCTATCCTCCATGTATGTGTCCCTCTTTGTGATTCGTTCGCCGTAGGATCATATTTGATACACATATTAAAGATGCTGTTTTTAGATAGGAGCGATCGAAAAATTGGGTAGTAGAATATCATTAGTGCTATTCTTCGCTACTTGGTAGCAACGCTACCTTATTAAGATTAATTGAAGGCGATTGTATCTGTGGTGGATCTAACTCTTCCCTTTCCGAACGGAGAAGTAAAACCCAAAAGAACCGATGGTACTGCAATGCGATGCGGGAGAGTTGGAAGTCGCCCATTTTTATATTAGAGAAAGGAATAATAATGGACATTAGTTCTATATTATGGGGCTTCATAGCCTCTTATTTGGCAGGATCATTACCTTCTTTGAGAGAATTAATTTCAACGAAGGATAAAACAACGTTGGATGAAAGGATTGAACAATGTTATCAGACAGCATTGGGACGATGGTGTGCAAACGATGCCGTCAGGCAGCGTATTGCCAAAAAATACTTTAATGACCTTAAACAACTAAAGAAACTTTACTTGACAGAAAAGTGGGAAAAGGAGGGTGTGATTCTGAATAGTCTTGCTAAATTATGGATTGAGGAATTAAGTAAGGATGAAGAAGTATCCCATTATATTACCACACAAGGAATTATTTCGATAGATAAAAAATTAGACAAACTGATTGCGTTCCTGACAAATCAAGAAACTAGGAATGGGCAATGGATACGTAGAGGATTGACAAAACACAAAGCGGTAGATGGCTATATTCGCCGTTTCTGCACGTCTGACCAATCGGAGAACAACTTCATATATTACGTGCTTGGGAAAAAAGAACGTCATACATTGGCTGACTATGTTACGGGAGTAGAGGAGATTTCTACCAATAAGATTGTTCTGTATAGCAGTGCTCAAACAGGTAAGACAACAGAACTGAAACAACTATGCTGGGAATTGCAGCAAAGTGGTCTTTACCTTCCCGTGAGCTTTGAGGTTAGAACCAATACGAAACTTAAGAGAGACGATTTGCCGGAATCACAATACGTAGATGGCAGGGAGGTAGTTCTCGTAATTGATGCGCTGGATGAGGTAAACGGCCAGAAATATGAAGACTTGCTGGAGGAAATAGGAGGTTATGCTTACGAACACCCAGAAATGAAAATAGTGCTCTCGTGCCGTAGTAACTTCCGCCGGGAACGCCAATTGGAGTTATTTACAGAATTGTTTTTGGAAGAGTTAAGTATATGTGATGCCAGAGACTATGTTGCCAAACGTGAGGTTAATAGTGATAGGTTTATGAGAAGCGTCTTTGCCAATCAGTTGGAAGACTTCATCAAGAATCCTTTCTTCTTGAGTGTATTGATTGATGCATATAAAAGAAAGGGAAAACAACTTCCTAAAACCAAGGCGGATATATACAAACTATTTCTAAAAAGCAGTTACGATAAAGAGGTAAAAGAAAAGAACGTACCACTATCTGCACAACATAGTTTTGAAGAGTCTGTTCGGCTACTGGAAAGAGTAGCCCTTGGGCTATCGCTGATGAATGCTCAAAGTCTGAACAAGGAGGAACTGCGTATATGTTTGCAAAACGATGATAACAATGTGGAAGAATGTTTGCGATATGACCTTATTCGCGATGAGGGAGGTCAGTATTCATTTGCACACAACGCATTCCGCGAATGGCTTGTTGCTAATTATTTGAACAGATATGGTATAGAAAGAGCTAAGCAACTAGCTACACATCCCAACGGACGTATCAAGCCAGAATGGTATAACATCATTATGCTGTGGCTGTCGATGTATGGGAAAGATAAGAAAGAAGAAGTGTCTGCCATATTAAAATGGTTGAAGAAAGCCAGTCTGGATTTAGTCATCTACATTGACCGAGATATGCTAGACAATGAAACTCGAAATGAAGTGTTCAAAGGGCTTCTATTGGAGTATAAATCGCTAGGTATTAGAATGTCGAACATTATGACGCACGATTATGAGGATTTGTGGCGATTTGCATATTCGACAGATACAGTGGGATTCGTTGTGGATGAATTAAGCGATACAGAAATAGGAACGATTTATTATTCAGACTTGATGTGCTTGTGCTATTTCCTGAAGTGGGATAGTTTGAAATCTGATAGCGCTGATTTGACTGAAAAACTTTTCAGCGTGTTGGAGAAAAAGACAGCTGAATCACTAGAGAAAGAAGACAAATACCACGATTTGTCATTCTTGTATTTCGATAATCCTTTTTTTACTCAGCAGACCTATTTAGAACGCTTGTTTGCAATTGTAAAAGACTCAAACCACTATGATGCCATCAAATCGATGATAAGGCTGATAGGAGAGGCAGACAAGGCCGATGGATATATAGACTATATACTCAACAAAGAAGGGTATGTTCATAATCAACACAAGGGACATACCACACATGTGGTAACTCGAACGCCCATCTATACAACTCTTGCTAAAGTACGCTCTCTTCAGAATATAGAAAAAATCCTTACTCACACGTTCTATCATACCCATTATGAATATCATGATGAACAGGAAGAATACTTCAACATGATAAAAGGAGTGTTTGGAAGGGTGAGTGAATTCATCAAGCAGGGTCATACTGAACTGATAAAGGTTGTGGAGGATTATTATAAAAAGACTTTTAAAGAGTATCATCATCATTTTGATAATAGTAAACAAACACAAGAATTGCTGCTGGTTATTAGAGATTGTTATTTGACCGCCGGTTTACGAGAAAGAGGAGAAAATACATTTTATGAGAGGCAGGCAGAACTATTTGCTTCAAAAGAAGAACCCTCGAAGAGGGAAGATATCAGACAAACCTATATTATGGCTGCTTTATGGATGACGGTAGAGGATGTTAAGGATGATTTTAAGAAGTTTTCTGCTGAAAATGGTACAGACTGGGCCAAGGCCAGTTGGTATCAGGAAATACCCTATGCCGAGGTGGCAGAATGTGCAGAGGTACTTTACAAGGAGAAGTTCCCACAGCCTGAAATAATAACCAAATGGCGGGAGAGACGGCAACAAGCATTTATAGATTTTGCAGAGTATCCTGTATTCAAGCAGATTGTTCAGGAAATGATGACAGGACTGGACAATCATAGTTCCAGAAAAGAGCACTATAAGAAACTACGCAACCAAGACGAAGGATACAATCAGTATGCTTTCAGGTTTTTGCTGCTCTTCGTCGATGACAATGATCATTACAACATTGGAGAGGCTGTCAAAAGCATCAAGAACAGGGATATCTATGAATCCTTCTTCATGAAGGAAGTGTCGGAAATGATGAATAGACCTGATATGGATGTGCCTGTAACTGAGGAAATCAAGTGCAGAGTAGTAAAATGGGCCAAAGCATCTGTCTTGAAATTGAGCGATGGAGAGGCCATATTCTTCTGGCGAGAAGCCTTGGAACTAATGCTGAAGGGAGAGTTTGAGATTCCTGCTGAGAAACTGCTCTCACTGCTTCGTTTTGGTAGTTACACCATTTATAGAAAAGATTTTGATGAATATTATAGCCGCGAGTATTCTTTGTTTAAATATATAACAGAGAAAGTAGGGTCTATGACTTTAGCTCCTAAGGTGATAGAAAAACTACGGACAAATATTGACAATGAAGAATACCCATTGTTGTATTCATTCTCGAACTATATCATAGAAAACCAAATAGAGGAAGGGTACAGCCTTGTGCTTCGCTTCGCATTATCTGGTTATTCATCGTCTGCAAACGTAATGGAGACTCTTGTGAAAAAAAGGATGAAAATAGAAGAGATAAAGCAAGCGGCATCGGGCTTGAAAGTGTCTGACAGACTATTTTGTTATTCAACGCTTATAAGAAACACACAGGAATCGGTCTGGGTGAGAGACAGGTTGGAAGGAGAATACAAGAGTTTTAACGGATATTATTTAGAGCATGCAGTACGTCTGTTGGTAAGTATAGGCAGTATGGATGCCCTGGACTATCTTGTGACTCACCCAGAAATGATAAAAGACGGTGATGACTACCACTTTAACTATGACAATCCGAACGCCATTTCATCGCTGTGCTATTTTATCCGCTACAGCTATGAGCGAAAGATGAATGGCCATTTTATCCTGAGTAGTATACTTAACTCTTTGGAAAGGATTGCCATAAAAAGCAAGGATGTATTGATGGAAGTGACGCAAAACTTGAGGCAGTTAACCCAAAGGGGCGAAATGTATAAATATCTGAACCGCTATATCATAGGGTTTGAGGATAAGTACTATGCAGCTTATTCTGGTATTAGCGATATTAATGAAGCTATGTGTATAGCAGATGGAGGACGCTTAACGAAAACAGAAGAGGAAAAAGCTGAAGAGATTCCATGGAGAGATGATGAAGGTATTTACATATCTTACAATTGGGAAGGTCATTCAGCACATATAGTAGATTATCTTGGATTTGTATTGGAGAATAGAGGGATCCCTTTTAAGTTGGACAAGAAGAATTGTCCTTATACGGTCAACATCAAGGAGTTTATGAAAGCCATAAGGGCTGGGAAAACGGTTATAGTGGTGCTGAGCAGGCCTTACTTAAGATCGAAGAACTGTATGTATGAATTATCGGGCATTATGGAAAATGTCGATTATAAAGATAGGATGCTGCCAGTGGTGGTTGATGATACGATAAGAGATGACGATTTCTATGTGGAACTGGTAAAGCATTGGAAAGAGAAGAATGATAAACAAACAGAGATAGTAGAAAAGTTACGGAACATTGATCCTGATATGGCCGAGCCAGAAGAAACGAAATTGAAAGAGATAGAGCAGGTGTATGGTCTGTTGAAAGTTATCAAAGAATATATAGACTGGGCAAATGCTGACAATTTGGATGCGTTAAGTTCGTCGCGATTTAAGAAGATTATAGACGAGATATATAAAAGAAGGGGATATAACATGAAGAGTATCTAGATAATAATGTACTTGTTGATATAGAACCCGGAAACACTGTCCAAAATTTTGTGTAAATGGAAACAGAATTCAGCTGTAAGTTTGTTCTTATATCTGGATTCTGTTTTCAATAATAAGCATAAATTGGTTTATAATCAACCCCTAGTTATGAATAGGCTGTGTCCATTTCTTCTCAATCTCCATAAGTGAAAGATAGACGGTCTTTTTTACAGTATCATCCGAAGGGAATGAAAGCTTTGATTTTGTGTATTTTCTGATTTTTCCATTTAGGTTTTCAGTAAGATTTGTAGTATAGATTATTTTTCTGATTTCCAGCGGGAATTGGAAGAAAACAGTCAAATCATCCTAGTTGTTTCTCCATGAAAGTATAGCATAAGGATATTTTCCTCCCCATTTTCTTTCCAGATTATTCAGTTTCGTGGCCGCAATCTCTTTATTGGGTGCGTTATAGATGTTCTTCATGTCCGCCGTAAACACCTTCTTGTCCTTGTAAACGACATATTTACAGGAGTTTCTTATCTGATGCACCACGCAGATCAGGGTGGATGACTGAGAAAATACGGCACGGATGGTGTCAGTGAATTCATTCAGGTTGTCGGTACAGGTAATCAGGATGTCCTAGACACCACGGGCCTTCAAATCTGTCAGAACCCCTATCCAGAAAGAAGAGCTTTCCGATTTGCCTACCCACATTCCCAGGGCTTCCTTCAGACCGTTCTGCTTCAGACCGATGCAAATATAGATGGTCTTGTTGATGATCTTGCCGTTGTCTCCGTACCTTGAAGGCGATACCGTCCATCCACACTATCAGATACACAGGATCCAAAGGGCGGTTCTGCCATTCCTGGGCGGCCTGGTTTACCTTGTTCGTGATGATGGAAATAGCTGAAGTAGAAAACTCTATTTCATAAATCTCACGCATTTCTTCCTCTATATCAAAAACGCTCATTCCTTTGGTATATAGGGAGATAACGAGCTTCTCTATAGAAAGTCCGCTGCTTTCACGTTTCTCAGAAACTTGCTTACATCCGCTTCTGTCTTGAATAGGCTAAGGAACTCCTTGTTTAATACCTCATCGGGCACTACTTGATTCTTTTCTTTCATAATCTTCTTCATTCAGTAAATGTATAAAATAAAAAATACGGAACCCACTATGAATCCCGTATTTCCCATTTACACAAAATATTTTATAGTGCCATTGAATTCAATATACTAACTATTAATAATCCCTTTTATTAAATCTTTAATCTCTTTTGGAGGCAGTTGCTCGTACTTAGTATCTGTGTCACTTGTTACTCCCTTCTTAGTCTTTAAATATGTTAGCCAAAGTGCCAAAAAGGTCTTGGTAAATTCTTCCGCAAATATGCCATTAGAATACTTTCCGACATATCCGTTGTATGAGGTTAATATTCCACTTCTGACTGGATAAAACTCATAATCATCTTCAACTACTTCAACATAACCAGACTCATTGATAACGACATAATTATCATGTCGGTCATCTGCTGCCATAACTGCATCTTTTAATTCCTTGTAATTAAAGATATGCTTAGGGACTTCTACCAAAAATAAATATGGATAAAAGTATGCATCTAAAGTCTTATACTCTTGCCCATGTGCTATACTATACTCTTCAAGTCTTTTGCGCAGCCTTTTATTAAGATTAATAGCATTCTCTCTTCCGTAAATATAGTATATCTCTTCCGAGTCATTTTTTACTTTTTTCACCCGACCATCTTTGCATAGAAAATAATCAATAGAAAAATCGTCAAGTAATCCTCTAGATTCCATTAAGTTGAGTTTAAAGCAATATTTTACAGATGCTTTAGATTCTTCAACTAGTAAATCAACGAAATTGATTTCGTCATAATGACTTTTAATTAAATCTCCATCATGAGAGGTGTCTATTTCAAGTAAATCCATACCAAATGTCCTATCTGGTTTGAAAGGATTTTGAGAATACTTATTTCGTATAAATGTAATATCTTCTTCGCTCAAAATTGAATAATAATCATTGCGCATTGAGCAAATGTAAGAATAGAAGTCCTCTTCGGAACAATCGGCATGTCTTCCGTCAGTTGTTTGACTTATTGAGTTATAAAAACTACGCTTAGCGACAAAGACTATAGCTCCATGACAATACCTTTCAACACGTTTTGCATCAACTGGTAATGGTTCGCCTGTATCATAATCATATACTCGATAGATCCAATTCTTAGCATCGATGTAATGAGCCGGCTTATCTTCAATCAATTCTTCACTAATTCGATCTTCAAAAATGAAAGGAAGTTTATCAAATTCAAGATAGAAATAATTCCACAATTCATCTCCAACAAAACTTCTGATTACTAAACGTTTTGGCTTACAAATAAAAGTAAATTTGTAGTCCAGATAAATACACCCTTCTTCAGGTGCAATGCTCGCTCCTTCCAGCTTTAGACCGCCTCTAGAAGGCAACATGGAATAATTCAATACGCCATATCTCGATAAAGCATTTAGAGTTTTTACAATATCTTCTCTTTCTGTGAGGACAGTATGAACTGGTTTCATGCCTCTAAAGAGAATTTTATATATGAAATCCCATTCTTGTATATTTCTTAGACGTAAATCACCATCAGATTTTTCCCAGGAATCCAAGGCTGCAATCAAATCATCCATATTCGGTCGTTTCCTCGGTTGTTCTTGTGTTGCATCATGAAGAAAATCATCTATTTCTACAAGATATTTACCTCTATACTGCTGGATATCATGAAGGCTGATAGAACTATATTCAACATCATATCTTCCATCAAACCCATCTTCATCTGTGGCTAAATACATCCATAATGACTTAGCCAAAGAGTATACATCTGCGGCTGGCGTAGCTTTACTTGCATCCCTTAACACCTCTGGGGCTATAGTATTCCAAGCTCCCAATTTATCACCTTTCTTTGTTTGATGATCGCTGTCTGGGATATCTACAATACCGAAATCTCCAATTAGAAATTTATCTTCCAACCTATATAAATTTTTAGGTTTAATATCACGATGAGTATAACCAAACTTATGAACTTGCGATAAAGTTTTAGCGAAATTGCGGAATGCTTCAACTGCAAATTTTACAATATCATCTTTATACATATCTTTCGGAAGTGCTTTTTCTATTTTCGTCTTCCAATCCTTAATTTCGTCACTTATGCTTCTAGCTATTGGCATCACATACCAACACTCATCAATATTATAATCAATGATTGGCATCACCCCCTCTATGCCCTTTCTCGCACACATACACATCACTTTGATTTCATCTTTGAATCGTGATATTTTATCTTGATTTTTCTCATCGAGAAACTTAATAGCAAATTCTTGTCCATCACTTTTACGCTTGCATCTAAAGACTTTAGCAGCTCCTCCTGATCCTAAAGAGGATTTCATATCTACATCATATATATCCTGTCTCTTATACACATCTGACGCTGCCGACGACTTA
>ERZ1026929.1083-NODE-1083-length-10659-cov-5.069408_pt1 | contig 10659 bp, 5 predicted proteins | sample MGYA00519463_ERZ1026929 | MGnify/ENA primary metagenome ERZ1026929 (study PRJEB26926, sample SAMN06164829) | human gut metagenome | biome: ENVO:00009003; feature: ENVO:2100002; material: ENVO:00002003 | host: Homo sapiens | place: USA | collected 2012 ... | reverse complement strand
GAGCAGAGCAGAGCAGAGCAGAGCAGAGCAGAGCAGAGCAGAGCAGAGCAGAGCACTGATTAAGCTCATGCAGTATGTGTTTGGTTATGTGAGAATCTCTTTAGGTGATATTGGCTCTATCTGTATGTGTAAGCGTATTTTGAAGAGCCAGACAAATACAGTGAGCGGTGTTCCGTTCTATAAAATTGGAACTTTTGGAAAAAAAGCAGATGCCTATATTTCGCAGGAAACATTTAACGAATATCGGTCGAAGTATAATTTTCCGAAAAAAGGCGATGTGCTGATTTCTGCGGCGGGAACGATTGGCAGAACAGTTGTTTATGATGGGAAGCCTGCATACTTCCAAGATTCTAACATCGTTTGGATTGATAACAATGAAAGTATTGTTTTGAATAGCTATCTTCGCTACTGTTATGAACTAAAACCGTGGAAAGCGTCCGAGGGCGGAACAATTCCGAGATTGTACAATGATAATATTGCAAAGGCTGTGATTGCGGTACCACCTATTGAGGAGCAAAAGCGCATCGTTTCTATCCTTGACTGTTTTGATGCTATTAGCAATGATTTGACCAGCGGCCTGCCCGCGGAAATTGAAGCAAGACAAAAGCAGTATGAGTATTATAGGGATAAACTATTAAGCTTTAAGGAGTTGACCTGATTGAAGTATACTGAAATGAGGGCGGAAATTCTTCGACCATGTATGGTGATTGACAACTTTATTGATGGAACGATGGAGCCATACTCGTATGAAGATTATCTGCGAGATTTTGTAAATCATTCAGACTACTTCTTGCAAAAGTCAAATGGAAAACCGTATAGTAAACCTGTTTCGGAGTCAAATGGAGAATGGGACTGTATTTCGGATGGGTATTCATTTGATTTTAAACTTTTTACATCTCAATCAAGACTACAAGCGGCAAGAATTTTTTCGCAATCAATTACACTGGTTGCACCGGGGGTGGTGCTTTATGGTCCGCCGCTGATATCAAAAAATGATGAAAACTATAAAGAAATCACTTGTATTATTCCGTATGCGATGTTTAGGAGCTTGAACTTTAACGAGATAGTTGAAATTCGAAAAAAAGAAAAGAATGCCAAAGAATTGGAAAAAGAGGTCGTGCAGATTATAAAGAAATTTGAAACGAAGAAAAATTTGATGATGTTCTTTCCGTATAATATCAATTTCGACTTAAATGATGATTTTGAATCTGGAAAAAATCTAGCACTAAATAGTATTTATTCGGATTTTAAGGAACTCTTTCAATACCGAACGGAGAATTGTGCGGAATACGATACCTATATTGCATTTATATATCAGGCAAGAAATTTTATGATTACACGCTGGACGGGCGAAAAACTTGAGTGTGTTGATATAATACCGACTCAGAGAAGCACATTATTTTGCGATTTAGAACGATATTCAGGAAAACCATTGGCAGGAGGAATTTGAAATGTCCTTTTTCAATATCGTTGCGGCTACCAATGAAGATACTGTTGTTGCTGCCTATGAACCCTCCAAGGTGCGCTCTGACAGCTACCAAAGCGAGGCAGAACTGGAGAAAGAGTTTATCCGGCTGTTGTGCGAGCAGGGTTACACCTATCTGCCGCTGCATACCGAGGATGAACTGATTGCCAACCTCCGCAGCCAGTTGGAAGAGCTGAACCACTACCAGTTTTCCGATACGGAGTGGCAGCAGTTTTTCAGTGATGTAATTGCCAACCCCAACGAGCATATTCCCGAAAAGACCCGAAAGATTCAGGAAGATAATGTGCAGGTGCTGCACCGGGATGATGGCAGCTCCAAAAATATCACGCTGATCGACAAGAAGAACATCCACAACAACCGCCTGCAGGTCATCAACCAGTATGAGGTAAAACAAGCAGACGGCGCACGGCATGATAACCGCTATGATGTGACGATTCTGGTCAACGGCTTTCCGCTGGTTCATGTGGAACTGAAGCGGCGCGGGGTGGCCATCCGGGAGGCGTTCAACCAGATCAACCGCTACCAGCGGGATTCGTTCTGGGCGGGCTGCGGCTTATATGAGTATGTGCAGATTTTTGTGATCTCCAACGGCACAAATACCAAGTACTACTCCAACAGCACCCGCTATAATGCCATCAAGGACGCCAAACACGGCAAGACGAAAAAGGAAAAGACCAGCAACAGCTTTGAATTTACCTCCTACTGGGCCGATGCGAATAACCGTGTGCTGACGGATCTGATCGACTTTACCCGGACATTCTTTGCAAAGCACACGATCCTGAGCGTGCTGACCCGGTACTGCATTTTTACCTCAGAAAAGATGCTGATGGTGATGCGCCCATATCAGATCACGGCAACTGAGAGGATATTGAACCGTATCGAGATCGCCAACAACTACAAAAAGTATGGCAGCATCGAGGGCGGCGGCTACATCTGGCACACCACTGGCTCCGGCAAGACGCTGACCTCCTTCAAAACGGCACGGCTGGCATCGCAGCTGCCCTACATCGACAAGGTGTTGTTTGTGGTAGACCGCAAGGACTTGGACTATCAGACGATGAAGGAGTATGACCGCTTCGAGAAAGGAGCGGCAAACTCCAACACCAGCACCACGATTCTGAAACGCCAGTTGGAAAACCCGGAAGCACATATCATCATTACCACCATCCAGAAGCTGGCGACCTTCATCAAGAAGAATCCGGGGCATGAGGTCTACCAGAAGCATGTTGTGATCATCTTTGACGAGTGCCACCGCAGCCAGTTCGGTGATATGCACGGTGCTATCGTTCACAACTTCAAAAAGTACTACCTGTTCGGTTTTACCGGAACACCGATTTACGCAGCAAATGCAGGTACGAGCGGAAAACCCGGTATGAGGACAACGCCTCAGTTGTTTGGCGGTGAACCAAATGAAAAAGGCGAAAAGGTTCTACCACTGCATACCTACACCATCGTGGATGCCATCAACGACAAGAATGTGCTGCCGTTCCGTGTGGATTACATCAAAACGATGGACGCAGAGCCGGACATGGACGACAAGCAGGTTTGGGACATTAACCGGGAAAAGGCGTTCATGGCACCCAAGCGTATTTCTCTGGTGACAAAGTACATCCTCGACCACTTCGACCAGAAAACCTATCGGGGAGACAAATCGTATGAGTTTAATCTGCTGACGAATGTGGCAGAGGTGGCCTCTGCCCAGCGTGGTGCGGTGGAGGAAATCAAGCAAAAACAGCGCGTCAGCGGTTTTAATTCGATTTTCTGCGTGGCTTCTGTGCCGATGGCAAAGCTGTATTATCAGGAGTTCAAAAAACAGATGGCGGCAGATCCAACCAAGCGGCTGCGCATTGCTACCATTTACAGCTATGGAGCCAATGAAGCGGAAACGGATGGCATTCTGGACGAGGAAAACCCGGAAGATACCTCCAACCTCGACCAGAGCAGCCGGGATTTTCTGGATGCCGCCATTCAGGATTACAACGAGATGTTCCATACGAACTACTCGACCGATGGTGAACGGTTCCAGAATTACTACAAAGATGTATCGCTCCGCATGAAGAACAAGGAACTTGACCTGCTGATCGTGGTCAATATGTTCCTGACGGGCTTCGATGCCACGACCCTGAATACCCTTTGGGTGGACAAGAACCTGAAGATGCACGGTCTGATTCAGGCGTTCAGCCGGACGAACCGTATCTTGAACAGCATCAAGACCTTTGGCAATATCGTCTGCTTCCGCAATCTGCAAAAGCGGGTGGATGCGGCTATTTCGCTGTTCGGAGATAAAAATGCGGGTGGCATCGTTCTACTGCGTAAATATGCAGACTATTACCATGGCTATACGGATGAGCAGGGAAAATACCATCAGGGTTACACCGACATGATCGATGACCTGACGCAAAAATTCCCGCTGACAGAGCCGCAGATCATCGGAGAGCAGAACCAGAAGGACTTTATCGTGCTGTTTGGTGCACTGCTGCGGATGCGGAACTTGCTGTCTTCCTTTGATGATTTCAAGGGCAACGAACTGATCTCTGAACGGGATTTACAGGACTATTTGGGCCGCTATCAGGATTTGCGGGATGAATGGCGTAACAAGAAGCACGATGAAACCAAAGAGGATATCACGGATGATGTGGTGTTCGAGGTGGAGCTGATTCGGCAGGTCGAAATTAACATTGACTACATTCTGATGCTGGTCAAAAAATACCATGACACCCATTGCGATGATAAGGAAGTGCTCATCACGATTCGCAAGGCGATTGATGCCAGCCCGGAACTGCGCAGCAAAAAGCAACTGATTGAAACCTTTATTGCAGGGGTCAACGATGTGGATGATGTGATGGCAGAGTGGAACACTTATGTGTCCGAACAGCGGGAGAAAGAGCTTGCAAAGATCATCCAAGAGGAAAAGCTGAAGGAGCCGGAGACACGCAAGTATCTGGCCAATGCGTTCCGTGACGGTGAGATCAAGACCGTGGGCACCGATATTGACAAGCTGATGCCGCCTGTTTCCCGCTTTGGCGGCGGTGGCCGTGCGCAGAAGAAGCAAGGCGTGATCGATAAGTTGAAGAGCTTCTTTGATAAGTTCTTTGGGATTGGCGGAAGCTCGATGGCAGAGGAAGACAACAAATAATGTTTAATATCGTGTGTTCGTGAGCAGAAAAATAACTTCTTACGCTCCAGGGAGAATATTACCCTGAAATTAAAACAAAGTTGCTTGTGGAGGGATGTCTATGAAATTGTTCACAAGTAAAATGCTCGAACGATTGATGGGCGAACAAAAGAAAAAGTCGGAAGGACTGCTGCCAGAAATTATCAAGCGGTTGATCCGAAGCAGTTGCCCGGATTATTCATATATTCGTGCACCAGAGGAAGATGATATTTGGGCGCCGGGATATGATGGAATCGTGGATAACGGAACAAAAACGCCTTATGTGGCACAGGGAACAAGCGTGTGGGAATTTGGAACCAATGCGGATTCCTTGGAAAAAATCAACAGCGATTATGGAAAACGCACGACCTGTCCGCTTGGAGTGAAAAAATCAGATACTACTTTCTATCTCGTAGTGCCTAAAGTATGGGCATACAATATATCACTTACAGAGTGGGAGGCGGAACACCGAGATGAATGGAAAGCAGTCTATGTATATGACGCATCTGTTTTGTGCGATTGGCTTAACTCGGAACCGGCGGTTTGTGCATGGCTAATACAAAACTATCTGGAAAATGAAGCGGTGGAAATAGATTCTGTTGCGCATGCATGGGAGCAGTTTGTACAAAGGACAAACCCTCCGCTTAATCAGGCAATGTTCCAAATCGGTAGGGAAGAGCAGCTGGAGGCTTTCCGCAAAAAGGTGAATGAAAAGATATGCCGTGTGGCGGCAGAATCCCGAATCGAAGCATATGGATTCTGCTTGGCTGCGCTGATACAAGATTCGGCATTGGCCGAACAGGTGACTGTTATTTGTAGTGAAACGACATATCATCAGCTGGATGACTTATGCGAAAACGCATATTTCCTGTTGAAGTTTCCGTATAACGGGCAGGTATCAGGGCGTAACCGAACAATTCTCTGCGAGGGAAAAGGCACTGCGAAAAAGGATGCAATTCGATTGCTTCCACGATGGAAAACGCAGTATCTTCAGGCGTTGCAGGAGATGGGTGTCGACAGCGCAAATGCTGACGAACTTTATAGTTATACGCATGGAAATCTTCCAGCACTCATCCGAAAAATTCCGGGAAATGAAGCTGATCTACAGCCTGAATGGATGAGTGCGGCAGATATTGATTTGTTGCAACCGCTTGTACTTCTACGACACTACAATATTTTAGACGAGAAAGAGAAACAGCTGGTTGCACGATTGGCTGAAACACCATATCCTGTAGTGGAACGAAAATATGAGGAACTATTGCGGATAGATGACAGCCCAATCAAAAAAGCTGGGGCGTGGTATCAAATCGTCAATGATGAAGAAGCGTGGCTGGCACTGAACATAGACATAGAAAGTGCCATGGGGCAGCGGATGCATCAGGAAATCCGTGCGGCACTCTCCTGCACAGATGCAGCACAAAATCATAGAAGGTATGGTGTTCTTCAACGGTTGCTTAAAAATTACATTTGTTTTGCGGAGACTGGGTCAGATCAAAATATGATTGATGCTCAGGTGAGGGAAATTCTTTCCTTTTTTCATAAAGATGATTGTAAAGAGAGCCTGATAAAGGAACTTCGAATCCTTGCTGAAGCAGCACCGGAAGCTGTACTTGAATTTTTGAAGAAAGAACAGCTGGATGGACGAAATGAAGTCCTCTGGACGCTAGATACTTTAATAGAACGGGAGAATACATGTCTTTCGGCTTGTCAAATACTGTGTCGGCTGGCATTGCAAGGAAAACAGAATGGTAAAGAGTCGAAACAGCATCTGTTAGATGCACTTTGCTTATGGAGCTCTCATACGGCGCTGACTCTTGAAGAAAAAAAGGTTCTGACAATTCAGATAATTCAGCAAAAGCCAGATTTTGGAGTGGAGTTCGGCATTGAACTACTCTGTAAAACCTCACTGATTCGAGGACATCGCCGAGGAAAGAAGGAACGACCCGCTCAATTAATCCCAGAACAAGAATTGTTTGAAGCTTACGATGAAATCACACGAGCTGTTTATCGTACAGCACTACAGAAGAAATGGCTTGAGCAAATAGAAAACCTGTTGAAAGAGTATCGTCGGCTGGGACAGGATGTTCTACTGGAGATGGCAGAGCAGTTTGATGCAGCGCAATTCTCATCAACAGAATTACAACCGATGCAGTATTGGTTAAGAACTGAGCTTTGTGATAGTAAAGAATATGGTTGGACAGAATGGATAGAAGTTCTGAAAACATGGATACGCTGCACGGAATCCAGTGATCCGGTGGGAAAATTCGGATGGATATTTCTGGAATGGCACTGCTTGCCTATGGAAGAGCTTTTAGACAATCAAGAAGAAAAGAACTGGAAGAGGGAAGAAGAGGAAAGGGAACGCATTCGAGCGGAGAAATTTGCAGCACTGAAAATAGAATTTGGAATGGACGCAGTGTTGCGGTTACTGGAAACGATGAGGAATCAGCACGCATGGGGTGTATTTCTTGCTAAAAACACTACATGTGAAGAATTTGCGAAGGTAGCTGAAGCAATTCGAAAACAAGAAAAACAACAGCTGTTGGCTGGCTTTTTCGATCAAGGGGATTTTCAAGAAGCATCTGCTGTCTTTGAAAAAATGTCAGAAAATGAAAAACTTCGGCTATTGTCTACGTTGCAGCGTGAAGAAATTGACTCATGGCTGACAACGCGGGAGAGAGAACAGACGTATTGGGCGAATCAGGATATGAGGTGGTCCTACAACGAGCGAAGATACAAGAAACTGCTGCAGTACCATCCGGGAGGAATCTTACTTTACCTGTATGGCAATAGTGGCCAGGTTGAGCACTTGTTTGATTTATTTAGGAGAGTATTTGAGGCAATTGCTGAACAGGGAGTCAATGCGGAGGAAAGGGGATACCTTTCTGGTATTGTCCGCAGAGTGGATGAGCAATATTATACTGATGAATGGGCTAAGTGTTGTCTACTACTCTATAAAAAGGAGTTGCTGCAGAAACTTCCTCTGTGTTTGCGGCGACTCTTCTTTAGGCATCCGGAGAAAATGAAAATGTTTTTGGAAGAGAATCCTTCAAGATTGTTTGATGTAGAAAACGACTATTATCTGCCCGAGGAGGCGTATCAGGACAAACGGGCATTTGACTGCTGGGCTGAATGTTTATATGAGGAGTTTCCAGAGATTTTAGGCTATATTATGGGAAAAAGCTGTAATGGAAAAGACGGTGCTTTTCCGCATGAATTTATCCGAGAGTTTTTGGAAAAACAGCAGAATGAGAAATTGACGAAAGTGGTAGTTTATGGAAAGTTTAATTCCCGTGGTGCACGAATTGTACAGGATGGTCGAAACCTTTATGAACAAGCAAAGTGTTATCAAGCACAGGCACGGGAACTGGAATTGAGGTTTCCACAGAGTGCAGAGATTCTCCGACAGCTAGCTAAATGGCTGGAATCAGAAGCTCAGCATGATCAGCTAGAAGCAGAGATTGTACCTTAAAGAAATAATAAGGATCTCCCTGCTGAAAAAGCAGTTGCATCTTAAACGTAAATACGTTATAATACTCACAGAACTTCCGCTGGCTATGTGATACTATCCTGATACTAAAAAATCAGCAAGCCACATCTAGCACAGCAATCTCATGGAAAAGCGAACATTCAAGAATAGCATTACTAAACAAATTTGTTTAGTAAGAATCCGAACTTACCGAGCTCGAGTAATAAAAATTTGCCTTCCGACTTTTTGAATCCATCAAAAATAGAACGGAATAACGTATAAAAAACAGCCCTGCTTTCGAGATTTTTCGCTTGAAGGCGGGGCTTTTTCGCATCCAAAGCAACAGAAAAAATAACACCCGAGGAAGAATCAAACCAGTATCACGGTTTCTTCTTCCCTGGGAAAGCCAGAGCTTCCAGCCGGCCCGCGACGTTGCTTGTTCGGTCTGGGTATAGGTGGTCATAGGTGCCAGGTGTGGTCGAAACCTTTTCATGCCCAAGGCGCTGGTGTACAAGAAAAGCATCCGTGAACATGGCTGAAAGGGATGACCACAAAAATATAAACCTTTTATGAAATCCTCTTGACAAAGTGGGAAGGGGCAGTATAATAAAAATGAACATTGTTCATATTGAGGGTGACTACATGAATACGATCGTGACCTCCAAGGAAGAGATCTTAAAAAACAGCCGTGAGCTTATCCGGGAAAAGGGCTGGGCGGCAGTCAGCATCCGTTCTGTCGCCTCGGCATGCGGGGTCTCGGTCGGCTCGATCTACAATTATTATGACTCCAAGGCTGAGCTTATCAGCGCCACGGTCGAGAGCGTCTGGTGCGAAATTTTCCACCGCCCGCAGGACGAGGCCGTATTTCAGGACGTGCAGACCTGTGTCAAATGGATGTACGAGCGCATGGCCTACGGCTATGAGCAGTATCCCGGATTCTTCACACTGCACTCTCTCGGCTTTATGCAGGAGGACAAGGCCGATGGCAAACGGCACATGCAGCAAATCTGGCACCATATCTTAAACGGTCTGTGTACGGTGCTGCAACAGGATACCAAAATCCGTCCGGGCGCTTTTAATGAGCAATTCACCGTTGAAAAATTTGCCGATGTGCTGTTTTCGCTTATGCTGTCTGCTTTGCTGCGGCAGGACTACGACCCCGCCGCTGTGCTGGAGATCGTGCGCAGAACCTTATATTGACCGCATTTTCTTCCCACACTGCTGTGGGAATTTTATAACGTCCAAATTGAACGCTGTTCACTCAAAGGGGACGCTCATAGGAAGGTTCATCGCAGTATCCTGCTGCGGCTCGCCTGCCTTGTGTGGAGCACTGCCAGCTTCAACATCCTGTGCTTTGGATGCAGCTATGCCAGGCAAGCCTCTGATGACCGTAAAAATTAAGACGACCCTGCAAAAAATGCAGTGTTACAATAAATTTGATCTATCGACAAGGAGCAATCAACTATGCAAGCAATCGTAGAAACTGTTTTTGATGCGGTGTATCTGGTATCCGTCATCACCATCGGTATCCTGATGATCCGTGGCTGCAAGGGCAGCCACCAGTTCAAGCTGTTCGGTCTGATGGCTGTCGTTCTGGGCGCCGGCGACTCGTTCCATCTGATTCCCCGTGCGCTGGCTCTATGCACCACGGGTTTTGAAAACTTTACCGTTCCCCTGGGTCTGGGTAAGTGGATCACCTCTGTGACAATGACAGTCTTTTATGTGCTGCTGTACTATGTCTGGCGTGAGCGCTACCGGGTCAAGGGCAGCAATGGCCTGACTGCCGCCGTCTACGGTCTGGCTGCTGTGCGTGTTATCCTATGCATGATGCCGCAGAACCAGTGGCTGAGCGACGGATCCCCGCTGTCCTGGGGCATTTACCGTAATATTCCTTTTGCACTGATGGGCCTGCTGATCATCGTGCTGTTCTACCGCAGCGCCAAGGAGCACAACGACTCAGCTTTCCGCTGGATGTGGCTGACGATCGTCTTAAGCTTTGCTTTCTATATCCCGGTTGTACTGTGGGCTGATGTTGTTCCGATGATCGGAATGCTGATGAACTTGAAGAGGCGAATGAAGATCGAGCTCACGAAGTCCGCGAATGCATGGATAGTCTCGCCGCCCCAGAGGCCGCTGCAGACGCCGAGCACGATCGCAACGAGATAGGCGGCCGCCATGGCGGTCTGGGAACCCTTGACGCGGGGCCTGGCTTCGTCGGGGGATTGAGTCATCTGGGAGTTTCCTTCTTGTTTTTGAAAAACTGCAGTGCTGCGGATCCGCAACAGTCTTTTCGAAGTGTATACCCGAGTAACTCGCTCAGGTATATCCGCACATCCTCATTTTGCGTCAACAAAAATCAGGCATGCTTTCCCGGCCTGCAGCAGTAGCGAACCGACCCATCTAAGCACAACTGCCTAGTTCGACTCACCGTAATCCAAAGGCGTCTGCCCCGCAGGGTAACGCCGCCTTCTGACGACAACAGACGAAAAAGAGGCGGAAGACCGTGAGACCAGTCCTCCGCCTGTCAAAAGGCCTTCCGGAGAAAAAGGA
>ERZ1026929.1072-NODE-1072-length-10804-cov-5.788445_pt1 | contig 10804 bp, 9 predicted proteins | sample MGYA00519463_ERZ1026929 | MGnify/ENA primary metagenome ERZ1026929 (study PRJEB26926, sample SAMN06164829) | human gut metagenome | biome: ENVO:00009003; feature: ENVO:2100002; material: ENVO:00002003 | host: Homo sapiens | place: USA | collected 2012 ... | reverse complement strand
TTCGGATGTTCAACGCCTGGGTTCCCAGCTCGATGGCTTTGTTGTAATCGCCCAGCGAGGAGTAGTAACCGGCCAGGTCGCCTAATGCGGTTGCATAGTCGGGATGATTCTCTCCCGATATGCGCTTTCGGATGTTCAACGCCTGGGTTCCCAGCTCGATGGCTTTGTTGTAATCGCCCAGAGCGGCGTAACAGTTGGCCAGGGTATACAATGAATACGCATAGTCGGGATGTGATTCACCCAATGTCTGCTGTTGGATATGCAGGGCATGCCTGCCGTATTCCATAGCTGATGGATACTGTTGTGCCCTGTAATGAAGATTGGCAATCTCGGATAGTGTGCGGGCGTAACAATAATGATTGTCCCCCAAGATGCTTTTTTCTGTCTCGGCACATTGTTCCATGCACATCAAAGCATTGTGCCAGTCTTCATTTTTGGCAAACTGCATGGCCAGATGCGATAGGGAGTCCGATTTTACGGTCAGACGCCGATCGACCGGGGCAAGGCGGTAGTAAAGGTTGTCCAATTCCTTCGCCTTCTGGACGTTCCCCATTTTATAATATGAGCTGCCGGCCCAGGTTGCCGCATTGCCGCTGCAATACGGTTCGGGGCGTTCTGAAGCGCTGTTCAGGGAGTCGCATTTCAGGAACAGGGAGATTGCGGCCTCATATTCCTTCTGTCCGTATGCCTCGATGCCCGCTGCATAGAGGGAGTCGGCCTGCAGGAAAGGTCTCTCCTGTCCGGAAACAGGAAAAATCAGCCACAGCGCCATAATAGATATGACGGCGGATTTTATCTCCTTTATAGAGACCGTATTCATGCCGGCGAGGGTTATCCGATTATTCGAATGTTGTGTGCTGCTTTACATATCCGGAGGCAGTCGTTCCGGCCATCTTGTTCACCTCCTGCAGGTATTCGTACAACAAATCGCGCATCGTATTCTTGCTTTCGGTCTGCTCCTTCACCGTGACATCAATCGTATATTCACCCTGTCCCCAAAGGTCCGTTGTGCGTTTGCGTCCGTTCTCGAGCTCTTCGGTTATGGATCCGCTGTACGAGCGCGGGATGGTAAAAGAGCTGCCGGTGATGATGTTCTCGGTGCAGATGTACATGGAACCGTCTGCCTGTTCTTTGGAGATCGGCAATGTAAGGTGGAATACCCCCAACTCCTGATCCTTATAATAGGAGGCACTCTTGGTGGCCCAGGACGCCAAAATTTTTATCGTCACATCCAGGTTGAAATCACGGTTCTTAGGGAGCTTTGCCTTCGTTTTGGACAGGTCGAGTTTCAGCGTGTCGAGCACGAGCCCAAATGTGGAATTTTTCACAAGATTGACAAGTTTTGTAGTATCCAAACGGCAGGACAGATAGAATGCTGTGTCAATCCTGGTGTTGTCCTCGTCCGGAACGGCTCTCACAACTCGAAAACCCTTAAAACTTAATCCTGTCAGGTCCATATATCCGTTTGTGGAGATATTGTTGTAGAAGTAATCCTTTTTAGCCGCGACATTCCATTCGGCCGTAAATCTTGCTTTCGATCGTTCCATGGCCTTGTTTGCAGCATCTTGTGCTGTAGATACGATTTTACCGGTTACAAAATTGCAGGCCAGGCCCAGCAAAGAACCCAGAAACCGTTCATCCTGCTGGTTCGAGATAGTAACCAATGAATCTTGCACATACTCGATTCTGTCGGCATAAGGATTATCTGCATGAATGACATAACAGGTTGTAACTCCTTTCGACGAGTTTTTAGAGGGCTTGGAATACCCCGAATATGGCAATAAAAGCGTAGCAAAAATGATTAAAAAATAAGAGCAAGTTTTCATAATGATATTTTTGTTCCTTTTAACTATATTGTTCGTCCTAAAATAGGACAAATTTAATCATTTTAGGCCATTTGAAAAATATTTTGGTTTATAAAAATGAGCCCTAATTTTAAATATAGACATTTGTATCGCTCGGATGGGCGGATGGAGATTGGTAAATCATGTATCCTCATCCAGTCCATAGGATGTGACATAATTTAGAGTTGCATGTTTGATTCTATGCATGAAGAAAAAGTAGGTAAAGTCATATCGTTGACCATATATTTTGCTTATCTTTGTCGAAAGCATTGGGATGCAAACGAGTGCATGATGACCGCATCGCAGGAGTGACCTTTGAGAAAAATGCTTCATGTAATGCGCTGATTGTGAACAGGGAATATGCTTGGGTCGGAAATCCGTTTTCCGCTCGAAGAAACAGAAAAAGAGAGCCACGAAGCTCTCTTTTTCTGTTTCTTTTGTTTTGTCGGGGAGGCGGATTACCTTTCACCTGCCGGGTCCGTATTGTCGGGCAGCGAGAGCGGGATGGCAGGGTAGAGTTCCCCGTAGGGCTGCAGGGGAGCCATGTGCAGCGGCCGGGAGGCCGAGCGGAGGTAGCCTTCGAAGTCGGTGGGGAAGAGTACGACCTGCCCCACGCGGGAGCGGAGCGTGGTCAGCACGACGCGCCCGTCGCTCATGCGCCCGATGTGCTCGAGCCGGTCGCTGCGGAGCATCCCGGGGCGCAGGCGCAGCACCTCGCCCGTCCTGCGGTCCCAGATCCGCGCGAAGTCTACCCGCATCGAGTCGCACGACCCCAGGATGAGTATCCGCCCGTCGCCGAAGGGCCGGAGTTCCGACCAGGGATCCAGGTTCGGCATCGCGGCGGCCCGGCACCGGCGGGTGTCGAGGTCGATCTCCAGTATCCGGGCCATCGACTCCCGGTTGCCGACGGCGACCGTCAGGATGCGCCCGCTGCCTGCTTCGGGCACCGAACCGTCGATATCCGCGTACTCCGATACGCCGAAGTCGAGCCGCGTGAAACTCTTGCCGTCGCTGCGGTAGAGGTACTCCCGGCCCCGTCCGACGTAGATGCGTCCGAGTCCGTCGCAGGCGAACGAGCACCGCTCGTCCGATTTGGGCAGCGGCAGCCGCTGGACGCGCTCCACGCCCTGACCGTTCATCGTGAGCACCGTGGCGCCGAGCCCGTCGTCGAAGCAGAGGAAGCGTCCCAGCCACCGGGGCCGTTCGCCCGGGAAGAGGACCGGATCGCCCGGCATCGGCACGCTGCACAGCCGCTTCCAGCCGTCGGCCTCGAGCGGGTTCTTCCCGCCGAGCAGCATCCAGCACCGCATGGCCGGGATGTAGTGGAAGGCGGCGTAGAAGTCCAGTTCCGGAGAGTAGACGAGCCGGCAGAACCCCTTCCAGCGTACCTTGACCGGCTGCAGGGGACGTCGGCGCAGGTCGGCGACGAAGTTGCCCTGCCACTCCTCCCGGCCGTGCTCCTTCCACCGCCCGCTGCAGAAGTCGCCCGCCAGCGAGTCGAGCATGTAGACCCCGTCGTCGGGCCACAGCGCCTCCTCGCAGGGCATGGCCTGCCCGGGATCGACCTCCCGGGCCGCCATCCCCGGGTTGCGCCGGGGCTGCTTGAGCAGCCGGCAGTATTGCCCCGCCTGGCGGCAGGCCTGCTCGAAGGCTTCGGCCCGGGCCTCGGGCTGCAGCGTCAGCAGGTAGATCTCGTCGCCGTCGAGGTCGTATAGGCGGTATCCGAGGCAGGTCAGCTCCTGGCCGATCGCCGCCATCCCCTCCTCGTGCGGGAGGCAGGCATACTGTTCGACGATGCGGTCGAACCGCCCGTCGTGCAGCGCCGCGGCCTCGCCGCCCCAGCGTCCGCGCATCTCGCAGAGCGAGTCATCCACGTCGCCGTCGTATTTGAGCAGGTCCAGCGCCTCCTCCACGGCCCGCTCGACCTCCGGGAATTTACCCTTTCCGTCCGGCGTGCCGCCCGCATCGCTCTCCTCCTTCGGTTGTCCCGGCGCCTCCACGGCAGCCTGCCCGGCCTCCGAAGGTTTGCGCCCGAGCTGATTCTCAAGCATCCGGAACACCTGTACGTGGGCACTCCGGATCCCCTGGCTCGTGTAGACCATCACGGGCTTGCGTACCAGCCGGATGCCGAACCCCTCCAGCGCGTCGAACAGCTCCGGGAGTTGCAGCGGCGTGAACATCCGGTGCTGCATCACGCGGCGGTCGTCGATGAACAGGTCGCCGTGGCCTTCGTTCCACATGCCGCGCGTCGTGTTGTCGTCGTTGCGGAGCGAGATCTGGTAGCTGCTGTGCCGACGACAGCTGCCGTAAAGGCTGCGGGGGCTGGTCAGCTGGAGCTTCAGCACCACGCGCCTGCGGCGCTCCTCCTTCGTAGCCGCCGGATCGGCATAGGGCTCGCCGTCGGAGGAGAATTGCGCGATGACCTCCCATTCGTATGATTCGGGCCACGGAATCCCGGCGGCTTCCAGCCACCGGAAGGCCTCCAGCTGGTGCGTGACGGTGTCGTAGAAGGCTTCGATCCGGCTCCGGAGCTCCTGCAGGTGGGGAAACGGGAATCCGTCCAGCAGGCGGACGGTGCGCCGCAGCAGGTACAGCTCCGCGGGATCCTCGACCATCAGCATGCGCGCCAGCACGAGCAGATAACGCACGGCCGCCGGCTCCGCCGAAAGGGCGAGAAGCGCCACGCAGTACCAGAACCTCACGATGTCGTAATCCTTCGGCAGGCCTGTCGTGTGTTGGCGTTCGCGCTCCTCGGGCGAGGTCGGGATGATGGAGTAGTCGTCGAGCGTCGCCGCGACGGCCCGCACCACCTCCGCGTCGGCGGCGAACGGCTCCATGCGCAGCACCTCCTTGAGATTGAGCGGTGCGTGGATGAACGATCCGAGCTTGCGGTTGAGCGCGTCGATCTTTTGTACGGCGTCGGGAGTACTGTCGGGCAGGGGTTGGATGTGCAGGGGTGTCATGGAACTGCGGGGTTATCGATTTTCAAAAGGCGACTGCTCGAGCAGGGTGCTCGCGGGAATGCCGGCCGAGCGGGGCCAGAAAAATTCATCCTCCGTATCGTCGCTCCAGAAGAGCGGCAGCATCAGGGGCTGATACTCGAACAGGTACCGGCCGTCGGTCAGGCTGGCAAAGAGCGCGATGAAGGTATTCATCCCCATGCACTCGTCCCAGGCAAAACGCCACGAGAGATAGAGGTGCTGCATCCGTCCGCGACGGGTTGCCACATCCACGTCTCCTTCTTCGTCGGGCAGGAAATGGCCCGAGTCGAGCGACAGTTCGCCCAGTTCCATGAACCCCTCGGGGGCCTGGAGAACGCTCATGGCCTTGAAACATTCCCCGCGGCGGATCGAGCGGTGGGGTATCGTCACGCGCACCACCACCCAGACCGAATCCGCGTGCCGGATGGCGTGCTCCACCTCGAAGCGCACCTGCGGACGTTCGAGGGGCTTCAGGCGGCGGTGTACCACCTCGGCATCCCGATAGAGCCAGGCCGATTCGGAGGCCACGAAAGCCGGGTCGATCTCCGCGGATTTGCGGGTGCTTGCGCAGCTTGTGGCGGCGAGCAGAAGGATAAATGCGATCAGGTGTCTGTTTTTCATGTTATTTTGCAATTTTCGGTTACGTGTAGCGGGCCAGCAGCCAGATGGCGAGCCCGACCGCTGCGGCCACGGCCAGGAACTGCAGCAGGCCGCGCCGGATCGAGGGCTTCTCTTCGGGACGGCAGCGGAACATCCGGGCCAGCTCCTCGAAACTCCGGCAGCGGAACACCGCGCGCCGGAAATCGGCCGGGCCTCGCCAGAGCTCCTCCCCGAACCACGCCGACTGCGGGTACTCGCGGGCGATCCACTCCTGCAGCTCCGCGAGCGGGCAATCGCGGACGGCCTCCTCGAAGTCGGTCTCGTAGCGGACCGTGCCTCCTTCGCACGGCCCGATGCGGCCCCTGAGTCCGGCCGGCCCCGTCTCGCGGCAGCGGCGGATGAGATACCTGCGCCCCGCGGCATCGACCACCTCCTGCCCGGCCCAGCCGCCGGCCTCCGTCAGCAGCCGGCGTGAGGTCACCGCCTCCTCCCGCCAGAAGACATGGACCATGTGCTCCTCGGGCGCGAGGTAGAAGACCGGGTATTTCAGTGAGGCCTTCATGCCCCGTGTCCGCCTATTGCCACCTGTAGCATACCCACGGGCTCTTCGGGTCGCTCAGCAGGACGTCGGCCGTCGTCTTCATCACCGAGTTGTAGGCCCGTTTGCCGCCCCACAGCGAGCGGCCGATGATGTAACTCATCGCCAGGTCGTGCCACGACCCCAGCGCCTCGTGCGCCAGCGCGTCGGCCCGGTCGATGTAGCGCCACGCCTCCTCTTCGGAGAGGTAGCCCATTTCGCAGCAGGCCCGTGCCACGAAGACGATGCGCCCGGCATCCCAGCCCGTCACGCCGTAGCGGGGCAGCTCCTCCCGCGAGGCGACGACCCCGCATGAGGTCAGCTCGTCCCACGTCTGCTGCAGGTTGAGCAGCTGCGAGGTGGCCTTGTCGTAGTCCTCCTGCGAGGTCATCCGCTGCTGGAACAGCGTATCCTGTTGCTGACGATCTTCGAGCTGGAAGGCTTCGAACACCGTGGGCCAGTAGTACCGGAATCCCTTCTCGCAGAGGTAGTCGAGCTGCTCGCGGGCCTCCCCGGTCGAGCCGATGCCCCACCAGCTGCCGAGGATCTCGGGCAGCGTGTCCAGAATGCCCGTCTCCATCGAGTTCTGCCAGGCCCCCTGCTGCGAGGCATACATCGCCCCGATGGCCAGACGGCGGCAGTGCTCGGCGTCGAGCGTCGATTTCGGATTGAGGCAGATCTCCCGGAATGCCCGGCGCAGCTTGCGTACCGTCGTGATTGCCTTGCTTCCTTTTCTGTAGAGCCACATCAGGGCTCCTGCGGCAGCTGCCGCCAGCATGACGTAGAATTCGAGTCCCCGTTCCATGGTTGTCCGTCTGTTCGGTTACTCTTTCCACGCAAGCTGCCGCCAGGGCGACGTCTCGTCCTTCTGCAGGGCGGTGACGATCTCCCAGGCCGTCTGGCAATCCTCCTCGTCGCCGTGCCATACGCCGCGTCCGAGGGTGAAGCTCAACCCGTACTCCTCCCACGACGCGAAGTGCCCGTGTGCGGCGTCGGCAGCCACCTGCATCACCTGCCACATCTCCGCCTCGGAGAGGTAGCCGCAGTGGAAGGCCCAGCGCCCGAGGTTGGCGATGCGCACCAGATCCCACGCGATGGCCGTCTTCGGGAGCATCGCGGCCGTGCAGTAACCGTTTTCGATCATGAACTCCGCGATCAACTGCACATCCTCGGCTTTCTCCTCGGGATCTCCCGCTTCGGGTTGTCCGCCGCGCATGAGCGCCAGTGCGGCGTCGGCGTCGGCATGGTGCCCCTCGTCGAGCAGCCACCGGACGATCCCGAGTGTCGAGTCGCGGTCGGTGATATCCCACCAGCTCCGCAGCTGTGCGCGGAACGTCTCGGGTTCGATCTCGCTCTCGACGGCGTTCACATACTCGTCGTTGTAGACCAGCAGCGGGGCGGCGAAGGCCATCAGGCGGCGCTCCTGCGGCGTCAGCCGGCAGACCGGAGCGTTTTTGATCTCCCACTCTTCGCCCGACAGGTCGAGGGCCGCGGCATTCGCCGCCTGCAGCTGGCTCAGCAGGTTGTCGTCCTGCAGCGCCTGCGCCGCTGCCGAGGCCTGGGCCATGTTGCGCCGTGCGGCTTCGGCCACGGTGGCGGCATCCACGCCGCCGAGCGTGCCCATCGCGGCCTGCTGTGCCTGAATCTCCGCCAGATCGGGTACGGCCGCCTGCATCTGGGCCATGATCTGCGCCTGCATGTCGCCCATGCCGGACGTCCCGAGTCCCGGGATGTTGCCCATCATTGCCTGCATCTGCTCCAGGGCGGCCTGCTGCATGGCACGCGCGATCTCTTCCGGAGTCTGTGGTTTGGTTTGTTTGTCAGCCATTTTGTTTTTGTTGCTTTAAGTTGTACTTCATCTCTTTTATCCTTCGGCTCCGGCCGCGAGCAGCAGCTCGACGATCTCCGTGAAGCCGCGTTCGCCGGCATAGTAGAGCGCCGTGTGCTGCAGGTTATCGGCCGTATTGACCCCGGCGTTGTGCTCAACGAGCATCCGCACGAAGTCGTTGTTCCCGGCGCGTGCCGCCACAAGCAGCGGCGTCTCGCCCGCATCGTTGCAGGCATCGACCGACGCCCCGGCCTCAAGCAGCGCCTCCCCGAGGAGGCGGTTTCCCGACCGTGCCGCCGCATGCAGCGGTCGGGAGCCGTTGGGCAGCGCGCGGTCGGCGTCGGCCCCGGCCGCAAGCAGCATGCGGGCGATGTGGAGGTTCCCGCGCCCGCACGCCACGAGCAGGGGCGTCTCGCCCGCGTCGTTCGGCGTGTCGAGCTGCGCCTTCGAGGCGTCGAGCAGCGTGCGCACAACCTCCGCACAGTCGTTGTATACGGCCTGGTGCAGCGGCGTGTTGCCCTCGGCGTCACGCGCATCGTCGTCCGGGCGGCTCAGGCGCACAACCACCTCGCGCAGCCCGTATGCCGTGGCGTAGTCGAGGGCGCGGTGGCCCGTCCGGTCCGTGCGTGCGGTGTCGGCCCCGTGGTCGATCAGCCACAGCGCGGCGTCCGTGCGCCGGCTCTCCAGCAGCCGTATCAGGGGCGTGCACCCCTCGTTGTCGGCAGCGTCGGGATCGGCGCCCCGCGCCATGAGGCGGTCGATGATCTCGCGGTTGCCGCTCCGCGCCGCGGCATGCAGGGGCGTCTCGCCGCGGTTGTTCGCCAGCGACGGGTCGGCACCCCGTTCGAGCAGCAGGGCGGCCACGTCGCGGTATCCCTGCCGGCAGGCGTAGTACAGGGGCGTGTTGCCCTCGGCGTCGCGCCGGTCGAGGTCGATGCCGCCCCGGTCGGCAAGGATCTTCACGATGTTCTTCTGGCCGTTGCGGCAGGCGTTCAGAAAGGTCTGGTTGTTGTCCATGACTATGCGTATTTCAACAGGAACTTGAGCAGCGCTTCGTTGTTGCGCTCCGCGGCGACGTCGAGCGGCGTGCGCCCCCGGTTGTCGGCGGCCGACACGTCGGGACGCCCGAAATCGAAGAGCATCGCGGCCGCCTCGCGGGCCTGCTGCGGCGAGTAGCCCTCGGCCACGCAGTGCAGCACGGTGCGCCCCTCGTTGTCCGCGGCACAGGGATCGGCTCCGGCTTCGAGCAGCAACTCCTGCATCTGGCTCTGGTAGGGCCCGGCGCTGTGCGGACCGAAGAGGCGCATGAGCGGCGTGCGTCCCTCCAGATCGCGGCCGTCTACCTCCACCTTTCGTTTAAGCAAATGTTGCAAAACCCACATTGCCAGCGGGTAGTCGTCGTGCTGGCAGGCGAGTGCCAGTGCCCGTTCCCCGGCCTTGTTCTGCCCGGCATCGGGGTTCCATCCGTTGGCTTCGAGGAGCTCTACGAGCGGAGCGAAACGCTCCACGCCGTCGGAGATGCGGCACCCCTCCTCGATCAGGACGGCAAAGGCCGTCGTCCCTTTCGAGGTCCTGACGTTGGGGTCGGCGCCCGCCCGGAGCAGCATGGCCGCGGCCTCGGTCTGCCCCCATCGGAGGGCGCACACGAGCGGCGTCTGCCCTTCGAAGTCGTACATTTTCGGGTCGGTGCACTCCTGCTGCAGATCGACTCCCGCCTCCAGCAGGGCCCCGAGTGCCTCCATGTCGCGCTGCCGCAGCGCCTGGAAGATATCCATGCCTCCGGTCTTCATCGTCGCCTCGTCGAACGGGTCCTGCCCCGACAGCAGGGCGCTCACCCATTTGGCCCCGCCTTCGGAGGCGATGGCAAAGGGCGTCTTGCCGCAGCTGTTCTTCTCCTCGGGGTCGAATGCGCCGCTGTCGAGCAGCAGCCCCGCCGTCATGTAGCAGCGCATGGCCTCCTGCTGCTGCTCCTCGAGTTCGCGCTGCGTCTCCGCACGTTGTTTGTCGGAGACCCACCGCTCGGCAAAGCCCTCGATGCGCCGCTCCGTCTGGCGGATCTCCCGGGCCGTATGCGCGGCTGCCTCGCAGAGGATGTGCAGGGCGCTGTTGCCGTAGTTGTCCGTCGAATCGATCCGCTGGCCCGAGTCGATCAGTGCCGCGGCGAGTGCGTGGTGGCGGTTGCGCACCGCCTCGATCAGGGCCGTCGTCCCACGTCCCGAGCGGGGCAGGCTGGCCCCGAGGTCGAGCAGCAGACGGCCGGCATCGGCGATCCGGTCGCCCGGGATGCTCTTCTCGCCCCGGCGCATGGCCAGCCGGAGCAGCGGGGTGCATCCCTCGTCGTCGCGGGCCTCGATGTCGGCCCCGCGTGCCGCAAGCTGCGCGATGGCCTCCGTGTCGGCGAACTCGGCGGCGAGGTGCAGCGACGTTCGGCCGCCGTTGTCCTCGTCGCGCTCGTCGGGTGCGATCTCTTCGAGAAGCGCGCGGCGGCGCTCCTCGGTGGCGGCTTTCGGGTAGTTGTAGTATTCGTACAGTTCTCTGAGTGGTGTCATCGGTCGAATTTTTTGATCCAGGTTTCGATGTGTCCGTATCGGTTGCCGAGGTGTGCGGCAATGGCGCGCACCTCCTCGCGGCGGCCGAGCCGGGCTGCCGCCTCGGCCCTGAGGCGCAGCATCAGCGTGCGTGCCCGGTTGCGGGGAAGTCCGCCGGGCATCGGGCAGCGGGGCGGCCCGTCTGCGGCCTCCCGGCGGCGGAACGGTTCGGGAAGCTCACCCCCGGGGCTGTCTCCCGCCTCCGCGCTGCCGAGCGTGCCTTTCGGCTGCGGCTCCCCGTCCGGCGGCAGCATCCGCTCGGCCTCGCAGACGAGGCGGTGGCACTCCTCGTACCACGCGACCCCGAAGCAGCAGAGCGCCATGTTGTAGAGCGTCGGCGCTGTCTCTTATACACATCTCCGAGCCCACGAGACCCTAAGACATCT
>ERZ1026929.1070-NODE-1070-length-10828-cov-18.349299_pt1 | contig 10828 bp, 10 predicted proteins | sample MGYA00519463_ERZ1026929 | MGnify/ENA primary metagenome ERZ1026929 (study PRJEB26926, sample SAMN06164829) | human gut metagenome | biome: ENVO:00009003; feature: ENVO:2100002; material: ENVO:00002003 | host: Homo sapiens | place: USA | collected 2012 ... | reverse complement strand
GCATAACATCATTGTAGTGACAACAAATATCCCTAAAACAATAAAACTCACAATTATATATTGCATTACTCGTCTCCTCCCTTACATGCCGCACAGCTCATCACAGTTTTTACTGTAATTCCAGTCTTCAGACTCATCGTCAAACCAGTGGAATGAGCAGCCTAACCTGCCATCTACATCTACTGCTCCGTAAAACGTGCATCCGCTGCATAGTCCTTCTGCTTCATACTCCTGTAAAGTTAATGTTTTTGTACTATCTTTGTCCATATTACTGCTCCTTATGCTAATATTATTTTAGTTTATACATTTAACCCCATCTCACAAAATGGGATTTAAACAGTCTGTCTGAAAGAACTAATTTAATTCTGCTGTCTGTCAGTGTTGTCCTTTCTCTTCCGCTTTCAACTGCATACCATAATGTTCCCTTATGCACAAGCATGCTCCCACACCCACTGTACGCAGGCGGCTTTATCTCAAAAGTCTTTGTGCATTCATACATTTTCATGCTCCCACCTTCCTTCTAACGCAATTTTAATTTCCTGCTTGCTTTAATATTGATACTTTTGAGTAATCCCTTTAATGGTCTATATTTACACAAACGTGAGTATATATAGTGTGAAAGTCGTTCTATATCATTTTGGGTGGCAAGCTGCTCTATGATATCAGATACGTCTTCATAACAGCTTGCATAGCCGTCTGACTTCATGTCGTCTGCCATTCCACATTTTCTCACAAATGCATCAAACCTTTTCTGCAGTTCTTTTTTCAGTTTTTTTTCATTAATCATGTCACTTTTCCCTTTCCTGCTGATTATTTTTTCTTGCAAAATTTTCAAAGTAAATGCAACGCCTCTGTTGCGTTTACTTCCTAGAAAGAAGAAATAATTGTCAAATTTGAATTTCCTATGATGGTGTATATAGCATGAGCTGTCAGAGTAATCGCAACACCTTTTAGAGAATGTTGCAGTTACTTTGATGATTACTTATAAGAGAATGTCTTAAAAAAAATCCAAATCAGTTAAAATTTAGCTCTTTCATTCTTTCATGAATTAAAGTAATACCTATGGAATCATAGTTACCATGAATCGTAACTGTTTCGGTAAAGATGTCAAACAATATAACATGTTCCCATTCAACCATGTCATTTTCTACTTCTACAGAAGACGGATATACATATTGGTTTTCTATGTGAATCGGAGCATATCTATATGAATCTTCATCTTTATAAATTAAATAAAGACCATATTTTTCAAAAAGTATTTTTTCTGTTTTTGTTGGATTTTCATTAATATATTTCATCGGCTATTCCCCCCTAAATCCTTATTTTTTACAAATATACCACAATTAACGTTCATTTTTTGTTAAATATCTCTCCTTGTCTTTTCCACAATCATCAATACAATCTTCAAATTCATGTAAGGCATGATTATATTTATTATCCATAATTAGTTTTATGGCTGCTTCCGAACAACACCCCTGTCTTGCAAACTAAACAATATTAACGAACATTCTTCTTAGATTTGGAATTTTCAATAACAACATCATCTCCAAAAAGAAGTTTCTTCTCCTTATTAGAATACATCATTACCTGCGTATTAAGTACCGGCTCGTCCATATCTATAAAAAACTGCGAAATATTATCCTTATACATGTCAGCTTCTCTGACAACATCTTCATCAACCAACAATACAAAACACGTATTAATACTGCATGGGAATATAAGCACGTTCTTACCAGATCTATCAGCAAGCTCCTTTATAGAGCTATGTTCATATAAAATAGCCGAAGAACCAAAACAACTATATTCAGATGTAAGCAGATAGGCATCTTCTGATATACGTACAAGTTTTTCCGGGAAAAGTCTTTCCGTATTTTCCATAGCAGCTTCTTTTAACTTTTCGAATGTAAAACCATTATTTTCAAAGGCTTTAATGATATTCTGATTTATAAGTATGCTCTTAATTTCATTCTCATTAGATGCAATTAAAACTCTGTAGGTAATAGCAAGCTCTCCCTCAACAGAATAAGGAATATTGGCAGCATCAAGTTCAGCCTTATTTGCATCATAATTCATCAAAGCAAAAAACACATTGTTGATGTCAATCTTGAGCGAATTATCATCAACTGCTGATTTATGTGCCATTTCAACTGCTTTAGTATAGTTTTTTTCGTAGCTTGCTGCTATCTCCTTAAGAGTTGACACAACATCACCATTATATTTTTTTAAAAAAATACTATCATATAATCTGTCAAGTGGGACCACAGGCGGTTTAATGGCTTTATCAGGACTATCAATAAGTAACACCCTAAAAGTCTTTCCATTCTTGACCACATCTTTAACTACTGCATGATAGCCATTTTCAGCACTAAAACTTGCCGAAATGTACTTCATAAAATCCTCACTTACCTTTAAACAAAACTCTTCAAAATTCAGCATAATATTTTTCCTCCTAATTAAATACTCTTCTTATTTTATATGGCGAACCATAAACATTTGATATTTTAATACCACCCTGTGGATATGGTTTTGAATTACTTGCATGTACCATTTTTCCATTGCCTATGTACATGGTTACATGAAACACTTTTTCATCGGTTCCATTACGAGAGTAAAAAATCAAATCTCCAGGCTTTGCTTCAGCCAAACTTGCGACTGCCTGTCCACTTTTAACCTGTTCTTTTGATGTTCTTGGCAATAAAATTCCAAACTGACCACATACATATTGAGTAAATGCAGAACAGTCTATTCCATTATTAATATCTGTTCCACCATATACATATTTATTACCGACAAATTTACAGCCATAATCAGCCGCAGCCTGTCCCAAATCTGATGCAATAAGATCAGAACCTAAACCTACATCATCAGCATAATCTCCAGTTACTCTTTCTCCTAAATCAAAACTTGAACCATCCGCTACAAGTTCTCTTTCCAGTTCAAGCATTTTTTTCTGGTTAGCTGTAAGACTGTTTTCAACATCTGCAAGCGTTTTTCTATGGACGGTTCTTGTTTTATCACTTGTTTCCGCATATGTAAGCATATTAAATGCTTTATCCAAATTTGCTTTTTCCATATCGCTGTCAACAACAAGATAGCTATCATCACTCGAATCACTTGATACATTATCAGTTGAAAATATTATGTAAAGCAAAAGAGCATCTTGAAAGTTATTAACTCCAGAGCAATCATCCGCATACACAACGTTATATCCTCTAACCGTATCAGTATTATTGTCCAACCAATCATGTGATGCTTTATTGAAATCATTATATTTATTATTCAATATAGTAGTACAATATGAAGCATCTGCCTGTGCAGTAGTATTATCTCCAAACATGAAAGAAAACAAGCCACATATAACACCTACTGCCGCACCTATCGGCAAAATGATAGGCATAAGAGTAACTATTAAGCTTGCAAGTGAAGTTGCTACAAATAAAATAATCTGACCAATTAATCCAAGTAGCCACTTCACCATGCTTTTAAAGAAATCATCCATAAACCTTTTAGCAATAGATGCAACAAAGCCGCCAAAACCAGTAGATAAATTATTCTCCCGGTCTGCTTCAGGTTTGATTAAATTCCTAATTACAGCTTTTCGGGTAACATCTTTAATGTAAGCCTTTCTATTAGCTTCCATATTGCTTTTATTTTTTGCCTTTTTGTCCTTTTTGCCCTTTAAATTCACCTCTTTTTGGGTAAGCTTAAGCTTCTTATCAATTTCTTTTTGTTTTTGGGTATTTTGCTCAATCGTCTTTTTTACTTTTGAAGAACTACCTGCACTACCATATGTCGGCTGTATATCAACACTACGATTTTTAATTGTTTTATTTACACCCTTAAGTTCCTTAATCTGTGCCTTGACTAGATTTTTCTTTTCTCTATTAGATGTAATTTTATGTTTAGACTCTAAAGTTGCAACCGATACCGCTTTTTTTACAATACCTTTGGTTAAATTAACTGCTCCGACAGCCGCTGCTCCAGATATTGCATATGATTTTTCCATCAATACATCATCACCAGATGTATTTTCCTGCAAACCATCAGTTACATTTTTCACAAAATCTGCACTACGTCTAACTGTTGTAGCACCTTTGCCCAGTACATTTTTTGATTTTCCATCGCTGCCAATACTTTTCTTTTCTTTTTTTAACTGTTTGATTTTATATTTGTTATATTTGATTTCTGAGCGATTAAGAGCTTGTTGCGATCTTACTGCTCTACCAAGTAAAGCCTTTTCGCTTAAATTATCCATATTTACAGTAGAACTGGAAAAGCTGACCTTCTTTATAGACGGTGCCTTAACAATAGTAGGTCTTAATACACTTAGCGCAATGCCTGCAGCTTCAACTGATAATGATTTCTTTTTTGAATTATTGTGTTTTACAGATGAATCATCTTCAATTACAGCCTGCTTTACATCAACAACTCCATCAGTAAGCTGCATTGCTTTTTGCTTACTGGATAGTAAATTCTTATTTGAATAATTATCCGTATTAGAAATCTTTAAAGTGTTTTCAACATTCAAAAGTTTATTTTGCTCATATAAGTTTTTCTTTGCTTCTTTAAGAAAGGATTTCTTATTAGGACTTCCATAATATGCAGAAGTATAAAGTTTTTCGGATAAGTCAACGGTTTTATTTTCAACAGTACTATATTGTATATTAGATGATGAAACAAAACGATTTTTTGCCTGTTCTGCCAGAATACTCTCCTGAACCTTATTTCCACCAATGCCACTATTCACATAATGCTCTGTATCTCTCAGTTTCATGCCATTTTCTAAGTTTGATACTTTATTATGTTCATAATTACTGCCTAAAGCCATATCAAAAACTCCATTAGATGCCAAACTGCCCGACTTACTATTATTTTCTGTTATAGCTGATATATCTATATAAAAAGATTTATCTGGCATAGAATTACTGCTATTTCTATGTCTATCAGAAAAATAATTATTTTCTCTTACCTGACTGGAAAGTGTACGTCCTTTTGTAAGATTATCTCCTACATTTTTATTAACATATCTGTCAGAATCCTTAAGTTTCATATTACTCTCAGATTGAGATACCATTCGCTCAGAATAAGTTTTTTTACCTTTATCCTGTGTTGTACTCATTTACACAACATTCCCTTCTTTTCTTTGAGCAACTTTTAATGCAGCTTTTTCTTGGAAATTAGTATTGAAGATATCATAAATTATGTTATCTTTTTCTATCCTGTTATCCATTGGTATAACAACATTACCAAATCTGATTAGTCCCATACCCGGAGCAGCATTATCTATATATTTAAGATGTGCTTCTGTAAGTCTGCCTTCAAAAGCATCCAAAATTACATCTGCATCTCCTGCACCCATACGCAAAAACATGGTGTACTCGCTGTTAGATAAGAGCTTCGCTGTATCTTTATCAAAAACAGTATCACTCACGTTCTGTGTGATTCCTGTACACAATCCACCGAGTTTTCTTACCTTTTTATACAGTGATATGAAATATTTACGAGAATATTTCTTATCCATTAGAGTATGAAATTCATCAATATAAAGCCATGTGAATCTGCCTTCTGATGCATTTTTAATGATCTTTTGCCGAATATAAGAAAGTGTTATGAGCATACCAACGCTTTCAAGATCATCTCCAATATCACGTAATCCATATACCTGTATACGATTATCAATATCTACATTATTCTGATGATTGAAAATATTCATACTTCCAGTAATAAACACTTCAAGGGCAAGAACAATATCATGTACTTCTTTATCTGGCTGATCTTTAAGAATCGTGTAAAAATCAGACATGATAGGTATCGTTCTCTCTTCTAAAGGTGTTGTAAGAAGTCTTTCATATAAAATTTTTATACATCTATCAATAATTGATCTGTAACATGTTTCAAAATCCTGTTCCATCGCATGTTCACAGATGCCACACATAATAGTAGACTTTTGAGTAATAATCTGTCTCACATTCTTTGGAGATAAATTTTTAATATCAATATGCAGGGGATTGATATAGTTACGTGATTCAGGACCAATATTAATAAACGTACCTTTAAATGCCTTTGCAACATCTTCATACTCAAATGTAGGATCAATGATGATAATATCATCATCCGTATTTAAAAAGACACTTCCGATTTCCAGTTTTGAACCGGTCATTGACTTACCTGCCCCAGTTACACCAAAAACAAATCCATTACCATTAATAAGTTTTTTTCTGTTACATGCAATAATATTTCTTGTCTCCTTATTTACACCATAATAAAATGGATTTTCCTTCATCTGCATTTCCATAGCCTTAAATGGCATGAGTATTCCTGCCATTCGTGTAAACATGCTTCTAAGCTCTGAAACATATCTGTTGCCGATCGGCAATACAGTCATTAGTGCTTCTCTCTGTCTGAGATTATACTCATCAAGATAGCATCCATGATTTTCAGTAATAAGACTTACTGCATCTTCTGCTTCGTCAAGCTCCTCAAGGCTGTTTGCAGTAATGATTACATTGACACCAACGAAAAACATCTTCTGACCATTGATATTAACATCATCAAGCATTTCCTTGACATCATCATTTTCTTTTGAGACAGTATATGAAATTTCCGAAGTGAAATTTCCTCTCTTATTTCTCTTGTCCTGCTGTTTTCTGATTTTATCCTGCGTTGACATATACTTTCTTTCAAGTGCAACCTTAGTAGCAGTTTTATTAACTGGAATGTAATCTACACTTATAATGCTAGGAATTGTTATATTAATAAGACCATCGAAAAATTCATCACTCAAATCATCATCCGGATATGATTTAGGATTTACATACATTGCCTTGCAACATTTATCCTCAGTGAAAAACATATTTTCATTAAAGTCAATGTAGTCTGGAACAATGTAATTCTTCCAGTCATTTCCGTTATTTATGTACTTCTTAAGATCAAATGAGTACTTCTCCTCATTTCCCATTCTAAGAAAATCATGTATAATTCTAAATCTTTCATTGGAATCAAGTGGAACAAGCATTGAACCTAATGCAGCAAATTCTTTCAAAAGATTGGCTTCAATGGAGGACATTCCCTGTGCTGCATCTTCATAATTGCTACGCTGAATAGTAATTGTAAGATATTTAACCTGATCAATACCTTTCTTACCATTTACAATTTTGCTTGTGATAATATCGTTATAACAGTCTCTCTGCAAATTATATTCATCCGCTTTATGTTGATATAAAATCTTGTTTTTAAATTCAACCATATCCCTATTTTTATTAAAAATAGTGAATTTAAACAGATAAACATCAATAGCATTAAGTATTCTGCACCACTCTCCAAAAAAAGACACCTGCTCTTGATACGTCATAGTGCAGTAATTAAGGTCATTGATCAGATAAGTCTTGGAATACAGATTTTCGCCAACTTCCCATATGCCATTAGGTGCAATTTTCCTAACTTCAATCACATCCTGTACTGACACAGGTACTGCGCTCGTAAGAGTGTTCGGCTTTTTAAGCTGTAAAAATTCCTTACGCTTTTTATCTCTTTGAAGTCTTTTGTATCTTCTATTGCGTTCTCTCTGGTTATTATTAGATACTTTTTTATTACCAGAAAAATTAATATTTGTATTATTCATCATCAACCATCCTTTGCAAATTAGTAATCATCATCGGAAGTATCATCTTCATCATCATAATCATCAATACTATAATTAGTATCCTGATCCAGAAAATCATCTGCTGAAATATCAAATGTTTCCGCATCAAACATAAGATCATCAACACTTTCACCCACTTCATCTGATGCTAAATAGTAAGGCAAAAACATCTTAGATGCAGTATCACTATTCATGTTCCGGGACTCAGATATATTCCATCTACCAAAAGGTAAAAGCTCTTTATATAAATCAAGAAGCTGAACATGAAAGTACGATATATCAACATCATATCTGTTAGCAGAAAAGAAAATTCTACTTTCTGTATCTGGATCATTAACATTAACCAAGAACATGACTCCACACATCGTAAAATAGCGGCTATCATCCTTTACTTTTTTTGCATAAATATCATATACATGAGGATTATTACGTATCATATCTTCAAGCAGATTTTCAGTTCCCATATAATTTTTTTTGAAAAATGCCTGTACAGCCATATCAGATACAGGATCGAACTGAGTAACTATCTGCTTTACTTCTCTCATATCAAATATTTCTCGAATGAAATCAGTAATTTTAGGTGAAAACTCTCTGACGTAAAATATTTTATATTCGCTGTCTTTTTTCTTAAAAATATCCACGTTTTCTTCAAGACCTGAAAGCTCAAAAGTATCTTTCCAGTCTAAAACTGTAGTATTATCAAAATACGATATATTAAAAGGCAAATCAGCATTATCCAGAATAATACTATGTACTAATTTAAACCTCTCATTTGCTTTAATATCTTCTAACATAACCGAGTACTCAGCCAAATTAGAACACATATTTTTATACAGCTCATCACATGTTACCCATGCATTATCTTTTTCAGATGTAAAAAGTACATTCAAATAAATTTCTTCATTAATATAGTAAATTCTAAATTTAAAATCATATCCTCTAAATACCTGAAATACATCATGTGCTTTAACTGATGGATCAGATATGGATATACGATATAATTTTGAGAATATATTTTCTCCAACCTGAAAAATACCACTATCTGTTATAGTCTCAATCCCATATATATTTTTTATGAATAACGGAACACTATGCATCGGTACTGGTGCTTTTTTTACTTCTTTGAATCTATCTTTTTTATTTAGTTTCTTTTTCTTTTCTCTCTTCATTAAAAAAAATCTCCTATGAATACTTTTTATAAACATCTACCACCTTAATCGGCTCACAGTCATACCTTACACATCCATTGAGCTGTGCTCCATAAAAAATTGTGCCTTCCATATTGCAGTTGATAAAAGAGACACTTTCTAAATTTACATATGAAAAATTTGCATTTTTTAAATTACAATTTAAAAATATGCAATCATTTAATGGAATAGTTCTAAAATCAAACTCTTCCATTTGTTCGTCTTTGAGAATGTGGCAGCTTTTCATTTTTCTTTTTAGCTCTCTGGCATAATTATATTTTTCCTGCTTCGGTGACAACTTACTGCCGGAGATATTCAGTAGCTCTTTAGTCTGCTCCTCAAGTTTATGTTCACGCACATAAACAGTTTTTACAAACCACTCATGCTGAATTTTTTTTAAATAATCAATGTTTGGCAAATTTTCTGGAATAAAAATATACTCCGGCAAAATATCAGTATCCCTGATTTTTAAGAGATAAACAGGCTCCATGCCATTCATTTTAATTCCTATCTTTCTAACCTTTTCGTCTCTATACAAAAAATCATCAAACATAGAGTTAATATTTTTCAATGCATACTCAGCCGTATCCGGAATATTATGCTGCAAGGTTATTTCCATAATTCCCTGAAATTTATCTTCACTCTTCTGAGCTTTAGCTAAAAGTGCTAGATTATATCTATCTTCAATCTTTTCCGGATCTAATCCCATTTTAATCATGTAAGACTCATAAGATTCAACATATTCTGTATAGCGAAAGTCCATAGGTATATTTTTCATTTCTTCATACTCATGAATTATTTCCGCTTTTTTATCTGTCATTCACTCACATCCTCTCTCATTTTTACATAGTTAAATTGTACCGCTATGAAAACCGCTTTATATGTCTTTTTTGTAACAACATATTCTATTAATTTTCATTTTTGGCAAAGAAAAAAGCACTGGAAAACCAATGCTTTTTGAAGCGGAAACTATCTTCCTCTATGTTGTATTCTATTTTGTACAGTTTCATCAATGCTAACCATCTTAGTCTGCCTATTATATATATATCTTTTATCTGATAAAACTTTTTCTGCCGGAACTCTGTCTCCACCTACAAACTCATTAAACTTATCTATGTTATCTCCACTTGCCGATGCAACAACCAATTCATCGGAATTAGGAAACATCATAACAAGATTATCCTCTAATTTGTTTGCAAGTTTATCAAGTGCATCACTATAAAGTATTGTACCTGAACCATACTCATTGCTTTTTTGGAATTTAAAAACATATACTGGATCTGATTGTTCTTCCAAGTTCTCTGATTCTTTATACTCAATATTATTATCTATTGCTGCCCTTAACTCATTCATGTACCAATCATCCAATTCCATGCAGCATATTTCTCCCAATATCTCAGGTGTATTTTTACAAGCTGACATATACAAATCATTTTCCGATAATCCAATATCACTCATCACCTTATTAGTCACAAGATAATTAGATGATTCTGTTAATTCAACTCTATATGCAATTGCTAAATCATAAAAATTCCTATGTGGAATATGTTTAAGCAGTTTTTCATTCCTATCACAGTTAATAAGAGAAAAATAAACCCTGTCCTTTACTGTAGTCTTATCAAATTCAATTTTAGGAATATTACAGAACGCCCTTTTCACTTCATTTACTACCTCTTTTACTGTTATATACATGTCTCCACATTCATTGTAATATTTATAAATATCATTCAAATAAAATATAGGAAACGCATCAGGTCTAGCCGGATCAACAACAGATAACTTATCCTTTTTTTGATTAATTGTATTGTCAGCATCACTTATTTTAAGTTCAACACAAAATTCCTCTCTGTCTAAATTTCTTTGAAGCTCATTACAGATAAGCTTTTTAAAATCATCATATTCTAACATTTAAATACCACCCTTTATTATTTTTGAAACAATTCAAATATGTATCTGTCTCTTATACACATCTCCGAGCCCACGAGACCCTAAGACATCT
>ERZ1026929.1048-NODE-1048-length-10982-cov-3.870596_pt1 | contig 10982 bp, 10 predicted proteins | sample MGYA00519463_ERZ1026929 | MGnify/ENA primary metagenome ERZ1026929 (study PRJEB26926, sample SAMN06164829) | human gut metagenome | biome: ENVO:00009003; feature: ENVO:2100002; material: ENVO:00002003 | host: Homo sapiens | place: USA | collected 2012 ... | reverse complement strand
AGATGTCTTAGGGTCTCGTGGGCTCGGAGATGTGTATAAGAGACAGGAATACGCAGAGCTGATCGTAAAAATCGGCGCAAATGTACAGAAAGGACAGCGTGTCCGCCTGCAGACCAGCGTTGACCAGGTTCAGCTTGCTACCATGGTTACCGAAGAGTGCTACAAGGCCGGTGCCAGCTATGTTGAAGTGATCTGGGAGTGCGGTCCGATCAACAAACTGAATTATCAGTATGCATCCGCAGAAACTCTCGGCACCGTTCAGACCTGGGAAGAAGAGCGCCTCAAACAGATGACCGTGGATCTGCCGGTCCGCATTTTCATCGACTCCTCCGATCCGGACGAGCTTGCCGGCATCTCCGCTGACCTGCTCTCCACCGTTCGCCAGATGCGCGCAAAAGTAACGAAAAAATACCGCGACCAGATCGACGGAAAACATCAGTGGCTGATCGTTGCCGCTCCATCACCGGCATGGGCTGCAAAAGTATTCCCGGGCGAGCCGGAGGATGTTGCAGTTGAGAAACTGTGGAATGCCATTTTCGACTGCCTGTACTTAAAAGAAGGCGAAGATATCGAAAAGATCTGGCAGGCACACAGCAACCGTATGATCAGCAAGGCAAAATGGATGACCGAGCAGGCGTTCCATAAACTGCATTACACCAGCAAAAATGGAACTGATTTCACCGTTGAGCTGATCCCGGGCGCAAAATGGAGCGGCGCCGGCGATATCAATCATCTGAACAAGGTCTTCTTCGTTCCGAATATGCCGACCGAGGAAGTTTTCACCAGCCCGATGCGCGGCACATGCGAAGGCCGCCTTGTTTCCACCAAACCGCTCAGCTGGTCCGGACAGGTTATCAACAACTTTACTGTTGATTTTAAAGACGGAAGAGTCGTTGACTGCCACGCAGAGCAGGGCGAGGAAGTTCTGAAAAAAATGTTCGCCATGGATGACGGCGCTTCGATGCTCGGCGAGGTTGCACTCGTTCCGAAGGAGTCCCCGATCAACCAGTCCGGTCTGATGTTCTTCAACACACTGTTCGATGAGAACGCATGCTGTCATGTTGCCGCCGGTGCCGGATTCTCTGAGGTTCTGGACGGATTTATGGATATGAGTGATGAAGAAATCCTCGCAAAAGGTGTCAATGATTCCCTGATCCACGTTGACTTTATGGTTGGATCGGATGACCTGCACATCGTGGGTATCCACGAAGACGGAAGCGAGACCGATGTCTTTGTAAACGGCACCTGGGCTGAATAATCATCGCCCCATCCTTTCCATCACTTTGCAGAACACCACCGCCGCAATCGTACTCGCCGCTGTCGCCGCAAGCGCCGGTCCGACAATTGCCGTCGGATGGACACTGCCGTACTGACTGCGGTACGCGATGATGTTGACGGGGATGAGCTGCAGGGATGAAATATTCAAAATCAAAAACGTACACATTTCCCGGTTCGCGGTTCCTTCTGGAACTGCGGCCGGGTTTTCGTTTTCCGCCGCTCCTCCTCCAGCTCCTCAAACCGCTCCATCGCCGCAAGCCCCGGCGGCGTCGCAGCCGCGCCAAGCCCAAACACATTACAGATCATATTCATCCCCGCCGCCCGCATTGCAGGATGCTCTTCCGGCACTCTCGGAAACAAAAACCGCAGCACCGGCCCCATCCTTTTCACCAGCCCGTCAATCACTCCCGCCTTCTTCGCAATCTCCATCAGCCCCGCCCAGAACCCTGTCACCCCAACCAGCGAAACCGCCAGCACCACCGCCTCCCGCGAAGCCCGAATCACCCCATCCGTCACCTCCGGCATCCGCCCCTGTATCGCGCCGTATACGATGCCGAGAAGCAGCATGGAACTCCATAGAACGTTCATTGCATCACCTGACTAAAAAAGATCTTTATAAAAATATGCTGACTTTATATTTTCCATGATTCGAACAGGATCCTGTTATACCCTATCCAGTGAACAAAATAGACTATATATTTCTTCGTGTATTGCCCGGCACTTTTTCATTTAAAAATCAATTTCCCGCTTTCCCTTTTCTCATATAAGGATTTCGATACAGTGAAATCACAAGCTCCGCAGCCATGAAGCACCAGATAATCGGTTCGCACCAGATTACGGCGCTGTAATGGTAACGCGGGATGAATACCATTGCGAAGATAATCTTTCCAAAAAGCTCAATAAAGCTCGACAGCAGCGGCAGAATTTTTTCTCCCAATGCCTGAAGCGCCAAGCGGCTGCAGTTGACGAGGCCGAGTGCGAAGAAGAACGGGATGGCTACGCGGAGGTAGCGGGCGCCGTTTCCGAGGACGGTCGGGTCGGAGGAGCCGGAGATCAGGTGTACCAGGGTTGGCGCAAACGGTGTGACACAGATAATCAAAGCGATGGTAACGCTGAAGCAGAATAAGTAGGCATAGCGGATGCCTTTGTGTACGCGCTCCCGGTTATCCGCACCGCGATTCTGTGCAACGTAGGTGTTGACGGCCTGCGCCATCGAAGAAAGCGGCATCATGGAGAACGAAAACAGCTTTCTCGCAGCGGTATGTCCCGCAATTGTTTCATATCCAAGACTGTTGATGCCCGGCTGCAGAACGATCGAACCAACGTAAATGATGCTGCTCATGAATCCCATTGAAAATCCCTGCGCCAGCAGATCTGCGTACAGTCCGCGGTCCAGCGCGAAGTGGCGTTTTTCCGGAAGCAGGATTTTCGCTTTCGTAACAATATAAATCAGGCAGAGCACAACGGAAATGCCCTGTGCAATGACGGTTGCAATCGCGGCACCCCGGACACCCATGCCGAAGGTGCGGATAAACAGCAGATCGAGCACGATGTTCACCAGCGATGAAAAGATCAGGAACACAAGCGGCATGAAGCTGTTGCCGATCGCCCGCAGCAGGCCGGAGCACAGGTTGTAGGCGAACATGACGAACAGGAAAATCGAGAGAATCGAAATATAGCTGTAGGATTCCTCAAGAATCTCCGCCGGTGTTTTCAGCAGGCGCAGCAGCGGATGCATGAAGATCGTCGCCAGAATGGTAACTACCAGTGTCACGGCAACGCCGATGACGATACAGGATGCGACCGATTTTTTCATCCGGTCCGTCTCCTGCCGTCCAAAGCAGCGCGCCGTGACGATCGCAAGACCGTTTCCGACGCCGAACGTAAATCCGGTCATCATCTCATAGATGGATGAGCAGGCACCCATCGCCGCAATCGATGAGTCGCCAAGTGTATAGCCGACGATCAGCGTATCCATCGTGTTGTAAATCTGCTGAAACACGCGGGACGCCATAATCGGCAGGGCAAAAAGCAGCAGAGATTTCAGGATCGGGCCGTGAAGCAGATCGACCTGAGAACTCCGCCGGGTTTGTGTCTGTGACATAAAAAAATTCCTCCCTCTAAGTATAATGCATTGTTACCATTATATCAGAAGAGAGGAATTACCGGGCAGATAAAATACCCAAAACCATAAAAAAATACAATAATACAAAACTTTTACGGATTTTCGTCAATGATCGTGCATGTTCCGCCTTTTTCTTCGAAGTAATCCTGCATCTGCGCCGACAGCACATTCACATCCTCGTACTGCTCCGGCCGCACATGGTTCGAAATCCAGGCATCGCCGCCCTCGTACAGGATCTGATACTGGCTGTTATAGGAAGCCTCATATACATATGATTCCCCGTCGAGCGTGCATTCATAACGAACCGTGCGAAGCGACGCTTCATCCCGCAGCTGTGATTCCGTGTACACCCGAAGTCCGATCGCCGCTCCAATCAGAACAAAGATCGCCGCAAACACACCAACAAACGCATAACGGATCACTTTCCGTCTCCGCACTGCCTGCTGCACCAGCTGATCATTTAAAACCGCAAGCTGCTGTGCAATCTCATTCAGTTCCGAAGGCTGCTCCTCCTCTACTTCCAGCCCGCCGCCCAGCAGCACACTCACCGGCACCTCAAACAGCTCCGCCATCCGATCCAGCATCACCGCATCCGGAACCGAAATCCCTTTCTCCCATTTCGAAATCGTCTGCCGCACCACATGCAGCTGCTCCGCCAGTGTTTCCTGGGAATATCCTTTTTTCTTTCGCAGTATTTTGATGTTATCACTCAGCATAACTGTGTCCTCCGCGTATTTGATGGGCCTATCATACGATAAAAACTGGCGTTGCGGCAAGCAACAAAAAATAACACGGCAAATTAGGTTGTATTTATCCTAAGGTTTATATATACTATAGAAAAAAGTCTTAAGGAGGTACCCAAAATGACTATCGACACAAAAACTTTAATTTCCATTTCCGAAGCAAACCAAAATTTTTCCAAAGTCGCCCGCCTGGTAGACGAATGTGGTTCCGCTGTGATTCTGAAAAATAACGTTCCAAGATATCTTGTCATCGACTTCAGCAAAGCCGAGCAGGAAACCACTGCATCCGACGAGGATGTGTTAAGCATCTCAAAACGCCTGATGGAACAAAGCAAAGAAGCATACGAGGTGCTTGCTAAATGAAAAGACTGAGTAAAAAGCAGATTCTCATGCTGCATACTCAGTTGATTCAGCAAACTGGCAGAAGCGACGGAGTCAGAGATTACAATCTGCTGGACTCCGCTCTCGAAACGCCTTTCCAGTCCTTCGGCGGAGAAGACTTGCACCCCACCCTGCAGGCAAAAGCCGAAAGACTGGGCTATGGCCTGATCAAAAATCATTGTATGATTCTTTCCCCAGCAAATACTGATAAATATCCCTCTTCGTCACCCCGCGATCCTTCGCCACGAGTTTCATCGCTTCTTTTCTTGCAATCCCCTGATCTTCATACCGTTTCATATGTTCTTCGATCGAAATCTCCTCAAACGCTGCCTTCGCCTCGTCCTCGATTTCTTTCTGGCTTCTGCCCTCGATGACAAGAACGCATTCGCCTTTCGGATCTTCCTGTTCGTAGCGAGTGATGGCATCTTCAATCGTGGTCTGCCATGCCGTCTCGTGTTTCTTGGTCAGTTCCCGGCAGAGTGTCAGCCGCCGGTTGCCAAGCGTCTCCAGCAGCTCCCGCAGCGTTTTCAGCAGATGATGCGGCGCCTCGTATACGATCATCGTCCGCGTCTCGTTTTTCAGCCGTTCCAGCGCCAGTTTATGTTCTTTTTTATCCGGCGGAAGAAATGCTTCGAAGACAAATCTTCTCGTTGAAAGTCCCGACAGTGTCAGTGCCGTCACACACGCGCATGCGCCCGGCAGGCTTGTCACTTCGATGCCTGCCTCGTACGCCATCTTCACCAGCTCCTCACCCGGATCAGAAATTCCCGGTGTTCCGGCATCCGTGATCAGCGCGATATTTGTTCCCGCCAGCAGCTTCTGCACCAGCTCGCGGCCCTTGTCGTATTTGTTGTATTCGTGATAACTCGTCATCGGCGTATGAATCTCAAAATGGTTCAGCAGCTTAATGCTGTTTCTCGTATCCTCCGCCGCGATCAGATCGACCTCCTGCAGAATGCGGATTGCACGGAAGGTCATGTCCTCCAGATTTCCAATTGGTGTTGCACACAAATATAATTTTCCTGCCATGTTCTTATCTCCCGTCTCCATATAATTCCCGGATGTCCTTTGTATACACGCCCGGCGTCTCATACACAATCAGCGGTTTCTCCACGGTAATTCTCGGATTCCCGCCTTTCATCGCCTCGATCAGCACCATGTTCGGCTCCTTGTCCACAAACGGATAAACGAGCTGCATCCTTTTTGGTTCCAGATGATATTTTTTCAGCGTCGAAAAAATCTCCGCCAGCCGGAACGGCCGGTGCACCAGATAGAACCGTCCTTTCGTCTTTAAAACCGCTGATGCCTCTTTCGCAATATCATCAAACGAGCACAGCACCTCATGCCGCGCAATCGTCTTCGCCTCAAGCGCATTCGTCAGCCCGTGCTGCCCCGTCATGTACGGCGGATTGCACGTTACCACATCAAACACTTCTTTTCCAAACTGCTGCGATGCCGTCTTCACATCTCCCTGGAAAATCTCAACATCATTTTCCAGATGATTGTACCGCACACTCCGCTGTGCCATCTCGGCACTGTACTCCTGAATTTCCAGCCCGGAAAAATGCTCGCCGTTTGTCTTCGCCTTCAGCAGAATCGGCACAATTCCCGATCCCGTGCAGAAATCCATCGCCCGCTCCCCGCGCTTCACCTTCGCGTAGGATGCCAGCAGCACCGCGTCAATGCCATAGCAGAAAAGGGATGGATTCTGTATCATCCAGTAACCGTTCTGCAGATCATCGAGCCGCTCACCCGGCTTCAAAAATTCTTCTTTTCTATCCAATGAAAATCCCTCCTCCTGCTGACCTCCCAGCGCCGTATCACACAAAAAGAAGCGTCAGTTTTACCCGGCGCTTACTTTTTTCAAAATGCATTCCAAATCAATCTTATTCCGGCTGTTTTGCCTCTTCCGAAGAAGCCTGCTCCCCGGAGCTGTTTCTGTCTTTTTTCTTCTCTTTGCCTTTTTCCTTCTTATGCTTCGGCTTGAACTTGAGCTCTTCCACCGGGCACTCCCGCATTTCCTTCTCATCGTTCACATCCACCAGCACTTTTACGAGCTGACGAAGCACATTCACACCGGAAACCTCACCTTTCATGCCGTCCGGCAGCGTTACGATATCGCCGACACCCGGCAGCTTGCGGTTCAGGTATTCATAGGTTTCCTGCTCGTTTTTCAGGCAACACATCAGTCGTCCGCAGACACCCGAAATCTTCGTCGGGTTCAGGGACAGGTTCTGCTCTTTTGCCATCTTGATCGAAACCGGTGCAAACTCGGACAGATACGTATGGCAGCAAAGCGGTCTGCCGCAGATGCCGATTCCGCCGAGGATCTTTGTCTCATCGCGGACACCGATCTGGCGAAGCTCGATTCTCGTCTTAAAGACAGCCGCCAGATCCTTTACCAGCTCACGGAAATCAATTCTTCCGTCGGCGGTAAAGTAAAACAGCATCTTGTTATTGTCAAACGTATACTCTGCATCGATCAGCTTCATCTCCAGGTTGTGCGCCCGGATCTTCTTCTGGCAGATTTCAAACGCTTCTTTTTCTTTCTTGCGGTTGCTCTCCTCCCGCGCATCATCCTTCGGCGTTGCAATGCGGATGACTTCTTTCAATGGCTGGATCACCTTGGAATCGTCAACTTCTTTTGGCCCCAGCACAACGAAACCATACTCTACGCCGCGCGCCGTCTCAACGATAACGTGGTCGCCCACGCAGATGTCCAGCTCTCTCGGCGAGAAATAATATACTTTTCCTACGTTTCGAAAACGTACTCCTATAATTGTTATCATGCTATCAGTTTTCCTTCATTGTCAGGAACATAAGCTCCATGGTTAAATCAAAATTAACATTCGCGTTCAGGCGGGCTCTCGCCTTCTGAATCGCCTCTATAATCTTCTCCAGGCCTTCGTATGAGCTCTTATTTGCTCTCTCACGGATTCCATTCAGCTCCTGCTTGAACACAAGGGAATCGACCTCTTTTGTCGCCTTAAAGAGCAGAACATCGCGGAACCATAAAGAAAAGATATCGAAGTAATCATCAATATTGTCTTTTTCGGCCGTCAGTTTTTTGATCGTCTCCACAATTTCATACAGCGGCATACTGTCGGCGTACTTTGCCATGCGGAGTGCATTTTCCAGCGTCTCCTCGTATTCCGGAGAACGGGCAATCCGCTCTGCTTTTCCGATATTTCCCTGCGCCAGGGACGCATCAACCTCTGCCTGGTAATCCGGCACATGCATTTCGTTCATCAGATAATCTTTCACAAGCTGGTCTCCCACTGGTTTTAAATTTAACTGCACGCAGCGTGACGAAATCGTCGGAAGCAGCGCATCCGGGTTGTCTGCCAGAAGCATGACAACTGCGTAGGCCGGCGGCTCCTCGATCGTCTTCAGCAGCGCGTTCTGCGCCTGAAGTGTCAGCTTCTGCGCCTCGTCGATGATATAAATCTTGTACGGACTGCTGTACGGCTTGATCATCACATCGTTAATGAGCTGCCCGCGGATTTCATCGATGCTGATGGTGTTCGGCTTTTCATGCTTCACATAAATGATATCCGGATGATTCTGGCTCTGTGCCTTTTTACAGGACGGGCATTCCATACAGGGCTCGACCCCGTGCTTCTCGCACTGAAGCGTCATCGCAAACAGTGAAGCCATCATTTTCTTTCCCGATCCACTCTCTCCGCCAAAAAGATAAGCATGAGATACTTTATTCATCGAAATGGCATTCTGTAAATGCGTTATGATTTCCTGATGTCCTACAACCTTCTGAAAACCCTGCATAAAATCACCCCCTGGAGTTCTTTTGTATTTCTTACTAATACTGCATTAAGTATATCACAACTTTTTCTGTTGTTCCACAAAATTCTGAATTTCGGAAAAACAGTCTTCCGGCGTAGAATTATTGGAAAATCTGCGGACGATTCCAGCTTCCGCAATTTTCTCCTCCGTAAAATCCTCACAGTCCGCCAGGAATCTCCGGCACATCTCCGCGTATTTCGGCTCTGTCTGTTTTCTTTCCCGTTCCAGTGCCCGCGAAAGCCGCAGCCCGTCGTCCACCTCGACATACAGCGGAACCATCGCCTGCTCCCCGAAGTATGCCTTTAATTTCAGATACGATTCCAATGTCCCGATTCCGAGATAATCATGCTTCGCAAGATCAATCTGCCCGTCATCCGCCGTAAAATAATACCACGGCCCCATCACGCTCGGATACATGCGCTCCTCGATAATCTTTCCAGCCTCCCGCAGCCTGGAAAGCCGTGCTTCATCCACAAAGAAATACTCTCTTCCGTCCTGCTCTCCGCTCCGAATCGGCCGTGTTGTGTACAGCACCAGCGGTTTCAGATCGAACGATGTCTCTTTGAGCAGATGCTCATAAATATGATCCTTCCCCGAAGCACTCTTTCCCATCAGATAGTAAATTTTTCCCATTTTCAATCTCCCCGAAACGCAAAATTTTTATGCTTTAAACCGGTATCCCACGCCCCAGATCGTCTCGATATACTGCGGCTTTGCCGTATTAAACTCAATCTTTTCACGGATCTTCTTGATATGCACCGTAACCGTCGCAATATCTCCGATGGACTCCATATCCCAGATCTCACGGAACAGCTCTTCTTTCGTGAAAACGCGGTTCGGATTCTCCGCAAGGAAGGTCAGCAAATCGAATTCTTTTGTCGTAAACTGCTTCTCCTCGCCATTCACCCACACGCGGCGTGCCGTTTTGTCAATCTTGATGCCGCGGATCTCCACAACATCATTCTCTTTCTTGCCGTTTCCGACCAGACGGTCGTACCGTGCCAGATGCGCTTTCACGCGCGCAACCAGCTCACTCGGAGAAAATGGCTTCGTCATATAATCATCTGCACCAAGGCCGAGTCCGCGGATTTTGTCGATATCATCCTTCTTTGCCGAAACCATGATAATCGGAATATCTTTCTTCTCACGCACCTCACGGCAGATCTCAAAGCCATCCACCTCCGGCAGCATCAGATCCAGAATCAGCAGATCAAAATTCTCTTTGACCGCCCGCACAAGACCGGTGTCTCCCTGGTTTTCAATCTCCACCTCAAAGCCCGAAAGTTCTAAATAATCCTTCTCCAGATCCGCAATGGATTCCTCATCCTCAACAATCAGTATCTTACTCATGAAACAGGTACCTCCTGATATTTTCTTAATACAAAGTACATCGTGGTGCCCACCCCTTCTTTGCTGGTGGCCCACACTTTTCCGCCGTGGTCTTCGAGAATTTTCTTCACAATCGAAAGGCCAATTCCGCTGCCGCCCCTCGTGCTGTTGCGGGACGCATCGGTGCGGTAGAAACGGTCGAAAATCTTCGTCAGATCCTTCGTCGCAATTCCCTTTCCGTTGTCCTCAATCTCCACCTGCACAAAATCTCCGACATCGCGCAGACGGATGTTGATGACCTTATGGCTCTTGTCCATATATTTGATGGAATTGCTTACAATGTTATTGATGACACGCTTGATCTGCTCCGCATCCGCAATGACGACCGGGTCGTCCTCGAGGTAATTAAAGTATGTCAGATCCACATGCTGCGCGTCAAGTTCCAGATTCAGCTCCTCCACGCAGTCATCAAAGTAATCTGCGATGTGGATTTTTGAAAACGTATACGGAATACGGTTCGTGTCAATCTTGGAATAAAACGTCAGCTCATTGATCAGACGGTCCATCTCATTCGCTTTGTTGTAAATGGTGCGGATGTAGCGGTCCATCTTCTCCGGCGTATTTGCCACACCGTCCATGATTCCCTCGACATAACCCTTGACCGCGGTAATCGGTGTTTTCAGATCATGCGAAATGTTGCTGATCAGCTCTTTATTCTCTTTGTCAAACTCGACTTTTTCCTCCGCCGTCTCTTTCAGCCGGATACGCATCTCCTCAAAGTCCTCGCAGAGATCATTGATCTCCGCCACGCCGCACGGTTCAACAGTGAAATCCAGATTTCCGTCTTTGATATTCTGTGTCGCCTTTTTCAGCTGCTCGAGCGGTCCGATCACACCGCGGTAAATCCAGAAGCTCAGGCCCAGACTGGTGAGCATCAGAATCAGCACAATCACGATGCCTAGCTCTTTTGCCATGCCCGTAATCTGCGGCGCAATCTGATCTGTCTTGGTTACGATAAACGCACTGCATTCTTTTCCGTCCACGTTCTCATAGTCCACCTGTTTGACCATCCACTGTTTTTCATTGCGGAAATAAACGCCGCCCTTCGAATTGGCCCCCGGGTCACCGTATTTCGGCAGCTCATTTTCCAGTTCCTCCGACGACAGCTCTGCCGATCCGTTGTAAATGATGGTTCCGTTTTCACACACCGCAATAAACGACTGTTTTTTCTTCAGTCTCGCATTCAGAATGGCGAGATAATCCGTTTCTTCCAGCATCGAGGTATCCGATTTTGCGGTCTTCTCCACCTCGTCGTACTCTTCTGC
>ERZ1026929.1044-NODE-1044-length-11016-cov-10.597938_pt1 | contig 11016 bp, 10 predicted proteins | sample MGYA00519463_ERZ1026929 | MGnify/ENA primary metagenome ERZ1026929 (study PRJEB26926, sample SAMN06164829) | human gut metagenome | biome: ENVO:00009003; feature: ENVO:2100002; material: ENVO:00002003 | host: Homo sapiens | place: USA | collected 2012 ... | reverse complement strand
TTCTAAGAGACTTCCCAACCGCTTGATTAAGAAGTCTTTTAGAGCATACAACACCGCTGGCCAATTTGTACTTTTTATACTGTTTGACCGCGAAGCAATCCGGCTTACGCTTTTCGAGCCCGGCAAACATATAGTCCACCGCGTTCATAAAATCCTCGTCATCCTCCTTGACCTCCATGCCGGAAATCATATCCACAAGGGTATTCATGTTCCGATCCTCGGCAGGCCCCTCGAAAATGATGTAGGCAATCAGGGCGCAGTACAAAAGCGTTTCCGATTTCGTCCAGAATGGATCGCCTTCCTTGCCTTCGCCCTTGGTGTTGGAAATCAGGGCATCCACGAATTTCAGAATATCGGCCTCGTTGCGGATATACGCCAGCGGGTTATAGTGCATGGATTTTGAAAAATCTATGCTGTTGAATACCTTGATTTTGTACCCGCGTTTTTGCAGGAAAGCCCCGACCTGTCCCAGCACACCGCCTTTGGGATCGACCACCACATAAGAGGAATGAGCCTGTAAAAGCTGGGGCGTGAGCCAGAAGCGGGTTTTGCCGGAGCCGGACGAGCCGATAATGCAGCAATTCAGGTTTCGGGCATTTGCGGGGATTTTCGGGCGGGTGTTCATCGTGAGAAACTCCGTCCCGGTCAAAATCACGTTGTTTTCAAACTTCGGATCAACAAACGGTTTGATGTCTTTTTCCGTTCCCCACCGGGCGCTGCCGTATTCTGCATCCCGCCGGAACTTCTTGGCGTTCTTGCTTTTGAAATAGATCAGCAGCCGGAAAACGATTGCGCCCACAATGCCGACAAGCCAATCCAGCGGGGCAAGACCGGGTGCAAAGTCAGCAAAGGCCGGGCCAATCGTCTGGCCCAGCCCGATGAGCTTATGTGCAAAATCGTTACCCGCCGCCAGCCGGTAGGCCGTTCCCAGCTTGAGGAACGCCCACAGGATGAACAGATAGGGAATGTTCGGAATGAGATATTTTCTAATCTTATCTGTCCTCATGGGCCACCTCCTTTGCACGTTCTTTCTGTTTCGGCTTTTCTTTGGAAAGCTGATCCGCCGCCTGTTGCAGTTGTTCTCGGATGGGAACACGGTTCGATTTTGCTTTGCTTAACACCTTCCGGGAATACTCAGAAAAGCAGGCGGTCATTGCGTCTGCCTGTCCAGCCTTGAAAAACAGCAGGTATTTGTCCGGCCCGGTTTTATAGAACGCATAGTCTACATTCCATTTCCGGGCCACACGGTCAAAGGACTTGGCATCCCCGGATAGCTCGATGCTGTTTGTGGATGTACCGTGTGCCATGAGCTTTCGCACACTTTGCTTGCCGTGTGGTGTTTGCCGCCCACGGTATGCCTTGCGGATCTTCCGACCCACCATGCCCAGCACATACGCCAGTCCCCGCGCCGTCAGCTTGGTTGTTTTTACGGATATGGCTATCGTGCGCCGGGAAATATCTTCATCAATCAGTTACACCGCCTCCTTCCTTGGGACAATTTGTCTCGAAGTGCCATCACCGATCCCCACGGTCTTTTTTCTGCATTTGACGGTAGCCCTCCAGCGAAGAACCGTCTATAATTTCCTGATAGGCGGCCATTTGCTCCCGGATAGAGAGCTTCGGGAAAGAGAATACCTTATGTTCCTTGGGAATATCCTGCAAGCCGTGATACACTTCCACGAAATGATCGCTTTCTTTGACAACATAGCCGCCCGGGGCAAAATGGCCGTTTTCGTGGATGCAGGCATCCCGGCCATACGCCTCATAATCGAAATACGGTTTTACCTGATCCGGCACATCCAACATTTCCAGATCGTCCACATAAATACGCCCCAGCGTTTCCTCATCGGATACGCCGGGGTAAAAGCCGTAACAGTCCAGATTTTGTGTCAGATTGATGATGTCCCGCACCGAAGAACAGTGATCGCCGCTGTCGAGGACGGCCTCCAGTGTTTCCAGCTCCGATGAGGTAAGCTCGGAAAGCAGGCAGGCCAGATGATTAAGCTCGTCCAGATTTTCATACTCGCTCAAATGGTCATAGAGCCCCAGCACATCCCCATCGAAAGAGGTAATAAAAATTTCCTGATAGCGGACGCCATCCACGCCGATCCGTTTCAAAAGAGCCTCCACCTCCTGGGCGGTTGTGGGAAATTTCAGTGTTTCACCCACAAGCTGGCCCTCGCTGTACTTTCCGGCGTTGGTAACGTAGGCTTCAAACAGGGTTGCCATTAGCGGCGGCCCTGTCCCTTGACGGTCAGGATGCCCTCAAGGGTTGTTGCCGTAATTCCCAACCGCTGGGCCACGGCAATATCATTTTTCATGGCTTCGGTCATACTGTGCCCGCAAACAACCAGCACATGAGAACGGCGGAGCAGGTCACGGCTCATGTCGATGCCGCTTTTATGCTCCTCGGGAACAGCATCATTGAGAAACAGGGGCAAGTACAAAGGCGGACAAATAGGAGAAAAGCCTGCCTCATACACGGTGCGGCAATACTGCGCCGCCAGTTCTGCGTTTTCGCTATCGCCGCCGAGCCATGCAGCGGTGATATAAGCAAGGGGTCGTTTCATCGTTCATACCTCCGATATTTTAATAAGAAAGTTCAACCCAAACCCCACGCCCTTTCCCAGTCTTGGGAAAGGGGGCGGCTCTGGAGGATATACCCCCGCCGCTTGCCGGGGAAATAGCACAGCCGGGGCAGACCGTCAAGGGCGAGCCGCCGAAAACGGCGGTGCGCTGCACCCTTGACGGCCCACTCCCGGCTGTACTAAAAAACAGGCGGCGACGGGGGATATATACCACCAGAGCCTCTGCGCGAGGGCGGGGCCCTCGGGACAAAGTGTCTCGAAGTTGTTACTTGTCAAGTTCCTGCTTTTTCGGGGCTTTTGCCAGCTCCGGCGGCTGTTTTTCTTTCCAGTCATCCAGCAGGGACATAATCTGTTCTTTCATTTTGGCGGGAGTGACCTCCTTGCCAAAATACTTTTCCAGTTCCGCAGTAGAAATAATCACGCCTCGATCCTCCTTTTTCTGTTCTGATAAGATACCGTCAATGACATCGCCGTTGAGCTTGCCTTCCTTATCCAGCTCCCGGAGCCGTTTAGCCTGGGCCAGCGAGGGCGAAGCCTGCTCCCCGTCAATGGAAACAGCAATAAGCCTCTGATTTTTCGGTTTGATGTAGGACAGCTCCACGGCAGGCATGAAGCCCATCTTTTTATCGTCTACCTTATCCAGAAGCTCCGGCACAAGGGAGTTGAGCCGCAAGTAGCGCATGACCTTTTTATAGTTCATCTCATGCGCCTCGCCCACAATCTCAACCGAGCGTTTCCCGACATCGCCTTCCGCAACGCCTTTCAGCCGCCCGCCCTGATGCTTGATGTCCTCAACCTCGAGTTCCAGCAGCGCGGCCAATTCGCTGGGGAGCATCCCGTCACGCTGCTTGTTGCTGTCCTTCATGGCCTGTACCGCTTCGTGGTCGGTCATTTCACGGACGATAAAGGGCATTTCCTCCAGCCCCGCCAGTTCACTGCCGTGGGTACGGCGATGGCCCGCTACAATTTCATAGCCGTTTCCGTCTTTCTCCGGGCGGGCAAGACCGGGAACCATTACACCGTTTACGCGGATAGAAGCAACGATTTCCTGCATCTTCGCATCGTCCCGTACCTTAAAGGGGTGCGGACGGAATGTGTGAAACGGATGAACCTCGGAAAGTTTCAGATAAACCAGCTTGCCTTCCTCAACCGGGCGGGGCGGTGTAGTCGGCTCGGGAGCCGTCTGTTCCACAGCAGCAGTTTCCTTCAGTGCCGTATCCTGTGCGGGCTTAATGGGCTCCTTGGCATCCGGGGCCTTTCCATCGCTTCGGGACACTTTGTCTCGTTTGGACGGCTTGGGCTTGTCAGGGGCCGCCTTATCCGCCTTGGGTGGGCGGCCCTTGCGGGCCCCAGCCGATTTCTCCGCTTTCTGATTTTCAGTCGCAGCCTTTTCCGCTTTCGGCGGACGGCCACGGCGCGGCTTTTTCGGTTCCTCCGTATTGGCGGGCTGCGGTGTTTCTCCGGGGGCTGCCGCCTCCGGCGCTTCGGGGGTTTCCGCCTTTTCGACTTCGGCGCGGGCGTTCTGTCTCTTTTCTGCCATAAGCTCATTGATTTTGTCAAAGGACACAACCACATCGCCGGGCTCAGGTATGGCAGGCCCGGTCTGTTCCTGCTGGGGCTCAGACGCTGCGGCCTGTTCGGGTGTGGCGATAGGCTCGGCGGCCTCCGGGGAAATATTCTCCGCAGGGCCAGTATTCAGTTTTTCATCGGCCATTTACGATCCTCCTTTTCGTTAAAGTTGCACAAATTTGAACGCTAAAATTTTGTAGTTATTTTTGTGCCTCCTTTCCGTCTATCCACGCAAAAAAGCCGCCCGTTTTTCATGCCGGACGGCTTTTTGCGTAATGTGATAGATCAAATATTATTTTTTCTGGTTTGTAGGCTCCGAAAAGCCTTGTATTTACAGTGTTCCTAATAGGAAGTAATCATATGTTGGTTAAATTTTAAGTGGGCAGAAATCTTACAATTCTGTAAGACTTCTGCTCGTTTTTTGAAAGTGAAATGAAAGATTGCCCTGATACAATTTGGATGTAGGTTGAAAAATGACCAAATATATAAACAGGCAAAGAAAGCGTGCTGAAAAGGTACGCTTTACAGAATTGAAAAGGAGGCAACACATGAGTGTGATATTAGAAACCAAGCAGCTTTGTAAGTTTTATGGCGCAGGTGAGAATCAGGTCAAAGCGGTCAATCAGGTGGACATTCAGATTGAGCAGGGAGAATTTGTCGCAATTGTTGGAAAGTCAGGTTCCGGTAAAAGTACATTACTTCATATGCTTGGAGGGCTAGACACCCCGACAAAAGGCAGTGTTACTTTAGCAGGGAAAGATTTATACAGGATGAAGGAAGATGCCCTTGCTGTTTTCCGCAGAAGAAAAATCGGATTTGTTTTTCAGGCATTTAATCTGGTTTCATCTGTTAATGTCTGGGAAAATATTGTACTGCCACTGGGGCTGGATGGAAGAAAAGTGGATGAAGCGTATGTAAATGATATTATTGCAACTCTGGGGATTGAAAACCGGATTTATAATCTGCCAAATCAGTTATCCGGAGGACAGCAGCAGAGAGTAGCAATTGCAAGAGCACTGGTGAATCGTCCGGAAATTATATTTGCAGATGAGCCGACAGGAAATCTTGATTCTAAGACCAGTGATGAGGTAATCGCTCTGCTTAAGATGACAGCAAAAAAATATGGACAGACAATTGTAATGATTACCCATGATGACGAAATTGCACAGGTCGCTGACCGTATTCTGGTGATTGAGGACGGACAGGTGGTGGATTTCAGATGAAGACAATAAGCAGGATTGCATATAGCAATGACAAAAGGAACAGGACAAGAAGTATACTGATCATGATGGCAATCTGTCTGACCACGATGCTGCTTGTTATCATCAGTACTGTGGGAAATGGGGTAATTCATTTACAGAAAAGTCAGGCGGCAGGATCATATGGAAGCAATTATGGTCTGTTTGTTTCCGCAGACGGATCGCAGTTAAAAGAAGTAAACCGCCGTGCGGAAATAGATGCTACAGGCACTATGTGCACCGAAGGTATCATAAAAGGCAATGAAAAAGGCGGGTTTGTCTGCATGGATGAGACTGCAAGAAAAATGCTTCCTTATAATAAAGAATATGAGTTGAAGGAAGGAAAGTATCCGGAAAAAATGCAGGAAATTGCCGCAGGAAGAGCATTTTTTCGTGCAATGGGGTATGGTGATGTAAAGATCGGAGATACGGTTACACTGGATTACCGCGCAGGGATGCAGTCAGAATATAAGCCGGAAGAATTTGTTGTCAGCGGAATCCTATATGATCGGGATGAGTATACCATCGAGGCATCTTATGTTGCTTTCGGGTCACAGGAGTTTTATGATGAGCACGTCGCAGAGAATGACAGACAGTATAATATTTATTTTACTTTAAATGATTCTGCAAATGTATCTATGAATAATATTGATTCGGTTATAAAGCAGATTGCAGCAGCTTGTGGGATCGAAGAAAAAAACGTTATAGTCAATGATCTCTATTTGCAATGGGTCTTGCAGCCGAGTTATGAAACGATTGCGGTATGCGGGGTTTTGATTCTTGCAATTGTACTTTTCTCTGTTGTGGTCATTTATAATATTTTTCAGGTCGGTATTGCCAACAAGATACAGGAGTATGGAAAAATCAAGGCTCTGGGAGCGACAAAAAAGCAGATGAAACAACTGATCTTCAGAGAGGGTATGTTTTTGACAATTTTTTCAATACCAGTTGGATTGCTTTTTGGCTTTCTGATTGCAAAATGCGGTTTTAACTGGCTGGTAGAACAGGGAAATTTTGTATCAACTGGAACTGGCTCTATGGGAGTCCAAAATCAGCAGGTGCCATTGTTTTCCCTGCCTGTTATGCTTCTATGTATTTTCGTATCATTTCTTACCGTTGCTTTGGCACTGCGTAAACCAATGAAAATTGTTTCACGGATTTCACCTATCGAAGCAACACGGTATTTAGAAAATGCAGAAACACAAAAAAAAGGAAAACGAAATGGCAGAAAAAATGTCACCGTGTTTTCTATGGCAATGGCAAATGTAACGGGTAATCCCAAAAGAACTATTGGTACTATCCTCACAATGGGTTTTTCTTGCGTATTGTTTGTGATTATCTCTAATTATGTGGGAAATATTGACACGGAGCATGAAGCACGTCTTTCCGTTAATCATGGACAATTTGAACTGCAGCTTGACTATTCTGCTGAGTATGATGAAAGATATCCGGAGAATAATCTGGATACGATTCTGACGGATGATCCATTGAATGATTCGCTGATTGAAGAAATCAAAAGCATTCCGGGAGTGACAGATGTCATGACGAGAGAGATTGTCTCTGTAAATCTGAACGGAACAAGATTTCCGGCTGCTGTTGTGAGTAAAAATGATTTTGATTTTATGCGCCAAGACGGGGATATTGGCTCTATGGACTATGATCAGGCGGTAAAGAATGGTGATATTTTCTTTGGCTGGTCAACGTGGATGGAACAAGATGGATATGCTCCGGGTGAATCCATTGCATTTGACTTTGAGAATGGAAGTGGAACCTATACCTATCAGGGAAAGATTGCAGGATCTTTTGTAAGTGCGGACACTTATCTTGTCATTCCGGAAGGTGTATACCGTTCCATGAATCCGAGGGGAACAGCCTATGGCTATCTGTGGGTGGACTGTGATAAAAAAGATGTTGCATCTGTGGAACAGAGTCTGAATACTTTGATTTCTAATACTTCGCATATAAAAATGGATACCTATCATGCACAGTTAGAATCTGCAGAATCAGTAACCCGCATGATGAAGCTTGGCTGTTATCTGTTTATGGCGGTTGTAGGACTCATCGGTTTTATGAATATGGCAAACACCATGATCATGAATATTACGACAAAAAAGCAGGAATATGGTGTATTACAGGCTGTGGGTATGACAAATAAACAATTAAATTTATGCCTGCAGTTACAGGGACTGATTTTTACGGTTGGTACCATATGCGTAGCTTTGATCATTGGTCTGCCGCTCGGCTATGCACTTTTTTCCTATGCAAAACATAATGGAATATTTGGAATGAATATCTATCATGTTCCAATCGTACCAATTTTTATTATGATTTTTTTGGTCGGTCTGTTGCAGATTGTACTTTCCTGCGTTTTAAGCAGTAATCTGAAAAAGGAAACGCTGGTAGAAAGAATAAGGTATCAGGGATAGCAAGTAATATGTAATGAACTAGGTCTTAACGAAGAGGAGAAATAGATAACTTCCATTTTGTATGTATGATAAATCTAAACTGTATTTTAGCAACATTTCCTGAGTGGGGGCAGAAAGTGCCCCCACTTTCACTATTTGGGGGCGAAAAGCGCCCCACATATAATAAACAAAGGGTTCAAGGGAAAAGTTACTTGCTAGAACAGCATTTGGATGGAGACATCTCTAATGCGTATCTAGCCGTCAACCTAAGAAGTATCAAAGCAGCCAAAATAGCAGATTAATCACGCAACATTTCTTGATGGTTAATTAAATTGAATGAAAATTAAACACTGTTCAATTGTGCAATCTATATGAATCTGATATGCTGAGTATACAAAAGCTTTTGAATTTTTTTAGGAGATGAAGCAAATGGATATAGGCGTTGTTATAAAAAAATATAGAAAAGAAGCTGGTATGACGCAGGAGGAGATGGCAAACAGATTAGGCGTGACGACACCGGCTGTAAACAAATGGGAGAATAGTAATTCCAAGCCGGATATTGAACTGCTGGCACCAATTGCGAGATTGTTTGATATTTCGCTTGATACATTACTTTCTTTTCATGAATATCTTTCAGATACTGAAATCGAAGAAATTATCAGGAAGATGGACAGGATGTTTTCAGAAGAAGGCTATGAAAAGACTTATGAATGGGCATTGAGACTTATAAAGGAATATCCGAATTGTAACATGCTTATCTGGCAGGCTGCGGTAATGCTTGATGCAAGAAGAATAACGGATAAATGCACGAATCCGGAAAAATATGATAAGCAGATTAACGCATGGTATGAGCTGGCACTACATGATGAGAATGAAGAGATACAGCATCATGCAGCAGATTCCTTATTTGGATTTTATTTACGTAAGAAGAATTACGCCAAGGCAGAAAAATATCTGGACTATTTTTCAGAACACGATCCTATGAAAAGTTATTATCAGGGAAGATTACTCCAGGAGCAGGGGAAAATCAAAGAAGCATATGAGAAATATGAAAATGTTATTTTTTCCGGCTTTAGTACACTTAATTTTGTGCTTTCCACAATGGCTGGACTGGCATTGCGGGAAAATGATATCGGTTATGCGAGATTTCTGTCAGGGAAAGTACAGGCAGTTGCTCATACATTGGAAATGGGAAAATATAATGAGTATTCGCCAATGCTTGATATTGTATGTGCAGGGAAAGATGTAGAGGGAACATATAAGGTGGTAAAACATCTTCTTGATAACGTGGGTACTATGTATGATTTTAGAAAGTCCGATTTATATAAGCATATGAAATTCAGGGATATTGATGAAGCTATATTAGATAGTGTAAAAGAAAAACTTCTTGAAGGATTCAGGAATGAGGAAGAATTCGGCTACATGACAGGATATGAACCGTGGGAAAAATTAATCTTTGACAGATAAGTTTTTTTGAAAACTGCCGTTTGGTAAAATCTATTCCATTTTTAAAAGTCTTGCGATAAAATATGTTCTGTGAATCATTCACAGGATTATATTTTGAGGAGGCTTGGCAATGAACAAGGATTTTGAACGCTGCTGCAGCTTTCTTGCAGACATGATTATTAAATACGCACCACAGATAAGAGATGAAGTAGAGATGTGCATGATGATCAAGGATTCAATTGATGACGAGAAAGTAAGCAGGCAGAAACAATTTGACAGATTCTGTTATTACTTAGGTGGAGTAAAACAGCTTCTGGACAAAAAGGCTGCGTAGGCAGCCGGCATCCTGCAGATAATATGCTGTAGGATGCATACATATATCAGGAGGCTTCATTCATGGCGAGTGGAGTCTCTTTTATTTTGCATTGTATAATGGAAAAAGTTATGGTTGAACAGAGGTTGGAATGATGATAAAATTTTGTTGGGACAATAGTGAACACATGTGTTCACATTTCATAACTAAGAAGTAATGGATTGGAGAGGTGCTTATGGCAGATAAAATTGGAACCGATGAATATGGGGAAATACTTATATATCAGACTGATGATGGGCAGACAAATATAGAAGTTAAAATAGAAGATGATACAGTGTGGCTGACACAACAGCAGCTTACTGAATTATATCAATGCAGTAAATCAAATATAAGTGAACATATAAAGCATATATTCGAAGAAGGGGAATTGGATAAGGATTCAGTTGTTCGGAAATTCCGAACAACTGCAGATGATGGAAAAATATATAATGTTGCTTATTACAATTTAGATATGATTATTTCTCTTGGATACCGAATTAAATCAGTGATTGCAACAAGATTCAGGCAGTGGGCGACACAGAGATTAAAAGAATACATGATTAAGGGATTTACGATAGATGATGAGCGACTGAAAGGTAATGGTGGAGGAAATTACTGGAAAGAGTTACTGGATAGAATCAGGGATATCAGATCTTCAGAAAAGGTCTTGTATCGTCAGGTTCTTGATTTGTATGCTACGAGTGTAGATTACAATCCTCATAGCGAAGAGTCTGTTAGATTCTTTAAAATTGTTCAGAATAAACTTCACTATGCAGCACATGGTCATACTGCGGCAGAGGTTATATATCAGCGGGCAGATGCAGAAAAGCCATTTATGGGACTTACTTCATTTGCCGGAGAATTACCAGCATTAAAGGATATAGGAATTGCAAAAAATTATCTGGAAGAGAGTGAACTCAAGGTATTAAATAATCTTGTATCCGGTTATTTTGATATGGCTGAAATTAATGCAATTGAGCATAAGCCAATGTATATGGATGATTATGTAAAGCAGCTGGATAGTGTGTTGTCATCAGGAAATAGAAAACTTTTAACCGGAGCTGGTTCTGTAAGTCATAAACAGGCATTGGAGAAAGCGAAAACGGAATATAGAAAATATCAGGAGATTACTTTGACGCCAGTCGAAAAAGCATATCTTGAAAGCATTAAAGAGGTTTCCAAGGAAGTAAAAAGGAGATAACATCTGATGAAAAAACAGCAGAAATGTTACATATATACAAGAGTTTCCACTTCCATGCAGGTAGATGGTTACAGTCTTGATGCACAAAAGGACAAGCTTAAGAAATATGCAGATTATCAGGAAATGTCTATCGTCGGGGAATATTCGGATGAGGGTAAATCGGGTAAGCTGTCTCTTATACACATCTCCGAGCCCACGAGACCCTAAGACATCTCGT
>ERZ1026929.1036-NODE-1036-length-11087-cov-5.792150_pt1 | contig 11087 bp, 8 predicted proteins | sample MGYA00519463_ERZ1026929 | MGnify/ENA primary metagenome ERZ1026929 (study PRJEB26926, sample SAMN06164829) | human gut metagenome | biome: ENVO:00009003; feature: ENVO:2100002; material: ENVO:00002003 | host: Homo sapiens | place: USA | collected 2012 ... | reverse complement strand
ACCTATTAAGTCGTCGGCAGCGTCAGATGTGTATAAGAGACAGCATTTCAAGAAATGTCTTCGTTGGTTTATAATCATTGCCTTCCTTTTCTATTAAGACACACTGGGAATATGTCTTCTTACTAGAACCTGCTGGAAATTCATTTGTCATAACATTTATGATATTTTCTTGCTGTTCCTTACTGATGGATTTACCATATGTCAACAGATCCTGTGATAGTCCTGTAAATAATCCACATTTTGATAATCCATTTGCATATAGAAGTGTTCTCTTTAATAATTGCAGCTCCTGAATTCTTTTTCCATTTGCCAGTTTCTTTGAAATAAATTCAACTATCTTTTCTTCTTCCTGTGACAAACGAATCTTATAATCCTTCTCATATTTCACTAAGAATTTATAATACGAACCGAGGCTGTTATTATCGAAAATTCGTATAACATCCATTTCCCCATAATCATCAAAATCCTTGAGTGCCGGTATTCTTCCCAATTTGTTCTTAAGATTTGTATAGTTTTCTTTTATCAGCTTAATATCACTGAAATTAGCATTATCAACAGATGCAAATATTCTCTTCTTGCTTATTTCATCAAAATGCACTGTAGATGCGCCTGGAATAATTCTTCCGCCTTCCATTATATATCTACGTATATTGTCTTTATTGTAAGTTCTATCCCCTGAGAGTGCTATTGGAATCATGAAATTATTATTGTAATTACCAATAAAATCAAGAATTACAACATATTCTTTCCCATCAGCCTTTCTGAGCCCTCGCCCCAACTGCTGAATAAATACTATTGGTGATTGTGTTGGTCTGAGCATAATAACCTGATTAACCTCCACAATATCAACACCCTCATTCAATATTTCTACAGAAAATATATAATCTAATGGCTGCTTATGGACATTTGCCTCACTCTCATTCATTGCAAGTCTTTCAAATGCATCCTGTCTTTCCTGTTCGTTAGCATCACCATTCAATGCTATTGTCCTAAAATATTTCCCTGTATCCGGATTAACTATATTGTTAAACTTATGTGATAATTCCTGTGTCTCTTTAATGCTGCTACAGAATATAAGTCCTTTAACCTTTTCTCCACTATATCCATAGTAATTTGCCTGCTGGATTATATGTTTCACACGTTCATCACTTGTTAACATACTAAAATCACGATTATCTTTATCATCTCCAACTATAGACAAATCAGTAATTCCAAAGTAATGAAACGGACATAACAGATTTTCTTCCATGGCCTGCTGCAAACGTATCTCGTAAGCAATCTGATAATTAAATAACTCATAAACATTTCTGCCTGCAACATTGTCATCTCTCTTATCAGGAGTTGCTGTCATTCCAAGCCAAAGCTTAGGCGAAAAATGTTTCATAATCTTCTGATATGTGTCAGCAGTTACATGATGTGCCTCGTCCAACACAATACAATCAAATGCATCCTTATCATATTGAAGCAAATGCTCATCTCGATTTAATGTCTGGACCGTAGCAAATACATAATCCGCATCATATTCATGATATCCAGCACCAACTAAACCCATAGAAACAGATTTTGCAAACACCTTTTCGTAAGATTTCTTAGTCTGTCTTGCAAGCTGTCCCCTATGAACTAAAAATAACACTCTCTTAAATCCAAGTTCTCTCATTGCAAATGCAGAAGCATAAGTTTTTCCTGTTCCCCTTCGTGTCAAGGGTGTGATGGGAAGTTTTTGAGAAAATTTCGTTTTCTCAAATGGCATCTTTACCAATAGCAATATTTAATTGTAAAGGCGAGGTGCAGGAGTCGAACCTGCGTCCTTTACCAAAACTGGTACTGCGCCTCTCCGCTGCGCTATCCTCGCTTAAAGCGGTGGCGGGTTATGACTCCCGCTTTACAATCACCTGAGTTACACCGCTATACTATTTTAAATGAACTTATCAATATACGATATCAACATATTCCAATCAGCAACATTAACGTCCAAATCTGATATATCTGTTATTACTTTTGAATTATTATCATCCAAATTGCCTACTCTATCTACTACCATTTTTCCTTCATTTCTCACTAAATCAATTGGATCACAACTTTCGCTTTCACAAAGAAACTCTCTAATAGACTCAAAATAATAATTATCTGCATCCTTTTGTATGTTTCTAAAAGCATTTATAGACACATCGGAATCCAAAGCATTATGTATCATTTCATGCATTTCTCTATTTTTTATAATAGCATTATATAACTGATCTCTATGATTATTCAATGCCTCAGCAGTTGGAACATAACTTGGATTTCCTTTCTTACCTGCATTTTTGTTATAACATTCGTCAATATTATCAAACCCACATAGCTCTTGTATTAAAATATACTCTTTGATTTCATTCCTCAACTCATCATATTTCTTATCTTTCATGCCGGCTATATCAAAGAAATGCCATCTTCTTAAATTTGTCAATATAGACCTGCCATTTTTCCAAAGAGATGGAACTATTTCTAAATACAATGAATTTTTATAGTATTTTCCACAATCGCCTTTTAGACTACCATTTAACATTTCATTGCTATTCGGTTCTTTAATTTCGAAAGTCAATCTTACTTGTAGCAACTCTTGTATTTTCGGATTTCTATTTTTATAAAAAAAATCCTTTGCGATTAACATATCTGGTACTGCCTTTGTAAGAACAGAATATTTCCTTCTATCATGTTCTATTGTATTAAATTGACGAAAATTTTTACTATCTACAATATCATATTCATTCATTATTTTATTAGCAAGAATGCTATCTATTAATGGATATACTATTAAGTCTTGAAAAGAATCTTCTCGAGGACTCATTTCAAGCAAATCAATGTATTTTTCTTCAAACCATGTCAAAGAATAATTTCTATTTAATAAATTTTCATTCAAATTATTTATCACCCTTTTCTCTCTGTATATTTCAACAATTATTTTTATCTGTTTGCTACATTTCTTACCCAAAAGTGATTATCAACCTTTCCCTTGGAAATAATATATTCTATCTGCTTACCTTTTTTATTTGACACTCTGCTTACTATTGCAACTTTATTTTTATACACTTCATTATCCATAGCCTCTGACAGTCGTTTTAAAATCAATTTTTCACATTCCTCATTTATATTAATTAGCTTGATTAACGATATATATGCATAAAATCTTACCTCACTGTTCTCATTCCGGCTGAATTCCAAAAGGGACTGTAACATATATTTACTATTTTTAATTGATAATCCTAACTTTTCACATTCTGTTAACAAGCTATATAAATAACCAAGTATTGTGATTATTTTTGCATCATCGTTCTTCGCAATATTAGAAAAAGCCTCTATTACCTCTAGCTCACAATTTTGATTAGTGAACATTTTCCAAAACTGAAATGCTATCTGCAAACTACTCTCATTGTATCCAGCTACCAACAAAACATCCTTTCCTTGCAAAAATACATCTATATTTTGATTAATATCCTCATTAGCTACTTTTACACATTTTGCATTTGGATATCTCATAAATATTATTGTTATTAATTTCCAAGCATCCATCTTGCTTGACAAAGTTTGCCTTTCCGCCATAAGTGTTCCTATTGCAGCCCTCAGGATTTTTTCTATCTCATTTACACGCACTTTTACTTTTCCCATAGTAAGAATATTTTCTATTGTTCTATATGGATTGGTAACATATTCACTATAACACCCACCCTTACCTTGCGTTTCATTCTGTGATTCGATACATTCAATTAGTCTATCAATGTGTATATTTGTTTCTTCCAAATCATGCTCAAAAACATTTAAGCTGTATTCTTTGTTGTAAAAGTGCTCATACTTTTCTTTAACCACTTCATCTAATAGCGAAACGTCCTCTCTTTGCAATCTTACATTCTGAACAGCTGCAGGAAGTTTATGACATTGTTTTCTAATTTCATCATCATTGATACATCCTATAAGCCACGACATATATCTATTTATTTCTGTAGTACCAATCTTGTCTAATCTAATTCTACTTAACAATCCAAAAATGTTGTCATACCATCTCCTCAATTTTTTCTCCTTAAAACAATATGCCACTTCCAAGACATCACTTTGCGAAATTCTATACTGATTTCTTTCCAATGCTGATAAATACACTTTTGATATTAAATCACCCGCATATTGCTCGTCTGCCCATGTTAATATCTCAGACTTCAAATTTGTTGCCATATCTTCAAACTGTTTATCACTAAAATATGAACCCCAAAAACCAAACAACAAACACAACGAATTAATCCTTCTATATTTGATTTTTATCCTTGACACAGCCTCTATCCAATCGCTTACATCTTCTGAGGTCACATTATCAGTACAGATACCATATGCTTCTATAAACTTTGATAATTTCTTTTCATCTCCCACTATCAATAATAATTTAATTGTCGTAACTAAAATCTTATGGTCCCTATATTGTAAACAAAGTCCTTGAAGATAAGATACGGTTTTTTCTCTAATCATACTAGTATGCACTATCGAACCATATAATAAGGCTGCAACATAAATATCTACAATTTGATCTAATATATAATCAACACCACCAAATCTAATTGTAAATGGTGACTCGATTGCATTCTCCAACATTCCTTTTGCCACATTTTCATAAAAATTGGAAGAAAATCTGTCTACTACAGGAAAGAAAACTGGTTCGTCACTTTCATTTATAACATCTTGCCCCTGTGGAGAATACTCTATAACATTACGCTCTTGATTGATAATAACATTCATATTTCTTAAATCAATTGCAATGTCATTTATAAACCATCGTGGGATTTTTTTTGTTCCCAAAGCAATATTCAGTGCTTTAACTAAATAAGATATTGCTTTGTTTATTTCACCGTTCCAATACGATTCCATTGCGTCCAATCTATATATTATTGCTTTTTGCAAATTCCCCGGTTCATGCATATCCTTGACATATTTTTTTATTCCATCAAAGTCAATATCTTCTACGGCTTTGTTTCCCAGAATAACCTCTAACAACTCACCGCAAAGTCTATCAAAAGTATCTATTTTTTTAGGATAATCTCGTCCAATAATGACTTCACTATTTAACAACCATTTAGTATAATTACAGCCCTTAAAAGCATCTTTATTCAATATTGTTCGAATATCGCCCACTGTGTTCTCAACAGGATTAGCACTATCTGTTTCAGCTTCAATACGTGCAACCTTTGCATTGCAATAACTCAGATATGTGTCAATAATATCGTTTATCACACTTTCATATGCAATTTCAGGAAACTTAGCAAACTGGGAAATCACTTTGAATTTTTCTCCATTCGGCATGCCTATTATTTCTTTCTGTAGTTCCGTTGCTTCCTTTTCATTCTCATCGCAAAATAAAAATAAGCTTTTCTTTTTTAATTCCCTTCCTCTCTTTACCTCTTTCATTGTACCTTCGCCAATTCCGTCTTTATTATCGATGAGAAAGACAATAATGTCGGATCGTTCAAGTCTTCTCATATATGATGAGACAACATCACTTGTTGTTGCCCCTTCTTCCTCAAACATATAAACTTCACACATTCCTGTTTCCAAAAGCAACAATCTTAATGCTTCCCTAACTAATGTGTACCTTCCACCACAATTAGAACTAATAAATATATTCACTTTTTCTTTTAATCTTGTTCCTTGCATATTTTACCCTCCAAAACGAAACCATACATAAGCAAAAATACTATACCAATGTTAATTATACCACCCCACTTCCATCTGCTCCACCAAATATTCTATCTTTTTCGACCTTTCCCACCTCCCCAAACTCATCCTTAAACTTCCACTTTATCTCCACCCTATCCTTAGCATACACGACAATCTCCTCCACAAAAGCATCCACCATTTCCCTGTTAAGTCCCGTCAATTTCAACTTTCCTTCCAGCATCTCCAGGCCTGCCACTTCTGGCACATCCACATCTGCCATTTTGGTAACTGCTGCCCTCTGCTTTTCGATATTCTCCTGCAAGCTCGCCAGCATCTGCTCATATGTCTTACGTTGTTCCAAATATGTTTCCTTATCCGTCATGCCAAGCTTGTAACTTTCATAAGCTTCACGCAGGTCCTTTTCGATCAGTTCACGGCTATGCTCCATATCTGAAAGATGCTTCTCTGCCTGCTTTAATCGTTCTGCCTGTTTCTCCCGTTGCATATCCACAACATTTCTGGAATCTACCAGGACATCAATCATCATCTGAAGTGCTTTCTTCACAACGCTCTCCATATCCACATCCAGCACACTGATATTGCATTTTTCATCAGTCTTGTCCAGATAATGATTTGCACAATAATACTTCGGTCGTCCGGCATAAGTATGGGACAGGCGATGCCCACAGTTACCACAGATCATTTTACCAGTCAGGCAATGTGTTTCATGCTTTCTTTTGGCACTGGCACATGTATTTTCTTTTCGCATGGCAGCTACTTTTTCAAAATTCTCCTTGCTTATAATTGCTTCGTGACAATTTTCCACACGCTTCCATTCATCCTCTGGAAGTGCTTTTGCATGTTTATCGCCAACATTCTCAATCTTGAAGCGGCTGTAAATCATCGTGCCGGTATATTGCTCATTTCCGAGGATTCTTCCTATTGCAACATTATTCCAGAGAGGCTTTTTCTCACGATATCTGGCAAGTTGCTTTTCACTTCCTACTTGCATGGCAATATACACGCCCGGCGTATCTATTCCATCCCGGTTCAGTCCTTCTGAAATTTTGTACATAGATTTTCCAGACAGAAACTCTTTGAAAATGCGCTTTACAATCTGACTGGCAAACTCATCCACAACCAACTTATGCTTGTCCTCCGGACTTTTCACATAGCCATAAGGAGCATAAGTAGCTATATACTTACCATTGCCACGCTTTGTATCAAGTGTCAATGATACTTTGGAAGACTGCTCCTCGCTGAAGAAATCATACAGGATTCCCTTAAATGCAACATCAATCTCACCGATACCACCCACGTAATCTGCGCTGTCATAATTATCATTTATGGCAATAAATCGCACACCCATAAAAGGAAATATTTGTTCAATATACTTTCCCTGCTCGATATGATCTCTGGAAAATCTGGAAAAATCCTTTACAATAACGCATGAAATCTGCTTTCTTTTCACCAGTTCCAGCATTCTCTGCATATCCGGGCGGTCCATATTTTTACCCGAATAGCCATCATCCACAAACTCAACCACACTCATTTTGCGAAGTTCCTTATTTTTATTAATAAATCCACGGATAAAAGCACGCTGATTGATAATACTGTTGCTCTCATCTTTTACAAATTCATCTTCCTTTGATAATCTCAAATATATTGCTATCTGCTCCATTTTAAATCTCCTCTCCGTCTGCCATCCTGGCATACTCATCTTTAAAATTCAGGTTAATTACCAGCCTCTTACCCGGATACAGGTAAATACTGTCGACCAGTATTTTAATCATATTTTTATCCAGTGTGACCTCACTTTGAAAACGATAAATTGCTTTCAGCCATTGTATCTTCTTCTCACAAAATCTCTTCACACGCCTGCGGCTTGCCTCTTCATCCGATATCTGTCCCCGAAGTCTCATTATGGCATCAGCGTTTTTCTCCTGCCTGCACTTGAAATCAGCCTTAGTAATCTCTCCCGTAACATAAGACTGATACTCTTTGCTTTCTTCGTAATTTTTCCTGTCAATCTGCTTCTGAATCTTCTGAATCCGCATGTCATGATTTTTCAGTTCCCTGTCCATCACGCCTCGCATGGAAGCCTCCGTCCTGGCACTGTCGGTCAGTACTGCAATTTGAGTTGTAAGCAGGTTATGCACCACCTTTATAAGATCTTGCTCCATGATGGTACAGCCACACTGTTTCCCACCAAAATCATAATTGTATCTGCAGGAATAAAAATACTGACGCTCCAACACTCCATCCTTTTCCAGGATTCTGGAAGCTAAAGGAATTCTTCTGCCACAATTTCCACAGAATAAAATTCCTGCAAAAATATCCTCTTTTATCGGCAGATTCTTTCCCCTGTCAGAGGTAAAAATGCTTTCTTCCACCTTCTTATCCATAACAGCTCTTACCTTGTTAAACAGTTCCTTATCCACAATCGCTTCATGGGTATTTTCAACCACAATCCAATCGTTTTCATCCGTAGCATGCCTTGCCTCATTATCATACAGACTGGTACGTCTTTTCCCCTGTACCATGTTTCCAATATAAGCCTGATTTTTCAGGATGTTGGAAATCGTACCGGGATACCATGCCTTTGCCTCTGCACCTTCCTCCACATAGAGATTCCCTGTTTTCAGATAATCTCCCGGTAATGCAATGCGATACTCCTGAAGTGCTTTCGCAATCTCCCTAAGTGTCACTCCATCTGCTGCCAGTTCAAAAATTTGGCGGACAACTGCCGCCGCAGCCCTGTCTATCACATACTTACGAAGTGCATCCCCACTATCCACCTTATAACCATATGGTGCATTGCTTCCGGTAAATTTGCCCCTTTCCATATCAAGCCTGCGACTAACTGAAACACGCTTTGAAATATCCTTGGCATACATATCATTCACCAGATTTTTCAATGCAATTTCCAGTGCCTTATTTTGGTTAAATTCTGCCTCTGTGTCAAAATGATCACTTACCGATATAAAACGTACCCCAAGAAACGGAAATATCGTTTCAATATAATTGCTGGCTTCGATATAATCCCTGCCAAAACGGGACATATCCTTTACAATAATGCAACTGATTTTCCCCTCCCTGACATCATCCATCATCTGCCCGAATGCAGGTCTGTCAAAACTGGTTCCCGACACTGCACTGTCAACATACTCTTGATATTCTATAAATTCAGCCTTATCCCTGATAAATTCTCTTAAAATACTCAGCTGGTTGGCTATGGACTCCGACGGTCTTGATTTCAGTTCCACCGACAATCTGGCATAAAGTGCAACGCGAAAGGATTTTCTTTGCTTTGCAGGTATATCAGCTGTTGCCGGTTCTGGTATCTGAACTGCATTAAATCTATTCTTCGTTCTCGCCATTTACACCGCCTCCTTAAGCTCCAACACTGGCAAACCATCTACCATGGTGTACACAGGCTCCGCATTCTTCTCATTTGCGACATCAAACAATCTGGCAACCTTTTCCATCTCCTGACGATACTTGAACACAATTTCCACCCTGAAATCATCATAAATCAGAATCCTGTCAATAAATGAAACCAGTGCCACACGATCCAGATTTCCAATCACCAGACCTTCACGAAACTGCTCCAGGTCCTTTGCCACAGCAATTCCATTTTCATATATATCGCGGATGATTGTCTCCTGCTCTCTGATTGCCTGTTCAAGTTCCCTCTCTTTTGCCGAAAACTCCTCGCGGTACCTTGTAAACTGCTCCTTGCTGATAATCTCATCACGCAAATCCTGATAGAGGGAAGCCTTAAATGCAGAGCATTTTGTAAGCTCCTGCTTCAGGGCAACAATCTCTTTATCATGGGCAACGGCCTCATCATAATTCACATTCAGCTCATCCAGATGCGCCAGTACCTTTTCACAGTCACACATACTGTTGATATATCCCTGCAATTCTCCCAGCACAATCTGATTCAGGTCCTCCTCACGAATGCAGTGACGACTGCAGGCATCTTTACCGTTCCGGTTATAATTAGAACAGATATAGTTGATATATTCCCTGCCCTTGTATGACTCCTTGCGATGAACCATACTGCTGCCACAATCACCACAATATAAAATTCCCGCATACATATATGATTCGTTTTTTCCAGCAACTGCTATGGTATCCCGACTCATCAGAACCTGTACTGCATCAAAATCCATCCTGCTGATAATTGCTTCATGTGCATTCTCCACTACCACCCAGTCACATTCCGGTACTGCTATTTCCTTCTTAACCTTGTGACTGACGGTTGTCCGCTTTCCCTGTGCCAATGTTCCGATATACACCACATTCTTAAGAATCCTTGATACTGTCTGGGCAGACCATTTTGACTGTCCTGCGCCTTTAAAACTGGTGCTGTATTTTTCTCCACATTTTGCCTTATATTCCGATGGTGCAAGCACGCAATTCTTGTTAAGAATCTTTGCAATTCCTGATGCACTCATTCCCGAAAGCTTCTTTGCAAATATCCCCTGAACCACACCGGCTGCATAAGGATCCGGCACCAGATGATTCTTATTATCCTCTGCCTTTTGATAACCATATGGTGCAAATGCGCCGATAAACAGCCCATTTCTTCTCAAAATGCCCTGACTGGTACGAACCTTCATGGACGTATCACCGTTATACTGCTCATTCAGCAGGTTCTTGAAAGGAATGATCGTATGCGTCTCACTGCTACTGGCAGTCAGGCTATCATACCCTTCCGATATTGCAATAAAACGCACATTATATTTCTTAAAGTTTTCTGTATCAGCTCATCCGCACCAATACGCTCCCTTGCAAGTCGGGACAAATCTTTTACAATAATGCAGTCAAGATTCCCCGCCTTCATGGATGTCATCATCCTATGAAACTCCGGTCTTTCAAAATTACTTCCGCTGTAACCGTCATCAATAAAAATATCCACCAGTTTCAAATCATCATGGGCATCTATAAATCCCTCCAGTAAAAGTTTCTGGTTGGAAATACTGTTGCTTTCCTTCTTCTCCAGTCCATCAATATCTTCATCTCCCTGAGACAATCTCAGATAAATTCCTGTTCTGTATATATCAATCTGTTTCTTACTCATTACAATTCCTCCTGTCGTTCTTCAACTGCTGTAAAAATAGCTTCTATTGATATCTAAGTGACGCTTTCCGTTCTATATAGCAATTCATAACATCCGTAATGCTACAGCTTCCTGCAAAGGTGGACTGAACAGTATATTTTCCATACCGTTTCGCCTTTCCCTGCTGTTTTGCATCATGTTGTGAACACTCCGTCACATTCAGCTCTTTCGTATCTGTTTCCTGCAAAATACACTCTTCTCCTTCCCTTCAAAAATGAAAAACAGCCTGAAAATGATATGATACCTCTTAAGTAGACATGGTAAATAACCAAAATCTATTTAAGGG
>ERZ1026929.1035-NODE-1035-length-11088-cov-6.836944_pt1 | contig 11088 bp, 5 predicted proteins | sample MGYA00519463_ERZ1026929 | MGnify/ENA primary metagenome ERZ1026929 (study PRJEB26926, sample SAMN06164829) | human gut metagenome | biome: ENVO:00009003; feature: ENVO:2100002; material: ENVO:00002003 | host: Homo sapiens | place: USA | collected 2012 ... | reverse complement strand
GTCTTAGGGTCTCGTGGGCTCGGAGATGTGTATAAGAGACAGGTAATGCTTTTCATGCCAGTTGCGTCCCTTCTCGTGGATAATACAACCTTCACCATCTTTCTCCTTAAAGGAAGCATCAGGCCATCTGTTTTCAAAATCGGTACCTTTCCACTTCACACCGGTGAGGTTCATCGGCATTTCGTCTTCGGCCGTTTTCCAACGCTTCAGATCATCAATGCGGAAATTCTCATCGAAAAATTCGATGGTACGCTCACGACGAATCTCTGTGCGCATATCCAAATTATTTGCCGTAACAAAGTCGTTAGTCAAGTCAGGCATTTCGGGGTTGATGCGTTTGCGTGTCAGGTTCAAACTGATGGCTAAGTCTTCATCCGATATTTGTCCATCGCGTTCAAACACGGCTTCGGCATAGTTCAGCAGTACCTCGGCATAGCGGATGATAGGGAAATCGTAAGCTTCCATACCGGTAGGCACTCCGTCGCGTTCGCTACACCACTTGTGAGGAAAGTACCCCGTACCCGTCTGAGGCATGAAGTTCCTATGCGAGGCATTGGCTATTTCGGCTGCATTGCCGCTCCAATCAATGCGTCCGCCGTTTGTACCCCAGTAAGTTTGTCCGGGCACCATAAGCTGATTGTTCATGCGGTTGTCGCGATTTTTATATTCATCATCCACTTTCGTGTAATTCCACGTTTGGGGATTGATGGGCAACCCATTGCTTTGCAGATACATATTAGCCATTTTACGAGTAACATACAAGGCATTACCCAAACGCCCTTGGGTTATGTTGAACCCGATAGAATTGATAACAGGGTCGTGACGGCGGGTAAAGATATACTCTTTATTACCTGTTTTATTGATACTGGCAGGGTTCGACTTTTCATTCTCCAAGATAAAGAGATACTTGTAGGCCTCCGTACCCAATTCTTGAGGAGCAAAAAGTTCGAATGCTCCGCCCGCCATCACATCATGAGCCGCCTGTGCTGCGGTATTGAGCAAATCTTTTGTACGTTCGGTATTTTGACCGCCATTATGGAATTTCTCCCATGTACCTTCATAGAGGGCTACACGCGAAAGAAATGCCAAAGCGGCTTCGCAGGAGAGGCGGCCTTCATCGCTGCTGCTGATAGCCTTATCGACGGGTAATAGTTTAGCGGCTTCTTTCAAGTCGTCAATGATGAAGTCAGCTACCTCGGTACGCGGATTACGGGCCTTCTGCATCTCAGGCGAGTCGATGTCGAGCGGTGTGCGGGTAATGATAAGATCACCATAAGCCTGCAACAACTCAAAGTAACAATAAGCACGGAAGAAACGGGCTTCCCCCACCGAAATGGCGATGTCAGCTTGTTGTTCATACGTATCGGCTTGTTGCAATAAAGTATTGGTTTGACGAATACGATTGTAATTGTCGGTATAATGCTTGTCTGACGACGGAATACTGTTCGTTCCGTTACTATAGATGTTCACCGTGCTACCAGCAAACAAGTCCGAGCGAATATCAGCGTGCTGACTGTCGTCGAGCCATCGAAAGTCGGCCGACCAGCTGTAGAACTGGGTGGCAAAAAGTTTGAAGTGTTCGGGCGACTTCCAATAGTTGGTATCCGCCAATTGCGTCTTGGGTTCAAGGTCCAAACACGACTGCATGGTCATGGCGCAAATGATTCCTAAAATATATGCTATTTTTTTCATTGTTATCTTCAATATTAAGAATAAAAATTAGAATATGGCATTCACACCGAAAGTCACGGTGCGGTTAAACGGATAGCGTTGCTTGTTTTCCACTTTGCGGGTGGCTTCGGGATCCCAACCATCGGTGATATACGATTTTTCCCACAAGTCGGCGCCCGATACATAAATACGCAGGTTGCTGATAAAACCGCTCTTATTCATCCATGCCTTTGGCAATGTGTAACCTAGTACAATCTCTTTGAGACGCAGGTAAGCTCCGTTATCGGCCGACCAGGTAGAGGGAATGTAGTTGTAGTTATTGATGTCATTACTGTTTGAATAAGTAGGGAAATGGTTATTGGGAGTTTCAGGACTCCATACATTACCTACCGACTGGTTAGTAGTGTTCAGCCAAATAGCTTTAAAAGGCACTTTCCAAGAGTCGATTTCACGATAAATGGTACGCTTGCCCACACCTTGGAACACGGTATTGAAATCAAATCCTTTCCACTCGCATCCGAAATTAAACGAGAACGAATATTTTGGGTCGTCGGAACCAAGAAATACAAGGTCGTCTTGTGTCAGTTTACCGTCTTTGTTCACATCTTCATACATGTGGTCGCCCAAACGCAAGTTGGCAGGTAGAGCGATAGAGTTGCTGCCCACATATTTGTCCACGTAATAGTCCAGTTGGTCTTGGTTTTGTACCTTGCCCACATAGCGGTAACCAAATACCGAGTTGAGTGGGTAGCCATTCACAGCTTCGTTATAACCTGCGCTCACCACGATGTTACCTCCATCGACTAGTTTGTTGGTCATATAGGTTAACGTACCGCCAACGTGGTAGTTGAAACCGCCTATCTTGTCACGCCAAGTCAAGCTGGCATCGTAACCATTGGCCTCAAACTTACCGCTATTAGTACTGGGAGCAGTTCCACCCAATACACCGGGGTGCAGACGCGAAACCAGCATATTGTCGTTTTTCTTTTTAAAGACCTCGAACGTACCCGTAAGGCGATTGTTGAGGAATCCGAAGTCAATCCCCAAGTTATAGTTGTAGATACGTTCCCAAGTACGCATGGTGCTCACCAATCCGGCAGATTCCACATAGGTTCCTTTCGAGTTGCCCAACAAAGCGCCACTGTTCGATTTGTAATTGTAAAGTTGGATGCCATCATAGCGTCCAATACCATTTTGATTACCTACCTCACCATATGAGGCACGTAGTTTTAGTTCATTCACATAGTCACGCAAGTTCTCCATGAATTTCTCTTCAGTGATACGCCATCCAGCTGATGCGCCCCAAAAGAAGTTCCAGCGGTTCTTGGGCAAAAATTTCGAAGAACCGTCGTAGCGAGCATTCACTTCAACCATATATCTCGACTTGTAGTTATAATTCAAGCGACCGAAATAAGAGAGAATAGCTTCCTCCCAACGGTCTACCTTGTCTATGTAAATTTGTCCTTTACCGTTAAGCGATTCGATTGCCGCTTCCACGTCCATTGCTTTGGTGCCGCTATAATCGTAAGCGGCATAATCGTATTGCACACCTCCCATAAGTGATATGTCGTGAACCTCATCAAATAATTTCTTATAAGTGAGGAAAGCTGATGCCGTGTAATTGTCGGTACGCGCAGAACTTTTAGTATACGATGATTTTTCTTTTGCGGGATAGGGAGAGTTCTCATTCAGAATCGGAGTGCCGTCGTATTGATACCAATCAACCGAAAGATATTGTTCGTCACGGGCCGCATTGTTCGTTGAGTAACCCAAAGTGCCCTGAAAATCAAGACCATCCAAAATGTTCACTTTCAAAATCTCGTTCACATTCATAGTGGTCACCACAAGTTTATTGTCACCACCCAATTCGGCCGACCAGTTGGGGGTATGAATGCCTCCCCACGCATACGGTTTGCCATCAATAGTCGAAACCGATAGCCCTGGCTGCGGTATGCTACTACCTAATATACTACCAATCTGTGTAGGAGCCACCTGATGCTGACGACTGGCTGACATGTTGGTTTCCAAGCTGATACGGTTGTTTATCTTGAAACTGTTGAATAAACGTACGTTATAGCGTTCGTTCGAGTTGTTCCCCCATTGCAGCGTCCCTTGGTCGTTCAAATACCCCAACGAAAGTCGGTAGGTCGATTTTTCCGAACCTCCGCTTACGCTGAGGTTATGCTGGGTAGAAGTGGCATTTCCCCACAGCACATCAGTCCAGTTCATATCGTGAAACACAAAGTCGGCCACACCACGGAATCCTCCCGGAATGGGATCTTCATCGGGATTGTTTCCACCATGCAGATTAATCCAACTCCCCTTCATCGCTTTAGCCAAACGGGCATAGCGCACCCAGTTGTCGTCTTCTCCATAGCCATCATTCAAACGGGCTTGAAGCACACCGTCCGTCCATTCGTCCATGCTCATCATGCGGGGTTGCAAACCTACAATCTTACGTGTAACCGAACCGCTATATTCCACTCTGGTTTTGCCGGCATCGGGACGTTTGGTAGTTACCAAAATCACACCACCCGCTGCTTTTGCGCCATAAATAGCAGCCGAAGCATCTTTCAGGAAGTTAATGGTTTCGATGTCGTCCGCATTGAGTTGAACCATCTCGCTCACACCACTGGCTGGTACACCGTCAATAATCAAAAGAGGTTCTACCTTGTTCTTTGAGACAGAGCCACGGATTGAGACACCCCATCCTTCTTCGCCGGGAGCAGCCGACGAGCGGGTGATGCGTAAGCCCGGAACCTGACCTTGCATAGCCGAGAGCGGATTGGCCACTGTACCTTTGTCCTTAAAAAGTTTTTGGTCGACCACTGTTACCGAGCCTGTCAACGATTCTTTTTTCTGAGTACCATAACCTACCACAACAACTTCATCCAGCACCTCTGTATCTTCGTGCATGATAATTTTAGCCAGATTCGTCCCTTTTACAGAAACTTCCAACGTCTTATAACCAATAAAAGAAATCACCAACGTACCACCTGATACATTATTCAAAGTAAAGTTTCCATCCATATCCGTTATCGTACCATTGGTAGTGCCTTTCACTTTGACATTGGCACCAATAACAGGTTCGCCATAGGAATCCACGATTTTACCTTTGATTGCCCCAGTCTGCGAAACAGCCTGCACTTCTCCCACATAGGCAAATACCGCCTGCGGAGCACCTGTTACAAGGGCAGAGGCCATCACCGTAGAGAATAGAAATCTTCTCGATGAGAATCTGAAGAGATTTTTTTTCATATACATAAAATTTAAAACTAACATTTATACTATTTATTCTAATATTAGATACACTGTTGGATATATTCACGGATTTCTTTCCGACTGATAAACAAGTGGTTTTCCACCGTACGGGAAGAAATTCCCAGTTGGGCGGCAATATCAGCCGAGGATTTATTTTCGAAACGACTCATGATATAAATCTTCCGACGTTGTTCAGGAAGCTGATTGGCTCTCTCCCATTCGCATGTCAATAGATTATTGGCAATAATCTGACTCTCCACTTCATTGGTACAAGTAGGAACCCGGTCGAAAAGATAGGAAGTTACTTCTTGAGCTTTGTAAAAACGACGCAAATAGTCCGTTACTAGATTCCGGCAAATCGCGAATATAAAATGTTTCACTGTTTCCGGACGCAATATCTGCTTATAGTCCATCAAACGCAAAAAGACATCTTGTGACAGGTCTTTTGCTTCTTCGTCCTTACCTATTTTATAATAGATATAAAGATAAACGGAATGATGATAACTCTTATAAGAGTCAGCAACCAGTTGAGTGGATTTCATGTTTATATTTTCCATTGCTTAGATTTTTGTTTATCATTACGCTGGCAAATATAAATGGTAAATACGGAAAAGAAACAATAAAAAAGGGCGGATAGATTTCATCCTATTGGAAGGAAAACAGAAGTCGTAATACCTACTGGTAATCAATCAATTATACAATCACAAGCTGGAGTCTCAAATTATTATATGAGACTCCGACAATCAATCTTCATTAGTTCGTCCTATACTTTGGACGTATTCGTTCGGGGTTATTCCAGTTGTCTTTTTAAAATAGCGGAAAAAGGAAGTGCGAGAACTAAAACCACACAGTTCAGCTAAAGCACTTAAGGTATATTTTGAATATTCATCCTCATTAAGTAACCGTTTAAACTCAGCTATGCGGTAATCATTCAGATAATCATAATAATTCTTGTTCAAGAACTGATTAAACACGTAGGACAATGTATATGGAGAGACGTTCAGCACTGACGCCAAATCCGCAATCTTTAAATCAGGGTTAACATACAGTCTTTTTTCCTGCATCAACATATCCAGTTCGTCTGCCAGCCGATGACATTCTTCCATACTCACATTGCTCTTTCTGTATTTTTCTTCAACTACTGGTTTTCCGGTTTCTATGGCGTCCGCTGCAAGAGCCGGAGAGTTCTTTTTTCTCCGGTAATAAGCATAGCTTAAGCATATTATTGCAATCAATAATAGAATTGTTCCCCATAAGGTCGCGTTAAAAGAGGAAGCAATAGTCACTGATAAACAGATTTCCGAACCGGGCTCACCAATCCGACGGATTTTGAATTGATATTTCCCGGAAGACAAGTCATAATAGGTCAGTTCGGATTTACCACCCAACAACTGCCAATCATCATCCATCCCTTCCATTTTATATTCATAAGACATATATACAGGGTCGGAATAGGTAAATCCGGAGAAACAGATAGTCAGATTCTTGTGCGACGGTTCCAAAGAGACTTTATAGAGATGCTGTTCTCTCTGTATAGCAGGATGATAAGGTTCTTTACCATTCACATATACATCTGTGATAGCCAGGGGATAACTATTTTCTTCATTTATATCACGTAAATCCCTGGTCAAATAAATCAATCCTTTGGAATTACCAAACCAAATTGTTCCCGAAGCATCTATAACAGGGAAACAGGTGATAAAAACAGAGCTCGGCAACCCGTCCACAAAAGTATAAGGAACAATTGTATTTTTTTTATCATAACGGTACAAGCCCTGATTCGTACCAATCCACAGCCACCCTTCACGGTCTTCGATCATAAACATGGCATCTTTCCCTTCCAAAAGAGTACCCGGCTGGAATCTTCGGAAATGAGTCATTGACAAATCGGAAATAAAAATAGGGCCTTTATCCGGAAGGAAATAGAGCTCGTGGGAAGAATCTTCATATACTGTCCTGATTTTCTCTTTATGTATAAAGCCTTCGGGGAATACATCTGATTTTATACTACGAGTGGAAGGATCCCAGATACATAAACCGGTAGCCGTACAAATCCAGCCCTTTCCTGTAGAATCAAAGCATATATCAAGCACATTCCCTTCCGGGAGTTTGGAGTTCGAACTGGTATAGTGATTGAGTTGTTCGCCATCTTTATACTGATACAAGCCCATTGAAGTGGCAATCCACAGACAACCGTCATTGTCCGACTTGATGCAGAAAACATGCCCTTTCACAAAAGGAGTCTCCGAAGGTTCAAAATCACGGATAGTTAATGTAGAAGAATCCAGTATATACATGCCACCACCATACGTACCGATATAATACTTTCCCTGAAACGGGTAAATACACATTATCATATTAGAGCGTAATTGAGGTGACTTGAAACTCCTAAAACGCCGATTCTTCTCATCAACATAGAACAAACCATTGCGGGAACCTATCAATCTTTCATTCTCATTGATAGCTATGGCCCGTACCGGTATGTCTTTTGAGTCAAAATAAGGAGAATAAGAATAGGTAGAGAAAAGCCCGCTCTGATACAGTGTATAATCAAGTCCCAACTGATAGAATCCAACCCATATCAATCCTTCTCTGTCCACCAGCAATGAATAGACTGAGTTAGAGCGGATTCCGCCATTAGTACCGGGTTCATAGCAGAAAGATTTCATAACCTTATTTTCCGTGACAGATACAAAATGTACTCCATTTCCGTCTGTTCCAACATAAAGTATATCTTTTCCGTCACCCGACAAAGAGGAAATTACATTGCATCCCAAATCAATCCAATTATCCCTGAACTTCCCTGTCGATATATCGAAAACAACCACTCCATGTTCCATTGTTCCTAAATAGAGCCTGGAACCAATTCGTGCCATTTTCCGATAAGTATAATCCTGTCTATCATTGTCACCGTATGGACATAAAGTTATTTTTCGGGTAGACAGATTCATTGAATATAGTTTGGAGCGGGTCAGAATCCATAATGTATCTTTTTCTCCCATATTCAAATCGACTATGAAATTATCCGATGACCACATATCCGCATTGATAGTAATCTGCTTCATTTCATTATTTTTGCAGACAAACAATCCTTTTTCGCTGCCAATATATAAGGTTTCCTGCGCATCGGTCAATAAAGAACGAACTCCGAATTTTATCACTTCAGCAACAAACGGTTCTAATTTACCGGATTCTTTATTTATCCGCCAAAGGCCCATATCGTTTCCCACCCAAATCTGATTGCCTTGCGTTTCTGCAATAACATTCACCCATTTCAGTTTCTCATCATCTCCGAATATCGGATAATGCTTGAAACGGAAGCCATCAAAACATTCAACTGACGTAGCTGTTCCAATCCAAAGATAACCTACGGAGTCTTTATACAAGGCACTGACCGTTAAATCAGATAATCCATTTGTTTCTGACAGACCGCGAAAGGAATAAGAAATCGGATAGGCAGACAGAAAAAAAGAAATAAATATAAGGCTTGTTATATGTCGTATCAGATTATTCATAGGATTCATATTTGATAAAACAATGCAAACCTACATAAAATATCCCTAATTTTATGTAGGTTTATACAAAAACAAAACACATTCCTCATTAAAAATGAGTGTTAATCTACCAGCTTTATACTCAATTGGGGTTGTTTATAAACAACAGGAATTCTCTTATTATTAACCTCTACTCTTACAGGCTTTTTCTTACTCCTGAAACTGGCATTTATCTTCGGTTGTCCGTCTATCCAAAGATTGAGTTTCTTATCTTCTTCCTTTTGAATGACAAACAACTTGGCCAAAGAAGAAAAATAGGTTTCCTTATCACGTCTTAATGCACTTCCATAGCAGATAAAGAAATCTGTGGCGTCTTTAGCTTCCGTTCCTTCAGGATAAGAGACTGCAAACATATAGGCATCTGTCATCCAGCCGTCCGGCATAATCCATGAGTTGCTGTGCATCAGCCTGCCGTCTGCTAATTGATTAATATAAAGATCGGTCACTTTACCTTTGTGGCGGATACGAAGACCAATCCAGTCCTGCCCTTCCCGCCGTTCCATTTGCGGCAGATCTTTTTCATCAGGAGTATCCTTCAAAATAATAGCTGTCAGCCCTTTTACACGGTTCACTTCTGCGGGCAAATGGAATGAATAATAAGTTTCGGTACCTTTCAGATCTTCAGTTGGAGCCTGTATTTCTTCCCAATACAAATCTTCCGGATAATCGTGCACAAAATCGGACTTAGCAAGCAAACGGGGATAAAGAGGACGAATCACAACGGAAGAATTACCATTCGTCACATTCACGTCAACTCCCGACTTTTTATAAGTCCCGTTGGTATGCCACAGCCATTCAAAACGACCGACCTTATGCGTCTTTAAATCATCAATCATGTAAATCACATCATCCATCCAAAGAAAATGACGGAAATTACGGCTGAAATTGTTTGAAACGGGCCCCGTTCCATTAGCCAGGACATATTTCACATTTCCCGCATCCAAAAGATGATATAAATATCCCCGCAAAGTAGAACCGCTATATTGCTGCTCACGGGGTTGTCCCTCGCCATTGAACAGTACTACATTATGCGCCTGGCTTTGAAAGAAATAGTTTCGATAAGCAGGATTAGGATACCAGCAATTTCCACCGTCTTTTATAATGTCCACTCCTTTGTGAAATATAATAAAGGAATTGGCGTCCGCATGAGAGTGATTCCATGTATGACCGCTTTTTACAGCCAGCATCGTAGCATCCTTTTCCCACGAATTGCGCATCGTAGCCCAGCCAAAATCAGAAAATAATTGAGAAGTCGGTAATTGAGGTATAGCGGGTGCCTTACTCAAATCGGGAGTATAAAGAAAGCCCATCGGACGATTCAGAAAATATCCGTCACGATGTTGTCCTTGTTCCACTTGACTGATATACCATAGAATAACAGGATCTTTTATACCTAATGCATACAATAACATCATGCTGGATTCGGCTGATACATTTTTATGACTATCACCAAAGTTAAGACTATGTAGCATGCCGGTACGCGGATAACATACTTGCGAAAAGTAATTGGGAAGTTTTGATAATTGGGGAATATCGCCCGCGCTTTGTCCGGGATGCGTATTTATCCACGCAATACGGAACAACAAAGCTTCTTGAATACCAAAGTTGGCGTAATTCAGACTTTCATACATTCCTCCGACCTCATCAAAACTTTTGGCTTTCTGCTGCAATACATCACCTGCAAAGTCGAACCATTCGGGAAGAGATTCGTGAAGTTGTTCCACCCATTCCCTGGCTTCGGGGATTTCGTTTTGAAGGCTCATTGCTAATAATCCGCCCTGGCAAACGCAGGAGGTCCACCAGTTATGCCCCATTGAATTCAATGAGTGGATACGAGTCGGTTCCAACAGCCAGTCACCTAATGCGGGTTCCAGGGCAAGTCGTTTTAAGCCTTGGGCAATCTCTTTCTTTTCCGAAGATGAAAGAATATCATAGGCTGCATCATAACTCATAGCGCACAGGAAACTTTTATGTGCCAACCCCAGATGTGAGCGCCACACCGGGATACGTGCCAGCATTTCCTTATCTCCCCATGTTTCGGCTTTCACAGCTTTCAGCAGTATCTCTTTTATTGAATTTGCATAGCTTTTGTCTTTTGTCATCAGATAAGCCAATGCCAGATAATCCAGTTTGTTGAAGTCATTCTTTTGTAAAGTTGCATCGGCAGTCTGTTTAATGCTTTCCCAGGCTTCCTGCAATTTCGGTTCATTCTGCATACGCTGCTTCACTTGCTGAATGCGTTGCGGAGTATATAAGAGTGAAGGATGATTTATTTTCTGCGCTTGTATGTATGATGACGAAAGACACAAAAAACAGATGATAGCAATAATAGTTTGTTTCATAATATTTGGCTTATTCTATATATTAACTACTTAACAATCTCCGAAACCGTCCGCGAAATCACAGGACTGCCATAGAACGAAGAAAAACCGTCTTCCTTAGCGGAAGAACCTACTACATGGGCGATAAAGAAGCCGTAAACACTATCGCGTTTATTTATCCAGGGGTAAGCGCCAGCCCAACCCGGAGAACTGATTTGATAGGCTTCGCCCGTCTTCTTATCTATTAATTCACGCCATTCGCCCAATCCATAGATACCGGT
>ERZ1026929.1033-NODE-1033-length-11115-cov-3.847107_pt1 | contig 11115 bp, 8 predicted proteins | sample MGYA00519463_ERZ1026929 | MGnify/ENA primary metagenome ERZ1026929 (study PRJEB26926, sample SAMN06164829) | human gut metagenome | biome: ENVO:00009003; feature: ENVO:2100002; material: ENVO:00002003 | host: Homo sapiens | place: USA | collected 2012 ... | reverse complement strand
TACGAGATGTCTTAGGGTCTCGTGGGCTCGGAGATGTGTATAAGAGACAGCACACTTATAAGGTGATTGAAAAGGCTGTTGAAGGCTACGAAACTTCTTACGAGAGCCAAGACGTGGCAATCACTGCCGACGAGCTATGGAAAGCCAAGCCCGATGCGAATACGGCTGACAATGTGAAGAAGTGGACGGTCACTGTCACCAACACTCACAAGAAGTCGACTCTGGCTGAGGGTTCGATCAAGGTGTCCAAGAGCATCAGCGGTCGTAAATGGAAGAAAGGTGACTCCTTCAACTTCACCATTATCGGCACGGATCCAACTCCGAACGCTCCATTGCCTGATGATCCAGCTTCCGTCGCGATCGGCACGAATACCGCAAATCACGAGGCGAGCTTCAACAAGATCGAATACAAGACCGCTGGCACCTACACCTACACGGTGAAGGAAACCAAGCCCACCAACGCCATTGTCGGCCTGCACTATTCCCAGGCGGAATACACGGTAACCGTGACGGTTCCTGCCGATATGGGCACGCCAACAGTGAGCATCAAGCAAGTCAAGGACGACAACGGCAAGCCTGTTGATAATCAGTCTGCGAATGTCGCCAAATTCACCAATACGTATGTGGCGGTGTCGGCGTTGCCGTTGACGGGCGGAACGACGGATCGTCAGTGGCTGTTCGTTGGCGGTGTGATCGGCGGACTCGCAGTACTGCTTATCGGAGCGGCCGAAATCTGGAATAACAAGAAGCGACTCGTCTGAGTTGCTGTGTGAGGCCGGAATGCCTACCAACTTGAGGGCATTCCGGCCGGCAAATCAAAATTTGCGGATCGCGGGAGCAAGTTGGGTTCCCGCCTCCCGCGATTGCAAAAACAAGTAATCAAACAATAAGGAAGAGAGGATTCTCATGAAGATGAGGAAACTTTTCGCCGGCATCGCCGCCGCGGCGACGCTGCTGGGTGGCATGGCCCTGGGCGCAACCAGCGCACAGGCCGATGACGCTGCTGGTACTCCGGTAACGGGCGTAGCAACGTTCACGTTCACCGCTGAAACCGCTGAACAGCTGACCAACGCCAACCTGAAAGCATACAAGATTGGCGATTATGTTCAGTATGGTTCCGGCGAGAACGTTGCTTACGGTGTGGTGACGAATTCTAACAATAAGACTGCCGTTGACTCCGCGTTGAAGGCTGCCGGTGTGGATACTACGGATTCTGAGGTGGACCATCTGGCCGCAGCCCTGAATGCCGGCACTCTGGATGTTTCTGCTGCTCGTCCGTGGGCTTCTCCTGAGAAGACCCGTAAGTTTGCTAATGCTCTGGAGAGTGAAGGCAAACTAACTGCTGTGACGTCGTTCACTCTGGGCAAGCCAGTTCCTGCTACGAATGGTAGTGCGGATGCTAAATACACTGCTACCGCGACCCTGCCTGCAGGTATCTATGTGTTCATTGATTCCGCGGCTGCCACTGGTTCTGTGACCAAGGCAATCCCGATGATTGTCGCTTCCGGCACCGTTAACGCTGAGAAGAAGGTTCTAACCGATCCGACTGCCGCTGCCACCGTGAACATGAAGAACACCAACAACCCCGGAAAGACTAAGGAAGTCAATAAGCTTTTTGCTGCCATCGGCGACACCCTGACCTACACCCTTACCGGTACTATCGCGAACCCGGCTCCGACCGAGTTCAAGTTCACCGATAAGCCGGGCAAGGGTCTGACCATCAAGGCTGGTACTTTCAAGTTCTATGTGGATGGTGCGCAGATTTCTGCTGAAACTGCTGCATCTGACTTCACTGTTCCGACTGCTGATGTGATCGGTGGCGACGACGCATCTTTCGATGTCACGGTGAATAATCCGTCCAAGTATGCAGGCAAGACCATCAAGGTCACCTTCCATGCGGTGATTAATGATGATGCCGATGCCGAGGATGGCGTTGTCAACAAGCTTGACAACTACGGCACTAACGTTGAAGCCCCTACCAAGTTCACTGGTTTCAATTTCACCAAGGTGGATCCTGATGGCAAAGGCATTAAGGACGTTACCTTCCAGGTGAAGGACGGTGACACCACGCTGTACTTTGTGAAGCAGGGGGACGGTTCCTACAAGAAGGCTGCTTCTGCTAACACTCAGGGCGCAACTACTGATGTCACGACTGGTACTAACGGCCAGTTGTCCTTCACCGGTCTTGATAAGACCAAGACCTACACCGTCACGGAAACTAAGCGTGCCAGCGATGCCTATCTCGACATCATGCCGAGCTTCACTGTGTCTTTCAACGAGGAGAACGGTTCAGCTGTTCTGGCTAAGACCGCCACTTCCGATCCGTGGGGCTTGGTCAACACCACCGCCAAGACCGTGAAGAACATCAAGTCCATCACCCAGCTGCCGCTCACCGGCGCTGCGGGAACCATGCTGTTCACCGTTGTGGCTCTGCTCGTGGCTGGCGCTGGCGTGACCATCGCCATCAAGTCTCGTCAGAACGCCGAGGCCTGATCGCCCATCTCTGACGGTGTTCGTTAAGAACACCAATTCGGAGTGATTTAAGGTCGACCCATTATGGGTCGGCCTTTTTGTATTGCTCTGTATTTCATGTGGGATTGCTTGGATTGCGCCATATTACGTTGCTTTGGACGTGCCACCCGATGTGGGTGGGCATTGCATTTTTCGAGGGTATAAGGAGTTTCGGTGGAATGTGTTGCAACAAACGGAATCTGGAAACGTGAACCGTTATGGGGGCTGTTAGTCAGGGGAGTGAAGTGGGGGTATTGCACGGAAGGAGGGCCATAGAATCGCAGGCACATCCGCAAAAGAAAGCAACGAAGCATCAATGGGAGGTATTGCGATGCGCAGTGGGGGAGCATTCAGTGACGAGGAGATTCAGCTGTTGCGTGGATTGCCGGCTGTTTCCAATGTGACTCGTGATCGTATCACCTATTCCGACACATTCAGGCAAGTGTGCACCATCCGATATCTTGCGGGGGAGTCGCCCACCAAGATCTTCCGCGAAGCGGGTCTGCCGCCGGAATTGGTTGGTTACAAGCGTATCGAGCGCAGTGTGGCGCGGTGGAAGGATGCGGCCATCAAGTCGGTGAGCGGCAGTGACACCATGACCGATGGTGAGATCATAGCGCAGCTTGCGGCGCGGTATAAGCGTGCGTTGGCGACGAGGCGGAGTCTTGAAGACATCGCCAATACGGCCACTGAGCCGAAGCCTGCCGCAACGGCTGCGTCGAATGACGTTCATCCGTTGTCTCTCGGACTGTTCGACGGTGATACGGCCGGCATTATTATCAGGCAGCAGGCTCGTCGTATCGACGAGCTCGAGCGCGATGTGGTGAGGTTGCGCAACAAGCTGGACAAGGAAGTCGGGCCCAATCCTGCCTCCGCTGAGGCCTGACCTATGCTATCTAGCTTATAGATGGCGGATGGTGCGCCTTATTTGCCAGTTCAGGGGTACAAAACATGCCCCCGAACTGTCTATTCCCGTCCAACACCCGCCATCTATAAGCCAGACGGGCCCGGGGATCGGTCCGATCAGGAGATCAAAGCCTCGAGACTGTCGAAGTCCAGCACTTTGCCGTGCCGTGTGGGGAAGGATTCGATGCCGCCATAGACGACGAACTGATGGTCTGTGTCCACTCCCATGATCGGCGCGAGATCCTCCAGGTTCTCGAAAGCGCTCGGCCGGTACGTGGCGGACGATTTGACCTCGATTGTGTACAGTGGCCTGTCACCCCTTCCGATGCCCAGCAGATTGGCCGCCAAGCCAGTGTCATAGAAGTATAGTTTTAGAAAATTGCTCATGCTTAAGCGCACTAGGTAGGGTGCAAAGTCCGTCCGGAACGCCATATAATGTCCCTGTACTAGGTGGTTCAAGGGGGCTTAAACTGATGGCAGGCATTTTGCGAGGAGGCACGTGTGGCGGGTCGAGAAGCAGCGAGTCGCAAGATACGCGCACCTACGTTCCGCCGACGTTCGCCGAGGCGACCGATGTGTCCGAAGAGATTCGCGAGCGTCGCGCCGACGTGGGTAGATCCATTGCCATGCGCGTGCTTGCGGCGGTGCTGATTTTCTCCGCAATCGGCATTGGTCTTTTCCCGAAAGTGCTGCAATACCAGTCCGCGCAAAAGCTGGCGAGCACGTCCGCCCGTTCCGAGCAGAGCGTCGCGGGCTGGCCGTATCCGCAGGCCGACGAGGCATTCGCCGCAGCTGGGGCGTACAACAAGCGTCTCGCCGAATCGGGGCAGCCGGTGATTGGCGAGGCTGAGGATCCGCTCGCCGAGTTGTACAACAACAATCAGTCCGACTCCAGCGACGGTTCCGGTTCCAGCTCGACGGGCGCAGGCGCCACTGGTGATGGTAACAAGGATTCCGCTAGCTCCAAAGACGCGGAATACCAGCGTTTGCTGGATACTGGCGATGGCGTGATGGGTTCCATCCGCATTCCAAAGATTTCTGTGGATTTGCCGATCTACCATGGCACGTCGGAGCAGACGCTTGCGTCCGGTGCGGGGCATTTGTATGGCAGTAGTCTGCCGGTGGGTGGCAAGGATACGCATGCGGTGATTACCGGACATCGGGGTTTGGTTGAAGCCTCAATGTTTACGCGTTTGGATGAGATGCGGGTTGGTGATTACTTCTATATCGATGTGATGGGCCATACGCTTGGCTATATGGTGGATCGTATTACCGAAATCGAACCTAACGACACATCGCAATTGAAGATTACCTCTGGCGAGGATCGGGTCACGTTGATGACATGCACTCCGTACGGTGTGAATACGCATCGTCTGTTGGTTTCGGCATTACGTTCCGCCATTCCCGAAGAGATTCCCGCGGAGGATGATGCGGCAAAAGATGTGCGTGTGATTGCGGGTGTGGTGTCAGCTGCCACGTTGCTGGTCGGTTTGTTGTTGGTTTGGCTGCTCCGCTGTCCGTGGTATGTCCGTAGGCATGCCGCTTGGTGGCCAAAGCGCAACTAGGGGTTGATGGCGTTAATGTTGCACTTGACAGATGCTTTTTTGTCGGGGAAAATTCTGAAAGAGGCATGACAACGTTTGCTTATAGTTTTTGCATCGCGATTTACGGGGGCAAGAATACTCTAGAATCGCGATGATATGTGCGATTTCAAGGAAAGTATATCCCCTTGATTACCTCGTTGGGAGGGTATGTATCCCTCTGTTTTTCTCCTTAAGGTTTAGGCAACGAAGCGATTGTCGGACGGTATGTGAAGCGAAGACGCATCAAATATACCGGTCGAAGGAGGAAGGTATTTCCCCGATCGCTTAACGGTACAAGGGGGTAGGCGTATGAGACACGTCTTTGAGCGAAACAGGGCGAGGGGCACAGGTCTGTTCACGCGTCGTGTCATTGCGGCCGTCGCGACGGTCGCAATGCTCGCCGGCGTGGGGTGCGTCACTGCTTCGTCAGCGGCGGCGGAAGATGCCACGGGAGCCTTGGAACAACAAATCGAGCAGCCGGTATTGCAAGAATCTGGGCAAGAGGATTCACAGCCGGTGGAACAAAATTTGATGGTGGGAGAAGAGCAGCCGTCAGAGCAAGAGCAGCCGTCAGATCAAGAGGCTTACCAGCAAGTCGAACAAGAAACGGAACAAGAAACGAAAGAAGAGACTGAGCAGTGGGTTGAGCAGGAGGTTGAACAACAATCTGAACAACAATCTGAACAACCTGATGAGCAGCCAGTTACGTTGTCCGCTCAACCGATTGCGCGAGCAAATCGGGCGCAGTCGGTTGCGCAGAACGAGACCGGTTCCCAGTTGGGCGCTCCGGAGAAGCATAAGCGCATCAAGAAGAACGATAATGGCAGTTACACCGTGAACGTGGATGTGAAGGGCGCTTCCAGCACCACTACGGTCACCACCACCCAGCCGATCGACTTCACGCTGGTGCTGGATGTGTCCGGTTCGATGGACGATCCGATGAGTAAGACGGATCGGACCAAGCGGTTAGACGCACTGAAAGAAGCGGTTAAAGCATTTCTTGATGAAGCCGCGAATACTAATACGGAGGCCGGTTCCGAACTGGTTCGCGTTGGACTGGTGAAGTTCGCCGGCGATAAAACGGACAAAATCGGGGATGACATGTACCGAAGTGGTGGGTACACCTACAACTACTCCCAAATCGTTAGCAATCTGACTGCGGATATGAACGGTCTGAAGAACAAAGTCAGCAAACTCAAAGCCGCTGGCGCCACCCGCGCCGACAATGGATTCAATCGTGCGGTCAAGGTGATGGGCAGTGCTAGTGCTCGAACCGATGCGAAGAAGGTCGTTATCTTTTTCGCGGATGGTTCGCCTACATCGTCTAGTGGCTTCGAGGGTAAAGTGGCAAATAAGGCCGTCGAAGCTGCCAAGGAATTGAAAGATGGTGGCGCCACGGTGTATTCCATCGGCATCTTCGCCAGTGCCAACCCGTCCTCGCTCTCCAGCAACGAGAACCAGTTCATGCATGCGGTGTCCAGCAATTTCCCAAAGGCAACGAAATACAACCAGCGCGGTGAAGGGAATATCGAAGCCGGCTATTATAAAAGCGCGACGAACGCTTCGGAGCTGAATACCATCTTCGACGAGATTGAAAAAAGTGAGACTACCACGTCCGCATACACCAAGGTGACCATGGAGGACACGCTCTCCGGCTATGTCGAGCTTGCGGATAGCAACTACAAGGTCGTTGCCAAGGATGCTTCCGGCAAGGTGGTCTCCTTGACTAAGAATGTCGATTACACCTTGACGTATGACGCGAGCACGAAGAAATTCACGGTCGCATTCCTGAAGCCTCTGGTCAACAACGTGACATACACGCTGGAATACAACGTGAAACCCACGCAGAAAGCGTATGACGAGTATGCCGCCAACCTGAACGCCGGTAAGGATGGATATGACGGCGTAAAGGGTGACGCGAACACCGATCTGCCGGGAAACGCCACGTCCTCGAACCAGCCGGGTTTCCATGCGAACGATTCCGCGTGCCTGGCGTACTCGGCCGATGGCGTGGATCATGCATGCGGCGGCAATCCGTATCCGCATCCGGTGATCCAGGTGGTTTCCTCGACGCTGCATATCGAAAAGCAGTGGAGTGGAGACGGTGACAAGCCGGAAAGCATCACGGTGGATATCAAGCAAGGTGGCAATAGCTACAAGACAGTCACGTTGAAGTCGGATGCGAATGGAAACTGGTCCACGGATGTGATCATTCCGGCCGGTGCCGCGAAAACGTACACGGTGACGGAAACCGAACCGGAGAACCATCAGTGGCAGGCCTCCTACCAGCACAAAGTCGGCAATGGTGCTCTCGCTGACGGCAATGTGGTGACGGTGCCGGAATCCACGGCATCGCAGAACGCCACAGTAGTCATCACCAACACGTTGAAGACGGCCACGTTGAAGAACGCAATTGGCGTGAAGAAGGAGCTGGTCGGCCGCGATTGGAAGGATTCCGACGAGTTCACTTTCAAGCTGAAGGCAGACGATTCCAATCCAGACGCGCCGATGCCAGCTTCCTGCAAGAACCAGTCGGCGTGCACGGTGACGGTGAAACGCGATTCGTCTGACGATCACGTTGCTTACTTCGGCGACATCACGTATGACGCAGGTGAAGCCGAGTACACATATCTTGTGACGGAGAACGCTGGTAATGCTTCCGCAATGTATTACTCGCAGGCGGAATACCGGGTGGTCGTGTCCGTGATGAAAGACGGAACGTCCGGTGAATGGAAGGCCGTTGTCGAATCCGTGACCCAGCTGAAAACCGATTATGGTGCCGCTGGTTCGAATTGGGACGAGACCCAGCCAATGCTGTTCACCAACCAATACATTTCGGCATCGTCACTGCCATTGACGGGCCGCATGGGTGCGGAACGATGGTGGCAGATTGCGGCCGGCGGAGTTGGCGTGCTGGCATTGCTCGCCGTCGCTGCGGCCGACCAGTGGAGACGTAAGAAGCGGCTCAGCTGAATAACACAGGATTTGCGGATCGCGGGGGCGCGTTGGGTTCCCGCCTCCCGCGATTGCAGAAAACAGTAACCAACAATCAAGGAAGAGGAGATTCTCATGAAGATGAGGAAGCTTTTCGCAGGGCTGGCCGCCGCGGCAACGTTGCTGAGCGGCATGGCCATCGGCGTCGCCGCCGCACAGGCTGATGATGCTCCATTGCTGCAAGTTAACCACGCACAGGAAGGCCATACGTACACGCCATACAAGTTTGCCATGTTTGAGAATCCTGGCGATGGCTCGGTCGAAGTGAAAACGGTTGACGCATGGAAGGGAGCTGTGACCACCGCTGCTGATGTGGCTGATGGAAGCCACAACGGCATCCCGACAGAGTACAAGGATAATCCAGCCGCCTATGTGGCGACGTTCACTGCGGATCAGCTCCGTGTCTTCGCCAAGACCTTGGCTGGAATTACTCCGCCGGCAGGACCTGATGGTACTGGCCTGACCGTAACTACGGAGCAGGCAAATACGAGCCAGGCGGTCAATGTGAACGGAGAAGGCTGGTATCTGGTGAAGGATACGTTCACCAAGGCTGGCGAAACGACTGTGACGTCGGGAACTCCGGCTGTGGTGGCCACCACCGTCAATGGACTGTCCAATCTGAGGATTGCGGCCGATACGACGACCGGTCAGGGCAACATCACGACTGAAGGCCAGTTCAACGCGAAGAACGCGAATCCGACCGACGAGCCGCTCAAGTTCGCCCGGATGAATGACGTGGATGTGAACGGTAAGAGCGTAAAGGTGGGCGACACCGTGGACTTCACTGTGGCCGCGGACGTTCCTCATGCTGCGGCTGGCTGGGATGCGTACCCCTTTACCATTACCGATACCGCGTCCAAAGGTTTGCGGATTGCGGAAACGAGTGACTTCAAGGTCCAGTTCGGAGATCATACTACTGTGAATCCCGATCTGTACATGATAACGCAGGAAGGCAATGCTCAATCCGGCACCACCACGACCATCTATTTTGCCGATGCCACAACGCTGGCCGGTAGGACGATCGTCGTGTCGTACCAGGGCACCGTCACCAAGGATGCGTTGGATGGCTTGAGCGGCAGTGTGGACAACAAGGCCACAATCACCACCAAGGATGGTACCAGCGGTGAAGGCAAGACTGTCCTTAAGACCTACGGTTTCCAGTTCACGAAGATTGGCAAGGAAGGGAATGAGGCCAAGCCTCTAGCCGGCGCCGAGTTCGTTGTCAAGAATGCGGAGGGCAAGTTCCTTAAGCAGGCTGAGGACGGTGCGTGGTCGTTTGTTCCCAATCAGGATGATGCCAAGAAGTTCACTACTAAGAATGATGGTTTGGTGGAGGTCGCGGGTCTTGCGGCAGGAACCTACACGGTTGTGGAGACTCAGGCTCCGACCGGCTACGCCCAGAACTTCAGGGTCACTTTCAATGTGAAGATCACAGATGAAGGTCTCGTCACTTTCGAACAGGATGCCCTTCGTCAGGTCCAACCGGTCGATAACACCACTGCGAATGCCACCGCTACCGTGCTGAACGTGAAGAATGTCACTCAGCTGCCGCTGACTGGTGCTGCGGGAACCGTGCTGTTCACGGTCGTGGCGCTGCTGGTGGGTGGCGCTGGCGTGGCTGTGGCGGTCAAGAGCCGTCGCCGCACGTACTGAGCGCATGCGTTCGGTGTGAGTGAGTTGTGAATTGACTCACGCGCAATAAAAGTCAATGCGGGCGGTTGTGGATATTCCATAATCGCCCGCATTGATGTGTGACCGACCGGTTGAAGTGATATACGGTCAGCAATATTTGAAAAGCTGCTTGTGAGAAGTCGGATATACACTTGCTTCATTACGGGGTATAGCAAAGGGGGTAAAACGATGCGCGGTGGAGGATCATTCAGCATGGAAGAGCTCCAAATGTTGCGGGATCTGCCGGCGGTGGCTAACGTGTCGAAAGACCGCATCACGTACTCCAACGCTTTCAAACAGGTGTGTGTCATACGGTATCTTGCGGGGGAATCGCCGACCAAAATCTTCCGCGAGGCGGGATTGCCGCCGGAACTGATTGGGTATAAACGTATAGAACGAAGTGTGGCGCGTTGGAAGGCTGCCGTCCTCAAATCCGTGAACGGTAGCAGTAACATGAGTAACGGCGAAATCATTACGGAGCTCGTCAACCTGTATGTTCATGCGGTGACGCGCAAGGAGAAACTCGACGACATCGCAGGAATCGCCAATCCCGATAAGGCAAATATTGAAAATGCTCCGAATTCGCTGGACGGGGCGAACGTGTCGGGGGGGGTGTATATCCGCTGACGTGCCCGTCCCATCCGATGCGGCTGCCATCGCCGTGCCGCCTGCACCTCTCAGCGCGAGCAGCGGCCTTGACAGCGAGACGGCGCTTGTCATCATCAAACAACAGGCTCGGCGCATCGACGAGCTGGAACGCGAAAACGAATCGCTCCGTGGCAAGCTGAAAACCTTGGCAAGCTGACTCCACCCGTCGCAAAGCGTTTTTTGGAAAAGATGCGAATCTGCCACATATAGCGCATTTCGCGGTGCGAACAACGGCGGAGATTGTGCGGTTGGCGCGGTAGGGTGTGAACATTATGACTTTTGGGAATACGAAAACCGGAAAAACTGGTACAAGCACGTCCGAAGCGACGGAAACCGCGCAAATCAAATCCGTCGAAAGCCTCGACAAAGGCAACGACATGGAACGCGGCCTGAAAAACCGCCACGTCCAATTCATCGCCATCGGCGGCACCATCGGCACCGGCCTGTTCCTCGGCTCCGGCAAGTCGATCGCGCTGACCGGACCGAGCATCATCCTCGTGTACATCGGCGTTGGCCTCATCATGTTCCTGCTCATGCGCGCCATCGGCGAAATGATGTACAGTGACCCCAGCCAGCACACGTTCATCAACTTCATCACGCGCTACCTCGGCCGCGCGTGGGGCAAATTCGCCGGCTGGACGTACTGGATCGTGCTCATCCTGACCGGCATGACCGAAATCACAGCCGTCAGCACCTATTTCGTCACATTCTTCGGCACGTTCGGCATAGACCTCAACGCGTGGAAATGGCTTATCGAACTGTGCTTCCTCGTGGCGCTCACCGGCATCAATCTCCTGTCTCT
>ERZ1026929.1027-NODE-1027-length-11184-cov-4.727738_pt1 | contig 11184 bp, 13 predicted proteins | sample MGYA00519463_ERZ1026929 | MGnify/ENA primary metagenome ERZ1026929 (study PRJEB26926, sample SAMN06164829) | human gut metagenome | biome: ENVO:00009003; feature: ENVO:2100002; material: ENVO:00002003 | host: Homo sapiens | place: USA | collected 2012 ... | reverse complement strand
AGCGTCAGGTCGATGCTGTTGAAATAGATCTGGCCGATCTTCGGGTTGGCCGGAGGTGCAGCGAGCGGCTGCATGATGGCGTTTTGGATCTCGTTCTGTGAGAGATCAATGCTTGTCAGGAATTTCACGGGTTTACCTCCTTAGTTGAAGTATGCAGTCCCGGAAAAAGCCGCGCAGAAGGTCAGGCGCACGGTGTTGTCGTCGAGGTAGTCGACCTCCCTGATGACCACAGTGCCGGCGCTGTCGACGACCGTGACGGCGGGCCGCTTTCCGAGGTTATGGGCGATTGTCCACACCTTTGCTGCCTGCGCCTGCTTGTGGGTGTGGTGCCTGTCGTCCGTGATGCCGAGCTGCGCCGGCGTCATGTCGCCGATCAGCTCGTGCCCGTTGATCTTGGGCTTGTTGCGCAGGGCTTCGTAGTTTGAGGCGCTGCCGCCGCCCGTCTCCTTCATGGAGGCGGTCATGGAGGCAGGCGCCTCGGTCATCTTCGCCCCGAAGGTCTCCGCGCTGCCAGAGAACGAGGCATTGAAGTCGACGCTCACTTAGATGACGCCGTCCTTCAGGATCCGGCTGAGCGGGGCGGTCATAATGTTGCTCGCAAACGCGCGCCCGTCCTCCATCCTGCCGCGGATCTGCACCTCCACCTGTTGATCCTCGTCAGGAGACAGAGAGCCGAGCAGCAGCGTGTCGGCTTGCGTCAGGCTGACGGTGACGACCTTGTCGGTCGCGTCGACGCCCTCGTCCCCGAGGTGCTTGGTGACTTCCACCTGCTTCGGTGGGGCATAGGTGGCGAGCTGCTGCGTGCGGAATGTTACCCACATTGTCACGAACTCGCTGACGTCGATGTCACAGTTGATGGTGATGGTTGGTGTGGTGCCTCTATACATGGGCGGCCTCCTTTCTGGCCTTTGGCCGGTAGTTTAGCACTCGAGGCGCTGGAGTCCGCTGTTCCAGATGCCGGCCGTCAGGGTGATGCCCGTCAGGTCTGCAAACGTGATCTGGAAGGGGTTGGTCGTGATCTCACTGAAAACGGCGTCCCACAGCGTTGCGATCTTGCTGGTGTTCTGGCCGACCGCGTTGCTCAGGTCATTCACCGACGCCTCGGCGGCCTGCGCGATTGCGATGGCCTGCCGGGCGATTGCCAGAGCCTCCTCGGCCGTAGCCTGCGCGCCGAGGGCGATGGCCTTGTAGGTTTCGTAGTCCTCTTTTGTGGCATAGGCGTCGGCGGGGATGTAGGCGGTCACGTTGGTGGCTGTGCCGATCGCGGTGACGATGTCGATGGTTTTCTCGACGATGGTGGCGCCGCCGGAGGGCGGGATCCACTCGGCCAGATCGCCGCAGTTGCCGTAGCAGTACAGCACCTCACCGACCTCGGGATCGGGATCCTCGGCATAAAGGCCGAGCTCGCGGTAGTAGAAGCCCTCGGTCTCGTCGCCGTTGGTGAAGATGCCGCCCACGGCCACGGTGCCGTCGCCGTTGATCTTCAGCTTCGTGATGTCGACGGTCGCCTTCGGGCTGACCACGCCGGTGAGGGTGCGGGGCGTCTGGCCCTCCTCGAGGTAGCCATCGCCGAGGACGATCTTGGTGTAGTTGATCTTCTGGCCGGCCACGCCCTTCGCCAGAACGATCAGGCCGGCGGTGGTGATGTCGTTGTTGATAAATGCAGCCATGTCTATCTCCTTTCCTTAGTCTGAGATGACCGCCGCGTCGGTGCCGATGCTGACGGTCTCGCGGTTGTTGTCGTGGACGACGGCCGCGTGGTAGATGTGGATCTCGTCGCTGCCCATGACGTGCACCTCTTGGGTGTGATCCCTGACGGCCATGCCGGAATAAAGGAACATTTCGCCGGTCAGGCAGATCAGGATCGCGTCGAGCCACGAGCTGCGGCGCTTGACCGTCCGCAGCAGCTTCAGGAACAGGTCGAGGTTGCTGTTGACGAGGCTCGGGTTGTCGCTCAGCACCTTGAAGTGATGCGGCTGCCCGCCGTACTGATACCACTCCCTGACCTCGCCGGTGCCGAAGTAGTCGGCCACGATCTGCTCCACGGCGTAGGGTGTGCCGAGTTTCGAGTAGGCGCGGTCGCTGTTGCGGATGACGGCTCGCTTGGCTGCGATGGGCGCGGTGCTGTCATACCACTGGATGTTCAGCTCCCACGCCATTTCGTCGAGCTCTGCGTCGCTGAGCTGGTCGATCTTGTCCCACCTGCTCAGGAGCTTCAGGCGCGCATAGGCGTCGCGGCTGATGATGTCGCAGCCGGTGGCGAGGCCCTTGTCGCTGCCGTCCTCCTGCATCCACGCAGGCAGCAGCTTGACCATCTCGGTCTCATTGAGCCGCATTTACACCACCTCGCTCTCGACCTTGTGGCTGACAGTCAGGTGGCCGCTGAACTTGGCGACTTGCGTGTCGTCGAGGGCCTTGTAGGTCGGCTTGACGACGTCCACGCGGAAGGCGCCTGTCAGGTTCTCGCCCCACGAAGGCGAGAGGATCCGCTTGCGGAGCTGGTCGGGGTTGATGTCCCGGCCGAGAGCTGCGACTTGCCACTCGTTGTAGCGGTCGATCGCGCCGCCGGTGCCTTCGACGTTGGCGATCACCTCGGCCTCGCTCTCCGGCGTGGTGTAGTACACGATCTCGATGTCGTAGGTCTCGGCCTCCGGGGGCACGGCGCTCACCTTGTCAGTGAGCGGCCGGATGTCCTTGGCGTTGACCACGTCCAGCACCTTCGCCAGCATGGCAGCGTCAGGGATCCCGCCTCCTTCCAGTAGGGGCACGATCTTGACGCAGCCCTCCAGTGTGCGGGTGATGATGATGTCGATGCTCTCGGCGGCCGCGAGGCTGCCCTTGAGCGTGATGGTCAGCAGGCCGTCGGTGTAGTCGACGGTGTAGTCCGTGTCCTTGACCGCCGCCGTGCTCTGCCCGTGGGCTTTCACGACGAGGGTGTCGGTCAGGAGCGTGCCGCCGCCCTTGAAGGCTTTGCCGTCGTAGACCGTGAGGGTCTCGCTGATGGTTTCCTTCTCGCTGACGGCCCTCGCGTCCACGATGGAGCTGTCTGCTGTCATTACCCAGTAGATGTAAGCCTGTTCGGGGCCCGCGGTGGATCTTTTGGCAGGAGCCAGACGGATCCGCTCGCGGAGGCGGTTGTCGCCTTCGGTGGTGTAGGGTTCGCCGTCATCGCCTCCGGCCGTTTCGGTCAGGTTGGTTACGGACTCGATGTAGGGGATCAGGTCGACGAGGGTAGTGATCGTGCCGGCTGCGTAGCCGTTGAACTTCGTGCCGTTGCTCACGGCCGAGGTCGGCACCTCCACAGAGTAGGCGCCAGCTTGCAGCACAGCGATCTCGTCGGTCGCAAAATAGTTTTCGCTGTCCGGCGTCACCTTCGTCCATTTCGGAATGATGATGTTTTTCTCCTGCGGCGTGGAGACGGAGAAGCGCATGGTCGTCTTGGCCGGTGTGCCTTCCAGTCGTCTCACGTCCTGCCGCTCGCCGATGGCGTCCAGCACCTCGCCCCTCGCATAGCGGAGGAGCGTCTGCCGGCCGACGTCGTTGAGGCTGTTGTAGAGGGCAACGAACACGGGCACGAGAGCCTCACCGAAGATCCGGCGCTCGTCGCCCGGGTAGAGCGGCTCGCCGGCGCCCTTTTCGAGCTCGGTGATGATGGTCTTGTATAGGGTGCTCGCGTCTGTCGTGGTGAGTTTGATGTCCTCGCCGTAGGTGTTTGTCGCGTCGCTCACGCTGTTCACCTCCTTCATGTGATGTTGTCGATGCTGGCCCGCAGCTCGAAGTCGCCGGCCTGAGCGGTCAGGGCCTTCAGGTCGGAGTCGCTGAGCTGCACGCGGGGCTCGTAGGTTTCCACGAGGAACTCCACGTCAGCGGCCAGATCGGTCGCAGCGGTTTCGCTCGGCTTGTCGATCAGCGTGCGGTCGATCCCCTTGATGCGCTCGTAGGGCACCTCCCCGCGGATGGTCTTGAGGAGGTTCTGCACGCAGATCTCGGGCGCTCCGTTGCCAGATGCTTTCATTGGGATCACCTCGCTTTACTTGAGCTGCGCATTGGTTGGCTTTTTGGATGCTTTGGCGCTGCTGGAGGCTCCGACGTTCACAGCCGAGGAGCTTATGCCGAGCTCCTTGTAGGTGGCGATGCCTGCCGCCGACTTGGAGCTGCTGCCGCTCTTGCCGCTGTTGCCGGATTTTCCAGAACTGGCCTTTTTGCTGCTGGCCTCCTCGGCGTACTCGGTCAGCTTGATCGTGATCTTGCCGGTCAGGATCCTGCCGAGGTTGTCCAGCTTGGTGTCTGATAGGCTCACGCCCGTGAGCTGAAGGTTGGCCGGGCCGAAGCGCCGGCCGGCCAGATAGAAGGGGGCATACTGCCCGACCAGCGCCGTCCACGACTCGTACTCGCTGCGCACGTCGCAGCCGACCGCGGCGGCCAGATCGAAGTCGAAGCTCATGCTTTGCAGCTTGAGCGCCTTGGTCTTGGTCGCCGGGGATCCGGCTTTGTCGTCGCTGTTTTCCGTGTCGAGCTCGACGCTGTGGGAGATGCCGTTGAGTGCGGCGATCCTCTGGCTGGAGACGCCCCACGTCTTGCCGTTCCACGATGCCATGACGGCCATGTCTATCCCTCCTTACTGTGGGCCAGAAGTGGTGCCGCCTCGGCTGTCTGTGTGAGTGTGGCCGGTCAGGCTGATGCCCGTGGCTGTCACGTCTGCCGACGGGACGCTGATGCCCTTGTCCTGCATCGTGAGCGCGCCCTTCTTGACGGTGATGTCGCCCGGGACGATGCCGCCCCACTCTCCGTCCATGCGGGAGAGGATGATGCCGGTGCCGTCCTCGAACATAGCGTAGGCGACTTCTGTGCCGGGGGTCAGGTTTCCCATCTCCCCGCGCAGATACCACGGGATCGTCAGCGGCCGCGTGACCATGCTGTCGGCGGTGCTTGGGAGCACTCTGGCCGTGGTTTTGTCTCCGTTCCTGTCGGCCTTTCCCTCCACGCTGGAGATCTTGCCCTTCTGGATCATTTGGTTGTTGCTGTTCATCAATATCCCTCCAGTGGCTTGCGGAGGTATAGCTTGCTCCGCGTCTTGACGTAGTCGTGCCGGATCCGGCTGATGAAGGCCGTGCCGTCCCACGACTTGACGCCCTCGGTCGCCAGCGTGACCACAGAGCCCGCCGCATAGTCTCGCAGCAGCGAGCCCGTCCAAAGGGTGCCGACGGTCGCGTTTTTGTTGGCGTCCCGGAGCAGGCCCTTGGCGAAGCGGTCGGCCTCGCTCTGGTCGGTCATGCGGAAGGGCAGGATCCGGCGCAGTACCTTGTCGCCGCCGCTCGGGGCTGTGAAGGTGCCGATCAGGCCGCCGTTGACTGCTTCGGCCGAGCCGTAGGCGTTGGTGCCCTCGTCGCGGTACTCGAAGTCATTGGCCGGGGTGATGGTGATGGTGTCGACGGGCTGCTGGCTTTCCATGCGCGCCTCATCGTAGACGACCAGCTTTCCGTCGTACACCAGAAACGCCGCGCCCTCGAGGGTGCAGCGGTTCTGAAAAAATGCGAAGTCCGCGAGATTGTTCTGCTCGACGTAGTCGTAGGTCTGGTCGGTGATCCCGTAGGTCTCGAGCGTCAGGCCGTGACGGCCGGCGATCTCTTGGGCCAGTTGCAGGAACTTGACCTTTTCCCACGATTTGCTCCGCGTATCCTTCGCAGACTGCGGGACGGAATAGGCCCGCAGGGTGATGATGCCGGACTCGGGGACGACGCTTTCGACGAACATTTTGCCCGTCTTGGCAGCGCCGTCCTCGATGGCGATGGTGTCGCCCTTCTTGGGGTTCCACGAGTCCCACAGCTCGCGGGTGTCGTTGAGTTTGAGTAGCAGCTCGTCGCTCTGCTTTTCGGCGTACATATCGTGATAGCAGCGGTGGACGCTGATGTCCGGGTAGATGTCGACGCCTTCGTATAGGATCTTCACGGCGTCACCTCCTCCACGGCGGCAGGGTCTCCGGCGTTTCCACGGTCTCGACGATCGGGATCCGCACAGCCTCGCCGCCCTCGAAGATCAGCACGTCGCTGAGGTCGGGGTTGGCCTCGATGATGGTGCTTGCCATGCGCTCCTCGTTATAGGCGACGAGCGCGATGCTGTCGAAGGTGTCGCCGCCCTGCGCCACATAATCAATAAAGCCGACTGTCTGCTGTGACATAGGCGCCGCCCTCCCTTCTGCTGAGTGCCTCGAGGATGAAGTCGATGAACTCCGGCTCGAGGTCGCGGAGCTTTCGGATCAGGGCGTCCTCGTCGGTGTCGCCCTCGATCTTGATCTGCGGGGAGAAGGACAGCCCGCTCAGGTCGTAGACCACAGCGGTGCCGGAGCCGCCGCTGAGCAGCTCGTAGTCGCTTTCGCCGTCAGATGCTCCGAGCATCCGGCCCGCCTCGGCCCAGTAGGACAGGTTTTGCGAGCGGTATGCAGGGTTGAAGCTGATGACGGCCTCGGTCGGGTAGTGCGGATCCTCGCCAGCGATGGACGGGCCTCTCGTGAAGCCGCCGGTCGCATAGCCAGAGACGGACGCGCTGCCGCCGCCCCCACCTCCGAACAGGCCGGCGATCTTGGAGATGACGCCGGAGCCGAAGCTGACAATCTTCGATACCCAGCCGACGATCGTGCCGAGCACGCTGGCGATGGGCTCCAGAATAGACAGCAGCGGGGTCAGCAGTGGGGTGATGGCACCGATCAGGCTCAGGATCGGAGGGAGTAGCGCCTGAACGAGTTGCATCAGGGGATCAAGCAGCGGCATGATGACGCTGTTGACGATTTGCAGGGCCACCTCCAGCAGCGGGGTGATGACCGGCAGCAGGCTCGAGATGATGCTCACCAGCACAGGCAGCACGGCGCTGACGATCTGCGTGATAATAGGGAGCACGGTGGCGAGCAGGCTGGCAATAGGCGGCAGGATCGCGGAAACAATCTGCATGAGTGGCGGGAGGAGCGTCTGCACGAGGCTGAGAAGCGGCGGGAGCAGAGTGCTCATTAGCTGCGTCAGAACGGGCAGAAGGTCGGCCGCGAGCTGAGAGATCAGGGGCAGAACGTCCTCGAGGGCGTCGGCCGCGCCGGTCAGGAACTCGTCGACAAACGGGGCCGCAGCCTCGACCGCCTTGGAGATGGCCGGAGTGATCTGCTCCATCAGCTTTTGCAGGGTCGGCATGAACTTGTTGAGCCCGTCGAACACAGTGTTCGCCATAGGCTTGAGGGCCACTTCGAGCCCCTGCTTCATAACCTGAAGCCGCTCGGCGAAGTCGTAGGTGTCATCGGCTGCGCCGGCGATTGTCTCGCCGTTTTCTTGCAGCTCAGCCGTCAGGTCTGCGACGGCCAGAGAGCCGTCTCGGATCGCTGCGGCCATCGTGGAGCCCGCCCTTGTACCGAAGATCTCCGACGCGATGCTGGCGGCCTCTGCGGCCGTCCCGGCGTTTTTGATCTTTTCGTAGTACATGGCGAGCCCGTCGCTGGCGCTGATGCCCTCCTTGGCAAGTGTGGCGACGCTCTTTTTCATGGCGCCGAGCACTTCGTCGGTGTTTACGCCGGCTTTGTCGAGCTGGCCCATCAGGGCGCTCGCCGTCTCGAAGGAGTAGCCCATCTCCTGAAGCTGCGGGCCGAACTTCTGCATATCTGCCATCAGATCCGTGAAGCCCATACCCGTGCTCTGGCTGACCTTAAAGATGTAGTCCATAGCGCCGCCCATGTCGTCGGCGTCGATGTTCCACTGTTGGAAGGCTTGGCTCGACTCCTCGATCACGCTGCCGAGGTCGTCCCCGAGCATATCGCTCACTTGGATGGCCTGCTTGGAGATCTCCTGAAGCTGCGGGCCGGTGAGGCCGAGGCGGGTGTTGTAGTCTGCGATCGCCTTGCTGGCGTCCTCCATTGTGGTCGGGACGCTCTTGTAGACGGCGTCGAAGTCATCCAGAAGCCCATCCAGCGCGTCGCCGGTGGCGCCGGTTCCGATGCGGATAGCATCAGCAGCGTCATCGAAGGACGCGCCGAGATCCTTCATGTACTTTCCGGCCTCGACGACTGCCTTGCCTGTCGCCACAGCGATGCCGCCCACGGCTGCACCAACGGCCAGCGCCTTCACGTTCAGGCCGCTGATTTTCTTCTGAGCCTGTTCGATGGCTTTGCCGAGTGATGGGTCGATGCTGCCGGCCAGATTGACGACCGCCTGCATCGTTTTTTCGTTTGCCATGTGCGTCACCTCCTTCTGATGTGGGGTTTCTTAAAGCTGGCCGCACGAGTCGGCCGGCTCGCTTGGAGCCGCTTGGCCTCCTCGACGGCCTCCCCGTATTCGGTCAGGAAGTCGGTCAGCCTTCGCTCTCCGAGGTCTCGCGTCGACGTGTGGAAGGCTCGGGCGTAGTCTCGGATTGCGCGTCGGAGCTGTCGGGGGTGTAGGGTTCCTCCGACTTCCCGGAAATAAAATCCCGGCCGATCCTCATAATCTTCATAACGTCGTAGCCGCGGACGCGCTCGAGGTCGGAGATGTCGATCTCGGGGTTGATGGCGATGATGGCAGCGAAGCCGAGGTAGAGGTGCAGGCCGTAGTCCAGCTCGGCCGCGCCGGCCGCGTTGCCGTTCTTGGAGCCGCTGGCGCTCAGCTTTCTGGCGTCAGCTTCAGCAAACGCCTGTGCGGTGATCTCGCTGATGTCATAGGTCAGCTCGTCGTAGCTCTTGCCGTTGATCTGCACGGGGTTGTCGAGCTTGATGGTGTTCTTCATTGGGTGCGTCTCCTTTCGATAAATAGAGGGCGCCGCATAGGCGCGGCGCCCTTCGGGTTACAGCAGGCTGCGGATGTCCTTGGCGTAGTCGACGCCGCCGACGCGCAGGATCGTGTTGAGCTGGTCGATCAGCCAGTATTCAGCGCCGCCGACGTAGAGCTGGTAGCGGCTCACGGCAAACGTGGCCTCGTTCTCGCTGGTGTTGCCGGGATCCACAGAGAGGCCCGGGATGCCCTTGGAGACGCAGCGGAGGAACGCCTTGCAGCCTTCGGTCTTGGTGGAGCCGTCGGCCTGCTTCACGTCCTGAGCCCAGCGGATCTCGATGGTCTTGCTCGTCAGCTTGACGAGGCTGCGCAGGCCGAGGTAAATGCCGATCTTGGTGATGGACGCCTCCATAGCCTCGATCTGGCCGAGGATGGGGGCGGTGTAGGTTCCCATAGCCTTGAAGTCAGCGGTCACGGGAGTGACGGCCGGCAGCGAGATGGTCACGTCTTTGGCGACGAGGGTGCCGCCGATGTAGACGGTGTCGGCGAGGATAGGGCCCTTCAGGTCGAGCCACAGGTTTGCCATTACTCGTCACCTCCTTCGTAGTAGACAGAGAAGCCCGCGTCGGTGTATGCGACGTAGACGCTCGCAGACTTGAGGGGCGGGGTCGGGGTGACGGCGATGTCCCAGCGAAAGTCGCCATTCATCACGTCGGTGGTGCTGTTCTCGCTCTCGAGGAACAGGATCACAGGCTCGCCCAGCAGGGCGCCCATGCTCACATAACCGTCGAGCTTTTCCTGCTCGCGGTTGATGATGCGATCCTTCAGAGCCCGGGTCATGGGGCTGTCAATCTCAGGGCTCCACTCGCGCTGGAAACTGTTGGTGATGTGCATGAGCATCCGCATGGAGACGTCGAAGATCGCGCGGGGATCCACGTCTGCGCCATAGGTATAGGCGGCGGTATGGTCGCCCCACAGTACCCACTCGCCGCCCCACGCGACGGCGGTGCTGATGCCGTTCTGCGTCAGCTCCTTGCCGGTCTGCTGGTCGAAGCCGCGGTTGTTGGCGTTGGCGCCGAAATACTGCTTGATGATGGGGATAGCCTTGTTGCCGCAGGTCTCCATCGGGACGCTGTTGTGGCTGAAGTCGGCGCGCATGAGCTCGACCACGGCCATCGTGCTCAGGTGGTACACGTTGCCGAGATTGTCCACGCCCTGCGGCCAGTAGACCTTGGAGCGCTCGCCGGTGAAGGCGTTGGCCTTCTTCCATGCGATTGCCTTGGTGATCGTGTCGACCGCCTGCGCGGTGCTGTCCACGAGGGGCAGGTCAGCCACGACGAAGGCGTCCCAGTGGCCGTTGATCTTCTGGCTGGCCGTCAGCATAGCATTATAGACGGCAGTACTGTGGCTCCAGCCGGGGGCCGCGATCAGATTGCAGACCGCGAACTGCTCGGGATAGAGCAGCGTGATCGCGCTCAGGCCGCTGTATTCGCCGGAGGAGGTGACGCCGCCGATGATGTCGCTGTCCTCGACGCTGTCGTCCACCTCGTAGAAGGTGGCCGTCAGGTTGCCGGTGAGCTGCGCGTCGTCCTTCAGGCTGGTGATGATGACCGTGCCCTTGGTAAAGTTGTAGTCCACGGCGTAGTCAGAGCCCTCGACGTAGTTGCCGCTGGTCGCCTTTGCGATGGTCAGCGTGTCGAGGATGATCGTGCTGCTGGCGAACTCGGCACGGCCGCCGGTGAAGGCGAGGGTCTTGGTGGTGGCCTCCTCCTTGCGGTGCTTTCCCTCAGAGGGGTCGAGCACGTTGATGACGTAGATCGGGCCGATGTTCCCGAGGGTGTTGTTGAAATGCGCGTACACGGCCTCGCACAGGGTAAAGGTGCCCCAGTCGGACGAGTAGCCGATCTTCTTCTGAGCGTCAACCAGACTGGTGATCTTGATCGGCGCGTTGATGATGCCGGCCTTGTCGAAGTCGCGCACGAGGTTGACGGGTGCCGTGCCGATATAGACCGGCGTGGTGCCCGCCTGCACGGCGCTCTGTGCCACAGTCTCGCCGATGTGGCCGTAGGCGCCGTAGAGGTATTCGTTTGCCATCTGCTTATCCTCCTTTGCATGAAATTAGAGCAGCCGAGCGGCTGCCCTTAAAGCAGGTGTTGGTAGCTTTTCGGGTTGCGGGTCAGGGTCTCCTCGATGGAGAACTCAGCCCACGCAAACCAGTACGGGTAGAAGTCGGGGACGGCGTCTTGCTCCGCGACGGGGCCGAAGGTGATGCCCTTCTCCTTGATGACGCGGAGGTCGCCGAGGTACTCGGCGTTTTCAATCAGCCGGAGGGCTGTGTCCACAAAATTCCATGCGTCACGCCAGCCCTCTCCGTTCTTCACGAAGTAGGAGGCCGCCGCCTCGTTGTATTGCTGGATGTAGGTGCCGCTGCCGTCGCCCTGTCTCTTATACACATCTGACGCTGCCG
>ERZ1026929.1015-NODE-1015-length-11312-cov-4.667762_pt1 | contig 11312 bp, 10 predicted proteins | sample MGYA00519463_ERZ1026929 | MGnify/ENA primary metagenome ERZ1026929 (study PRJEB26926, sample SAMN06164829) | human gut metagenome | biome: ENVO:00009003; feature: ENVO:2100002; material: ENVO:00002003 | host: Homo sapiens | place: USA | collected 2012 ... | reverse complement strand
CAGGCCACATGGACCGGCACACCGCCGGACAGGGTGGTGATGGGCTCGTAGCAGACGAAGCACGGCTCCGGGATGATGACCTCATCGCCGGGCTGCACCAGAGTGCGGATGCACATGTCGATGGCCTCACTGCCGCCGACGGTGACGAGAACTTCCTTTGCCGGGTCGTATTTCAGGCCCATCCGGCGGTCGAGATAGCGGGCGATCTCGGCCCGCAGCTCTTTCAGGCCCGCGTTGGAAGTATAGCGGGTGCGGCCATGCTCGAGGCTTTCGATGCCCGCCTCACGGACGGCCCAGGGGGTCTTGAAATCGGGCTCACCGACGCCGAGGCTGATGCACTCGGGCATCTCGGCGGCGAGGTCGAAGAATTTGCGGATGCCTGAGGGGCGCATGGCCGCAGCGGCAGGCGCGATCAGTTTATCGTAATCCATCACAGCACGGTGCACTCTCTTTCATCGATTTCTTCGTCCTGATACAGACGGCCCTCTTTTTTGTAGGTGCGGAGCACGAAATGGGTGGCCGTGGACAGCACATCGTCCAGCGGCGACAGCCGCTTTGCCACAAAGAGGGCGATCTCCTGGAAGGTCTGGCCCTTGATGACCAGCTGCAGGTCGTAGCCGCCGCTCATCAGCAGCACGCTCTCCACCTCGTCAAAGGAGGCGATGGTGGCGGCAATTTCGTCAAAGCCGCGGCTCTTCTTGGGGCTGACGTTCAGCTCGATGACGGCTTCCACCCGGTTCACGCCGGCCTTCTCCCAGTCCACGAGGGTCTTGTAGCCCTTGATGATGCCCTGCGCCCGGGCCAGGTCTATCATAGCCGCCACCTCGGCGGGGGATTTATTCAGCATGGCCGCAATGTCCTCCACCGACATCCGGGCATTGTCTTCAAGGATCTTCAGAAGCTGTTCCATCGTTGTCTCTCCTTTGTTCAGCCTGTGGCGATATTTGTAGATAAGTATAGCACACTGCCCGGCAGTTTGCATCTGGTTTTTGCAAGTTCTGCCGGAGATAGACATTCTTTTTCCCTTTTCCCCTGCTCTTTTTTCCAAAAAGAGTGTTCATTTTTCGTGAAATCTGCTATACTTAAGGTGAGTAAGCCTCTCCCAAGGGGAGAGCCTTTCGTTCTGTCAACATTTATATAGAAGGGGTAGGAATTATGAAAGCATTCATTACCGTCATCGGCCACGACACCGTGGGCGTCGTCGCCCGTGTCTCGGGCCTTTGCTGTGAGCTGAACATCAACATCGAGGACGTCACCCAGAGCATCCTGCAGGGCATGTTCGCCATGATCATGCTGGTGGACATCTCCAAGTGCAGCGTCTCCCACGAGGAGCTGCACCAGAAGATGGACGCTCTGGCCGCTGAGATGGGGATGCAGATCAACCTCACCCGCCAGGAAGTTTTCGACGCGATGCACACGATTTAAGGAGCAAACTACTATGAGCATGATGAACACCGGCGACATCCTCGAGACCATCGAGATGTTCACGCAGGACAATCTGGACGTGCGCACCGTCACCATGGGCATCAGTCTGCTGGACTGCATCGACCCGGACCCCAGGAAAGCCTGCGAAAAAATCTATAACAAGATCACCACCCGCGCCGCCCGGCTCGTTCCGGCTGTGGAGCACATCAGCGCCGAGTACGGCATTCCCATCATCAACAAGCGCATCAGCGTCACCCCCATTGCCATGCTGCTGGGTGCCTGCCCCGATGCAGACCCCGTGGACTTTGCCAAGGCACTGGATGCCGCAGGCAAAAAGGTGGGCGTGAACTTTGTGGGCGGCTACACCGCCCTTGTGCACAAGGGCTTCTCGGCCGGTGATCGCCGCCTGATCGAGTCCATCCCCCGCGCACTGGCCGAGACGGACATCGTCTGCAGCTCGGTGAACATCGGTGCCACCAAGGCGGGCCTGAACATGGACGCCATCAAGCTGATGGGCGAGGCCGTCAAGAAGGCCAGCGAGCTCACCGCCGACCGTCAGTGCATCGGCGCAGCAAAGCTTGTGGTCTTCTGCAACGCGCCCGAGGACAATCCCTTTATGGCGGGTGCCTTCCACGGTCCCGGTGAGCCCGACTGCGAGATCCACGTCGGCGTCTCCGGCCCCGGCGCGGTCCGCGCCGCGCTGGCCCGGCTGCCCAAGGATGCCCCCATCGACCAGGTGGCCGAGCTGGTGAAGCGCACCGCCTTCAAGATCACCCGCGTGGGTCAGCTGGTGGCAAACCTCGCCTCTAAGGAGTTGGGCGTACCCGCCGGCATCATCGACCTGTCGCTGGCTCCCACCCCCGCTGTGGGCGACAGCGTGGCCAATATCCTCGAGGAAATGGGCCTTGAGACCTGCGGCTGCTGCGGCACCACTGCCTGCCTCGCCCTGCTCAACGACGCTGTCAAGAAGGGCGGCGTCATGGCCTCCAACCACGTTGGCGGCCTGTCGGGCGCTTTCATCCCCGTCAGCGAGGACGACGGCATGATCCACGCCGCCGAGTGCGGCTGTCTCACCATTGAAAAGCTGGAGGCCATGACGGCTGTCTGCTCTGTGGGCATCGACATGGTCATCATCCCCGGTGACACCACCCCTGCCGTCATCAGCGCCCTCATCGCCGACGAAGCCGCCATCGGCATGGTGAACAGCAAGACCACCGCCGTCCGCGTCATCCCGGCCATCGGCCGCAAGGCGGGCGAAGTGCTGGACTTCGGCGGCCTGCTGGGCTACGGCCCCATCATGCCGGTCAACCAGCGTGACCCCTCCGTCTTCATCAACCGCGGCGGCAGACTCCCCGCCCCGATGCAGTCGCTGAAGAATTAAAGAATAATTTTCTAAAAACAGGCCCATCCTCTGGATAAACTTTCCAAGAGGGGGCCTGTTTTTTATGTTATCCCGCCGCGAAATGGGGGCGCTGTGCGCCTCGCTGCTGTTCTGTCTTCTACTATCGCTGGGGGCAGGCTGGGCGCAGAGCCAGCTCACCACCGCCGACCAGCTTGCCGCCGACACCCTGCGGCTCCACATCCGGGCCGACACCGACTCCGTACGCGACCAGAGCGCGAAGCTGGCTGTCCGGGACGCCGTGCTGGCCCTCACTGACAAAGCCTGCCCGGCGGACAGCCGGGCCGCCACCACCTACGCCAACAAGATGACTTCCGGCCCCGCCCCCAGGAACGGCATGAAGGCCGCTGTCGTCGGCTCCGGCCCTGCGGGCCTGACCGTCGCCGTCCTGCTGGCACGCTGGGGTTACGATGTCACCATCTTCGACGCCCGCGACAAGATCGGCGGCGTCATGCGGTACGGCATCCCCAACTACCGCCTGCCCGACAGCGTGCTGGACGACTTCCAGTACCGCCACCTCGAGCTGAAGGGCATCCACGTCCGCCCCAATACCGCCATCGGCAAGACCATCACCATCGACGACCTCTTCCGGGACGGCTACAAGAGCGTCTTTATCGGCGCTGGTCTGTGGAAGGCCAACGCCATGCACATCAAGGGCGAGACGCTGGGCAACGCGGCCTTCGGCATCGACTATCTGGCCAACTCCAAGGCCTTCCAGCTGGGCGACGACATCGCCGTCATCGGCGTGGGCAACTCCGCCATGGACTGCGCCCGCACTGCCATCCGCAACGGCGCACGCCACGTCACCTGCTACGCCCGCCGCGACGAGGAGTGCATCAGCGCTTCCGAGCATGAAGTGCGGTACGCCAAGCTCGAGGGCGTGGGCTTCCGCTTCTGCAAGGCTCCGGTGGAGATCCGTGAGAACGGCATCATCTGCCGCGACACCGTGAAGGGCGAGGACGGCAAGTTCACCCAGGTAGAGGGCAGCGAGACCTTCTACTCCCACACCGGCGTCATCGTCTCGGTGAGCCAGGGTTCTGAAAACTCTCTCGTCAAGACCACCACCGGCATCGAGACCAACCAGCGCGGCCTGCTCACCGTCAACGAGGACGGCAGCACCACCCGTGAGGGCGTATTCGCCGGCGGCGACGCCGTCATGGGCGCGCGCACCGTCGTGGAGGCCGTGGCCATCGCCAAGAAGGTGGCCGAGTCCATGGACGCCTACATGAAGGCCCTGCCCGCCGACAACACTCCCGACCCCTACGCCGATATTCCGGTGTTCTCCACCCCGACTTCTGACGTTCTGGCAAAGCAGGGCATCTAAATCCTGATCTTCAAGGCTGCTGTGCAAAAGCGCGGCAGCCTTTTCTTTTTGTAACATTTCTGTTTCTTTGCCAATCTTAGCCGGTCTTTTGTTGACGAACTTTTGTCTGTTTTTGTATACTTGATAAGGAAATATTTCTCAATTCCAACGCCCGGCGGCACTGCTTCCGGGCGGGAAAGGCTGGTGGACATCATTATCAAATCATCCATCCCCAAGCTTCGGGAAAAGCTGCTGGAGGCACTGCAGGCCGTCCTGCCCATCGCGGCCATCGTGCTGGTGCTCTGTTTCAGCATCGCCCCTGTTTCTCCGAGCATCCTGCTCTGCTTTCTGCTGGGCGCTGCCATGATCATCGTCGGCATCATGTTCTTCACTCTGGGTGCCGAGATGAGCATGACCCCCATGGGCGAGCGGGTCGGCTCCATGCTCACCCGGAGCCAGAACCTCTTTCTCATCATCGGCGTGGGTTTCCTGCTGGGCTTCCTTATCACCATCTCAGAGCCTGACTTACAGGTGCTTGCCAATCAGGTACCCTCCATCCCCAACATGACCCTCATCCTCTCGGTGGCTGCGGGCGTGGGCATCTTCCTCGTCATGGCCTTCCTGCGTATGCTGCTGGGCATCCCGCTGCCCCGGCTGCTGGTCATCTTTTACGCTGCCATCTTCCTTCTGGCTGCATTTGTGCCGAAAGAGTTTCTGGCCGTGGCCTTCGACTCCGGCGGCGTCACCACCGGCCCCATGACCGTCCCCTTCATCATGGCGCTGGGCGTCGGTGTATCGGCCATCCGTTCCGACCGCCATGCAGCGGACGACAGCTTCGGCCTCGTAGCCCTCTGCTCCGTAGGTCCCATCCTCGCCGTCCTCATCCTCGGCATCGTCTTCAATGCCAGCGAGAGCAGCTACGTGCCGCCGGTCATCCCCGAAGTGGGCGACTCGGTGGAGCTGTGGCAGCTGTTCAGCGAGGGCCTGCCCACCTATCTGCACGAGATCGCCACTTCCCTGCTGCCCATCGTCGTGATGTTCGGCATCTTCCAGCTCGCCGCCCTTCACATCGACCGGCGGACGCTGGGCCGCATCGGCGTAGGCCTCGTCTATACTTACATCGGCCTCGTGCTCTTCCTCACCGGGGCGAACATCGGCTTCATGCCCGCCGGCAACTACCTCGGTCAGGTCCTGGGCGGCCAGAGCAGCCGGTGGCTGCTCATCCCCATCGGGATGCTCATCGGCTACTTCATCGTCCGGGCCGAGCCTGCGGTCTATGTCCTCAACAAACAGGTCGAAGAAGTCACCGACGGTGCCATCTCCGCCGGGACGATGGGCGCGGCCCTCTCGGCCGGCGTCGCCCTCTCGGTGGGCCTTGCGATGGTGCGCGTCCTCACCGGCATCTCGATTCTGTGGTTCCTCATCCCGGGCTACCTCTTCGCCATCAGCATCTCCTTTGTGGTGCCGAAACTCTACACCGCCATCGCCTTTGACGCCGGCGGCGTGGCCTCCGGCCCCATGACGGCCACCTTCCTGCTGCCGCTGGCGCAGGGTGCCTGCATCGCCGTAGGCGGCAACATCGTCACCGACGCCTTCGGCGTGGTGGCCATGGTCGCCATGACGCCCCTCATCACCGTCCAGCTCATGGGCCTTGTGGCCCAGCTCAAGACCCGCAAGGCCCGCAGCGCCCAGCCCCTGCTGGATACTGCCGCCCTGCTGGCCGAACTGCCGGACGACGCCATCATCGAGCTGTAAGGAGGCTTTGCCGTGAATACGCTTTACTGGCTGGTCACCATCACCGACCGCCCCACGACAGACGCCTTTCTGAAGCTGTATAAAAGCTTCGGCGTCGATGTCAGTCTGCGCACTGTGGGTGCCGGCACCGCCGTTCAGGAGACGCTTTCCACCCTCGGGCTGGAAAAGACCGAAAAAGCTGTGCTCTTTGCCATCATCACAGCGGACAGCTGGCCCCGCATCCAGAAAGCCCTGCGCCGTCAGATGCGCATTGATGTGCCGGGTACCGGCATTGCATTCATCGTCCCGGTAAGCAGCATCGGCGGCAAGCGCGCCCTGCTGTTCCTCACCGAACACCAGACCCTTGAGCTGAAGGAGGAAAGCACCTTGAAAGATACCCGTTACGACCTGCTGCTGGTCATCGCCAATCAGGGCTACACCGGCTCTATCATGGACGCGGCCCGGGCCGCAGGAGCCGGCGGCGGCACCGTCATCCACGCCAAAGGCACCGGCATGGAGGGCGCGGCCAGGTTCATGGGCATCGACCTCGTGAACGAAAAAGAGCTGGTGCTCATCGTCAGCCGCACTTCCGAGAAGAACGCCATCATGAAAGCCATCATGGACAACGCCGACAAAAAGGCCGGCTCCATCGTCTTCTCGCTGCCCGTCACCGACACCGCCGGCCTGCGCCTGCTGGACGAAGAGTAAAAAATCAAACTTTCATCTGTCAAATGAACAAAAATCCACGCTCCGGCAGGCCGCCGGGCGTGGATTTTTTTACCGTTTTCCGGTATGATAGAAGGGATATGGGAGGAAACGCTATGAATCAGAATCCGCACTGGAAGCAGCTTATCTGGAACTGGGCTTCCATCATCTTCGGCAACGCGCTCTACTCGCTGGCCGTTGCGCTGTTCCTCGAGCCGGCGGGCCTCATCACCGGCGGCGCGACCGGCATCGCACTGGCCATCGGGCGATTGACGGGCCTGCCCGTCTCGGGGCTGCTGTTCTTCATCAACCTCGCCATGCTGGTCTGGGGCTGGGTGGTCCTGGGCCGGGCCTTCGCCCTCAATACGCTGGCCAGCAGTGTTCTCAGCCCCGCCTTCCTCGCCCTGTTCGAGGGGATGGCGAATGGCCGGGTGCTGACGGAGGACATCTTCCTCTGCACCGTCTTTGCGGGCCTCGGCATCGGCGTCTCACTGGGCATCGTCATCCGCTCCGGTGCATCCACCGGCGGCCTCGACATCCCGCCGCTGGTGCTCAACAAATGGTTCAAGCTGCCGGTGTCGGCCACCATGCTGGCCTTCGACATCATGGTCCTGCTGATGCAGGCTGTGTTCAGCCCGATGCCGCAGGTGCTGTACGGCATTGTGATGGTGCTCATCCACACCATCGTCATGGATAAGATGCTGATGATGGGTGCCAGCCGCACCGAGGTAAAGATCATCAGCAGCCAGTCCGACGCCATCTGTGCCGCCATCCTCGAGCAGCTGGACCGGGGCGTGACCATCCTCCACGGCGAGGGCGGCTACACCCACGAGTCCAGCGCCGTGCTTCTGAGCATCGTGTCCAACCGGGAACTGCCCCGGCTGGAAAAGCTGGCTCACAGCATCGACCCCACCTGCTTCCTCATCGTGAGTCATGTCACCGAGGTCAGCGGCCGGGGCTTCTCGATGGATAAGGATTATTTGTAAAACAAAGGGGAATGCCGAACGGCATTCCCCTTTGTTTTACAGCAATGGTGCAATAACTTTCAGTAAAATTCCTGCCAGATGGAGCAGCACTTTGCCCTCCCAGATGCTCTCCCGGGTGGGCTCGACGTCGCGGCAGAATTCCAGCGTCTTCTGGAAATCCTTCTCGATGGCGGGGATGCAGGCGGTATCCTTCATCCAGACCGCATTCTCGAAGTGGTGGTAGAGGCTGCGGTAGTCGAGGTTTATGGTACCCACCACGGCCTCGCTGTCGTCCACCACAAAGACCTTCGCGTGGACAAAGCCGGGCAGCCACTCGCTGATCTTCACGCCCGAGTCCAGCAGAGACTTGTAGTGCGTCTTCGCCAGCGCATAGGCGAACTTCTTATCCGGCACATGGGGCAGGATGAGGTGGACGTCCACGCCCCGCTCTGCCGCGAACTTAAGGGCCGTTTCCAGCTCGCCGTCGAGGATGAGGTAGGGCGTCATGATGTGGATGTAGCGCTTGGCGCGGTTGAGCAGGTCGATATAGACCATCTCTCCCACCCGCTCACCGTCCAGCGGGCAATCGCCGTAAGGGGCCGCGAACCCCTTCGCCGGGACGGAGTGGGGCGGCACGGAGAGGAACTTCTCAAACTCCGGCTCCCGGAGGATGCTCCACATCTCGAGGAAGAGGATGGTCAGCGGTCGGACAGCCTCGCCTTCCAGCATGACGGCGGCGTCCTTCCAGCGGCCATACTTCTCGATGTGGTTGATGTACTCGTCGGCGAGGTTCACGCCGCCGGTAAAACCCACCTTGCCATCAATGACGAGAATTTTCCGGTGGTCGCGGTAATTATAATGGGTCGAGACAAAGGGCTGCACCGGCGAGAACACCCGGCACTGGATACCCAGCTTTTCGAGACGGCTGGGGTAATCCCGGGGCAGGGTGGTGAACTCACAGGTGCCATCGTACATCACCCGGACGTCCACGCCCTCAGCGGCCTTGCGGGCCAGCACTTCGAGGATCTTGCCCCACATGAGGCCCTCGTCGATGATGAAGTACTCGAGGAAGATGTACTTCTCGGCCTTTTCCAGTTGGCGCAGCAGCTCTTCGAACTTGGCCTCGCCGCCGGGGAAGTAGGTAACTTCCGTGTTCCTGTAGACCGAGAAGCCGCCGCCCTTTCCGTGGAGATACCGCGCCAGCGAGGCCGCGCCGGGGTCGGCTTCGGCCAGCTCCTGGGCTGCAGCCAGCGGCTGGGGCTGTAAGCCCCGGGCCTCCTCCGTGAGGTGGGTCACCCGCTTTTTCAGGGCGTTGTGGCCGATGTTGCTCTTGACGTAGAAAAACAGCGGCACACCCACGACCGGCAGGATGGCGATGGTGACCATCCATGTGATCTTAGCACTGTTGTCCATCTCGCTGTTGAGGATGTAGACCACCATGAAGGCCGACATGGCCACGCTGCCGCCGAAGTAATGGGGCAGCAGTCCGCCGAACCACCGGAACACGCTCCACAGTACACCGACCTGCAACAGCATGAGCAGCAGCACCAGCCCGAAGCGGCTGAAAATCGCGTGGACGATGCCTTTCTGACCCTTTTTCAGGAGCCGGAGGCCGCCGTCCTCGAACTGCTGCATCCTGTCCTTCATGTTCTGCTGAAGTTCTTCTTTTTTCATGCTTCTCCTTTCGGGCGGAGGGTGACGGCAAACAGCCCCTGGGCCGCATGGCAGTCCTCCACCAGCTGTTTCGGCTGCGGGCAGACGCCGTGGTCATGCCACGGGTCGTTGAACCAGTAGTTTTCGTCATCGTAGCCCACCAGCAGCAGGCAGTGTTCGTTGCACTTCCATGCAAAGTCAGTGCCATCGGCCAGCAGCCAGTGATCACGCTTTTCCGGCACGGGCTGGAAATCCAGCGTCGCCCAGAACACCACCGGCATCCCAGCGTCGATATAAGAGCAAAGCTCTGCCGCCGTCTTGCCGCTCTCGTCCACGACTTCGAACTTGTCGGCTGCGCCCTCGTGTTCCAGAGCGCTGTTCAGGGCCTTGACGATACAGGGCGAATAGCAGCCGTAGCCGGTGTGGTCGTGGGGGTCGCCGGGGTAGACCTGCCACGGGTCAGGGCCGTAGAGTTTTCCGCCCTGCTCCCAGTAAGGAGCGTGGGGCAGGTCGCGGGCGATGAAGGTATCCGGGTCGATGTCGATGCCCACGGCCTGGAGCAGCATGACGCTGCTGATGCTCTCGCAGCCATTGACCCAGCGCTCAGTCTGGTCGATGTACGGGGCAGGAACGATTTTTTTCATCAAAATGCCTCCCAGCAGAGATTCGGCCCTGTCAAAACAGAGCGAAGTGTGTTATTATGTAGGATAAGAATATTATACCCTACTCTGGGGATTTTTTCTACAACAATCGGCACGCGGAGGTTTTTGGAACATGAACAATCTGATCATCGGCATCGCAGGCGGCTCCGGCAGCGGCAAGACCACACTGGCCTGTCGGCTCAAGGCACTTTTCGGGGAGGACGAGGTGCGCCTCATCTCCCACGACAGCTACTACAAGCGCCACGACGAGCTGCCCTTTGAAGAGCGCTGCAAGCTGAACTACGACCACCCGGACGCCTTCGACAACGCCCTGCTCATCTACCACTTACAGGAGCTGAAGGCAGGCCGCGCCATCGACTGCCCGGTGTACGACTACGCCGACCACAACCGCAGCAACGAGGTCCAGCACATCGAACCGGCCCCCGTCCTCATCGTGGAAGGCATCCTCCCCTTTGTGGAGCCGGAGCTGTGCGCCATGTTCGACTACAAGATCTTCGTGGACACTGATGCCGATGAGCGTATCCTGCGCCGTCTGGTGCGGGACGTCAAAGAGCGCGGCCGCTCCCTCGACAGCGTCATCAACCAGTACCTCACCACCGTCAAGCCCATGCATGAGGCTTTCGTTGAGCCCAGCAAGCGCAACGCTGACATTATCGTCCCCAACGGCGGCGAGAACACCACCGCCATCGAGATGCTGGCCCACCACATCCGCAGCCTCATCGAGAAGGCAAATATGCTCTAAAAGTTTCTGATACAGCAAAAGCCGGAGTCCCTGCGGGGACTCCGGTTTTTTGTTTCAGCTGTTAATCCTTGATGGAGGTGCGCACCAGTGCGCGCTTGAGGCGGGCCTGTGCCATCTCGTACTCGCGGCGGTCGAGGTCTTTGCGGGCCAGAATCTCTTCGGCGCGCTTTTTTGCGGCCTCGGCGCGGGTGTGGTCGATCTGCTCAGCCCACTCCCATGTGGTGGCTACCAGACGCACCTCACCGTCCAGCACGGTGAGCATCCCGCCCATGCAGGCGGCACGGCGGCGGCTGCCCTCGGCATCAACGATGTGGGCCTCGCCCATGCCCAGCGCGGTGCAGTAGTCGCCGTGCTTGGCCAGAATGGCAAGGTCACCGTCGATGGCGCGGCAGACCACACGCTCGGCCTGCCCCTCAAAAGCGCAGCCGTCCGGTGTGACCACCGTCAGATGAAAGGTCGTCATGGTTTACCCCTTCTTCGCCTTAGCGAACACATCGTCGATGGTGCCTGCGAACAGGAAGGCGCTCTCGGGCAGGTCGTCGCACTCGCCGTTCAGGATCATGCGGAAGCCGCGCAGCGTCTCTTTCAGCGGGACGTACTGGCCGGGCATACCGGTGAACTGCTCTGCAACGTGGAAGCTCTGGCTCAGGAAGCGCTGCACCTTGCGGGCGCGGCTGACGGTGCGCTTGTCATCCTCGCTCAGCTCGTCCATGCCCATGATGGC
>ERZ1026929.998-NODE-998-length-11476-cov-10.358725_pt1 | contig 11476 bp, 7 predicted proteins | sample MGYA00519463_ERZ1026929 | MGnify/ENA primary metagenome ERZ1026929 (study PRJEB26926, sample SAMN06164829) | human gut metagenome | biome: ENVO:00009003; feature: ENVO:2100002; material: ENVO:00002003 | host: Homo sapiens | place: USA | collected 2012 ... | reverse complement strand
ATATTTTATTACTTATATCGATTTAGTCAATCGTAATTTAGTTAATCGTAAATAACCAAATCGTAAATGACTAAACATTCATCTCGCATTCTGTGTATGCAAAAAAGACGGCCGTCCCGGTCCCCACCGGTTCAGCCGTCTTTATAATAAATTTCAATGTTATACTTTTATATTTTACTCTTATTTATACTTTTTTACTAACTTTTATACTTGTTTGGATTTAGCATCTACTGCTGCGCAAGCACTGCCTGTACCTCTGCCTCTGTAGCGCATGCCATTACCTTGTCTGCCAATGCCTTGCATTCTGCCATACTGCTGTCTGCGATGGTCTTTCTGGTCTTGAGCACACTTGTGGCACTCACTGAGAACTCATCAAGTCCGAATGCGAGTAACAGCGGAATGAGCTTTGGATCTGCTGCTGCCTCTCCACACATGCCTACCATGATTCCCTCTTTCTTACCGCACTCGATGATACGCTTGATTGCGCGAAGCACTGCCGGATTGAAGGCTGAATAAAGGTATGCTACCTTTGAGTTTCCACGGTCTACTGCCATTGTGTAGCCTGTCAGGTCGTTTGTTCCGATACTGAAGAAGGCTGCCTCTTTTGCAAGCACATCTGCCATCATGCAGGCTGCCGGTGTCTCCATCATGATACCGATTTCGAGGTTCTTGTTGTATGCAATGCCCTCTGCATCAAGCTCTTTCATGATGTCAGCTACCATTGCTTTTACACTGCGAAGCTCATCTACGCATGTCACAAGCGGAACCATTATCTTTATCCTGCCGAATGCACTGGCTCTAACAAGTGCACGAAGCTGTGTATTGTAGATGTCTGTTCTCTGGAGACAGAATCTGATAGCTCTGTAGCCTAGGAATGGGTTGTCCTCTTTCTCAAGACCCAGATATGGGATTTCCTTGTCACCTCCGATATCGAGTGTACGGATAATGACAGGCTTGCCCTTCATTGTCTCTGCTACTGATTTGTATGCCTCAAACTGCTCTTCCTCTGTAGGAATTGTGTCTCTGTCCATGAAAAGGAACTCTGTACGGAAAAGTCCTATTCCCTCTCCGTCACACTCTACAGCTTTCTTTGCGTCCTCAGGCTTTCCGATATTGCATACAAGCTCTACCTTTGTGCCGTCTGCTGATACTGTTGGCACACCCGCAAATTTCTTTAAGAGCTCTTTCTCTTTTTTGTATTCCTCAAGCAGCCCAGCGAATTTCTGCTCTGTCTCAGCGTCAGGGTTTACGATTGCCTCTCCGCTTGTTCCGTTGAGTACCACTCTGTCACCATTTTTGACAGCTGTGCAGATTCCATCAATACTGAGAACTGCCGGGATTTCCATTGCTCTTGCAAGTATTGCTGAGTGGGAGGTTCTGCCGCCCACCTCTGTGAGTATTCCTGCGATATTCTCTGCCACGATACCTGCTGTCATGGATGGTGTCAGGTCATGTGCCACGAGCACTGTGCCTGCCGGAGCTGCTGAGATATCGTAATCCTCGATTCCAAGCAGAATCTTAAGGATTCTGGCTTTGATATCCCTGAAATCTGTTGCTCTCTGCTGCAAAAGCTCATCAGGTATCTGTGCAAATATCTCTGCTGTCTGCTCAAGCACCTGGTCGAGTGCCTTCTCTGCCGTGATTTTCTCACTTACTATGAGTGCTGTAATCTGCTCCTCTATGGTCGGATCCTGAAGCATCTGGATATGTCCGCGAAGGATATCCGCATCCTTTGCTCCGACTGTCTTTTCCATTCTGTCTGCCATGGCGTTTGTATCATTTACAAATTTCTCAATGGCTCCCTGGAGACGTGCGATTTCAGCGTCTGTATCTGTAATTTTCTTATTCTCAATCACTATCTCATGCTCTTCGATAATGACCACATTTCCGATTCCGATTCCTTCTGAGCCGGCGATTCCTTTGTACATATCACACCTCCGATTGACTTTGCTGGTTGATTAATCTCCGAAGTTGTCTGCCTCGAGCTCTTCCATCTTTGCAAGTGCTGCTTCCTCGTCAGCTCCCTCACACTCGAATGTAATCTCTGCATCCTTCTTGATGCATGCTGCGATGATGTTTACAAGGCTCTTTGCGTTGATTCTCTTATCGCCGAATACGATTGTTACATCTGATTCAAACTTGCCTGCCTCTCTTGCGATAACTCCTGCCGGTCTCATGTGAAGTCCCTCTGCTGCTTTTACTACCATTGTCTTGCTTACCATAGTTTTGTCCTCCTGAATTTAAAATTATTGGTTTGTTTATTTCGCTCACACATATGATTAACTGTATCGCTCTCTGCTATTCATCAGCCTGTCATATGTCCGTTGCTTTCTATGGTTTTATTGTACTGTGCGGTATGAGTTTTTTCAATATTCCCCAAAATGCAAAATTGCACCATCTCTGGTGCAATTTTGTATTAATGTGATATTCAGTTCCACCCCAGCTCTTTCCGGATAGCTGCACAAAGCTCATGAGGTGAAGCAGCCTCCCTGAGCCTGTCCGTCGCTCCATTTTCATTCAGAAGCTTTGTGAAGTCATGGAAAAATGCCTTTGTCGTGTTGACACTGTCAAAGTTTATCGCGAGCAGAAATATCATGTCTGCCATTCTCTCGCCCCACTCTATCGGCTTGTCGAGGCGTATCACAAGTATCTGGCAACGGTTTACATGCTCAGGCTTTCCGTGCGGTATGGCTATATTGCATCCCACAGCGGTTGCCTCCACCTTCTCACGCTCCAGTACATCCCTCGCAAACTCGCTCTGCACTATTCCTTTGTTTATGAGAAGCTGGCACGCACGCTTTAAAACATCCTTGCGTTTTTTCGCCTTTTTCTCAAATATAATAAATTCCTCCGACAGCATCTGTGAAAACTCGCTGACCTCCGCGCTCTGGCCGGTCATGAGCTCAAAGCACTTGTTTCTGATATTTTTCTCATCCTGCGCACTGATTAGTGGAGAAACATACAAAAATCTCATATCCTTGTGGATATCTGCCTGTGTGTCTATGGTCGAGAGTATGAGGTCACAGTCATACTCGTCAATATGCTCTATGCGGTCTGACGACAAAATGCTTACTATCCTTACATCCGGCACTCTGTTTTCTATTTTGCCCGCTATTATGCTGCCGGTCGCATAGCCTGCCGCACCGATTAACACTGCGCGCACTGTCATAGGATTTCTGTGCAGGGCTCCGCCCACCTGCAAGGCAATAAAAGCTATCTCATCCTCGCTCGGCATGGCGCCTGTGTACTTTTCGTAGTATCTCGATACTGTAAAGCATACCGTAAAGAGACTGGCATACGATTGTGTGATATCCGAAAGAAACGGATTGTCTATCTCTATGCCGAAATGAGTCCTCGCAATGGAGCCCGGTAAAAAGCTACGCATGCTCTCACGTAGAAGCTCATTTTCAATCAGATTGGCTGCGAGAAGATTTGACAGATACACTATCATCTCATCCTCTATGCTAAGTGCCTCCTCACAGGACATGACAACACGGTTTTGTCCCTCGGCACAGGAAAAAAGCATTGCCAGATACATGATTTCAGGCTGTGAGAGGCTGATGCCGTGATGTCTGTCCAGAAAGCCTGCTGCCTCCTTTGCCATGTTCTCATGCTCTGTCATTATGAATCCATTTTTCTGTACCTGCTGCTCTGTTTCGGTGCCCGCATCCCCATCATTTGCATCATCACGCATTCGGTTTGACAAATCTAACTCATCCGGCTTCAGCTCTTTCTCCACATCCACCCTGAAAAGTGCAATGGCTATATACTCTGCCAGCATCTGAAATGTGTAATCCGTAAAGATTATATCAAAGCGTCTCTCCACATGATGTATCATGTCAACTGCCATCGACAGATTTACGCTTCTGAAATTATTGGCTATCACCTCGGCCGCGCGTCTTGAAAGCCTGTGGTCATCGGTCTTGATAACCTGCTTATCACTGATTGGATATCTGCAGAAATGCCTCATGGCTTTTCTGATATCAAGCTCACTGCCTGTCGCATATATTCCGTAGCCCGCCGTTCTGTGCACCTTAATGCCATAGAGCAGAAGCTCTGCGTCAAGCTCATTTATATCATCCATGATGACATTCTTGCTGACGTTTAACTCCTCCGAAAAAAGTGCATACGTGTATGTATCCCAGCCACTTAGCAGAATATACGATATGTAGTTCTGTCTCTTCTTCTGCGATACTGCTGCCGATTTCCGCCCTGCCACATCCAGAATCTTTCCTATCTGTGCATCACTAAAGCACGGCTTCATGCCTTTGCCCGGCTTTCTGTCAAGCGTCATAGAGTTTTGCTCACAAAAATCAGCCACCTCCTTCAGATATGTCTTCACACTTCGCTCCGACATACCTGTGGACGCGGCGAGAGCCTTTGATGTGACAAGCTCATTGTTGTGCTCTGCCAGCTTTTCAATTATCAATAGTCCCTTTTCTGAAAGCATAAATCAAAGTTCTCCTGATTATACGTAATTTAACAATTCGACCGGTTCATCTATCAGATTTGTTGCACCATGCTCCTTCAAAAACTCTACATCCCTGAAGCCCCATGTGACAGATACGCATTCCAGACCTGAGTTTTTCGCTGTAGCGATATCCACATCGGAGTCCCCCACATAGATAGCGTCCTCTGCACTCACCTGAAGCTCTTTAAGTGCCTTCTGCACCATATCAGGTGCCGGCTTTTTGCGTATACCCTCTTCCTCCATCTCGCCGACTGCCGATGTCATATACTCCTTGAAATAGAGCTGATTGAGCTCCTTTACCGCCGGGTCAAGCTTGTTTGAAACAATAGCAAGCTTTATGCCGTTTAATTTAAGCTCCTTTAAAAGCTCCATGATTCCATCATAAGGTGCTGTATTGTCATTGCAATGAGCCTCATAATATTCCTTGAAATCCGAAAATGTCTTTTCAAACTTTGGATTGTCTGCTCCCTGTGGCACTGCGCGCTTCATCAGAAGCTTTACACCGTTTCCCACAAATCTGCGCACCTCGTCGAGTGTACGCTCCGGCATGCCATTTTGTTTCAATGCATAGTTTGTTGCATTTTTTAAATCCTCAAGTGTATAGAGAAGTGTTCCATCAAGGTCGAAAACGACCGCTTTTTTACGGTTCTCCTCCTCACCCTTTGCTATATGTGTCTTTTCAAATTCTGTCTTGCTTATCATATATGCCTCATTCCTATCATCATTTGGCAGAACCATAATATCTCCGGGTCTGCCTGATATATAACTGCTGTCATCCTTATTCCTAAATAGCTTTACCTTGTGCTTTAGCACAAATGCTCTTGAAAAATCCTCCTCAACAGGTATGCACACTCTGGCATGTGCCATTCCATCCACTATAGTCTCCGTATCCTTATTCTTGAACTTCGGGACATAATCTGTCTGTTTCACAGTAAACCGCCAGTCCTTGTATATCCTGAAGCTTTTGTTCAGCCTGTCCAGATTTAAAATCCGTACACTGCCGTCTTCTCCTATTATGACTACCGTATCTTCACTAACCGGTGTGGAGATATCCCCCTTAGCTGTCCGCACTCCCATGCAGCAGCCCACAGGCAGTATATCCTTTGCAATGATACATCCCATCGGTATCGGGCGTTTTTTATAATCCACTTTTTTGAAGCCACTCGTATCAAAATCTTCTCCGTAAATTATCTTTGTATCGTTTAAATAATCAAAAATCCTCTCTTCCAATAATGATTTGATTGCAGAATCCGAAGGACGTTTGTGTGTACCATCGCTGCTGTACTGAAATCTTGGTGTCACGTCTTTTTCTTTGCAGTAGACATTATAGCTGTCTATCAGCAGATCCATCGGAATAAATCCACCGGCCTTGTAATAATGCCCTCCGCCTGAGCCTATGTCCCTGCACACTTCCTGCGCCATTTCGCTTGCGCTCACCTCTTTTATACAGCTTCTAAACGAAAGCTTCACTCCATTCTTAATCACTGAAAATACCATACATATGTCAATAGCATCCACCTCCAGCACAAAATCGCTTATGATGCCGAGTACATTCGGGTCACATGCCCCTGCCTTTACGATCGCCAGACGATATTCCTCTATATAATCGCGCCCCAGCAATGCTGTTGCGGCTATGTCCAGCTCCTCAAGTGACATGTTGGCATTTCGGAATTTGGCCACTATAGTGTTGTCAAAATCCGCCTCATCGCGCAGGTCCCTATCAAGCGAATGTGTTATCTCGGTAAATTCTCCGGTGTCGGTGTAAAGTCCATAATACAGTGCTGTTGCCAGGTTTCGATTTATCTCTACGCCCTCCTCACGAAGCATATCCCACACAATTGTCGCACATGAGCCCATATAGCTCATGACACGGTTCATAGCAGGAAGCTCTCCCGATACTCTGTGGTGATCTATGACAGCTACATTTTCTGCCTTGAAAAATGTGACATTCCCACCACCGTACTGACAATCGACAGTCACAAGCAGCTGCGGATTGTCTAAAAAATCCACATGCTCTATCGGTATGCCAAGACTGTCTACCATAAGCACCAGATTGCTCTTGTGTATGATATTCCTGCCTCCGTATACAAGTCTGGGACTTTTTCCATTCATCCTCAGGTATTCATAGACTCCAAAGCCGCTTGCCAGTGCATCTGCGTCCGGATTATCATGACATTGCACAATTATGTTATCAAATTGTAATAAATCACTTAGCTTCATTATTAGCTCCCTGAATAGTTATATTAATTCATTTTCTCATATGTGTATTTATGGTTGCTTCAAATCATCACATTATTTCAGGTACGGAAACAGCAGCGAGCTTCTGTCCTTCTCGTCAAACATCGAATTGTACTGCAGGATATTGTATGCCTTTATCCATTTTGCCTCGTCTCCTGTTGCCTCATCCACATGCATAAAGCACTCATTCTTTTTCGAATAATAGCCCCTTGAATTTATGGCCGGAATCTTCTCCATCAGCTCTGCGAGGAACCGGTTGTATGCCGGCAGATCTATGTTGGCTCTCTCAAGTGTCAGTGTGGACAGGTAGTTGAGGCTCGTCACATCAACTTTCTGTGCATCCGTCTCGTAATTGGTCCATATGAAAAACGGCACCTTGTACAGATTCTCAAGCTCCTGCTCCGTAAGTCCGGAATTGCCCTTGCCATTTAAGAGCTTGATAAAATCATTGCACAGCCCCGGCTGGTGGTCTCCAAAAAACACAATCTCTACCGGATCATCCACACCCTTAAAGTATGTGATGAGATTTTCGAGTGCCTTGTCACTCTCATTCAAAAGTGACAGATACTGGTTCGCATCGGTGTATGACGCCCCAACCTTGTAAACCTCCTGGTTGAAGTTGTCATATCTCTCACCGTATCCACCGTGGTTTTGCATCGTGACACCCATAATGTAAAGCTTCTCGTCATCGCTCTTTTTCTCGTAGCGGTCAATAATCTTATCATAGAGCTCCTGGTCAGTGATATATTCCCTGAGTATCTTTGTCTGGTCAAAATCATCTATAAAGTATGTCTCATCATAGCCCAGATGCGGATAAACCTTGTTCCTGCTCCAGCCTGTCGCATAGTACGGATGCATCGCAACCGTCGTATAGCCGATATTCTTCAGGTTTGAGACTATGGATGTCGGGTCGTCATTTATATACTGCTGATAAACCACCGAGCCGTCCGGCAGAAATGCCATCGAGTTTCCTGTCTCAAATTCCCACTCAGAGTTTGGCGTCTTCGCACCGTACACGGACGAAAGAGCATAGCCTTTAAGCGTATTTTCACTCAGAGAATCCATAAACGGCGTGACCTGCGTGTTGGTCTCAAAATCTCCCACCACCGACAAATCAGCAAACGACTCATTCATGATAACAATGATTGTCGGATTTTTCGCATCAGACTGCGAATATGAGCTGTCCGTTTCCTTGAAATTGCCCGCTATCTTGTCAACTGCTGCCTTGCTGTAGCCATCAGGTGCCTTCACAAAGCTGTCCCTTATGCCGAGCACAAAGTTCAGCAGATAGCCGTTTCTGTACGTGCCCTTTTTCTCCCAGGTCTCGGTGTTCAGTGACATGGAATTCATAATGACATACAGCACGCATATTATTGTGAGAAGAATCGAAATAATTCTCATATGGATAGCCGACTCGAACTGCACTTCTATGCGCCTTACCAGCATGATATACAAAACAGCCGCCAGAATCACATACAAAAATTTGTAGTCTATGACGAATTTATATTTTGTCACGACGGAAAGTCCTGTTCCCGCTGACTTCAAATCCGCATACGTAAACTCATTACCACGGAATTCATAGACAAAGTAATCTATAAATCCAAACGCGAGTATGGCAATTGATGCTATGGTACATGTCAGCCTCGTGTTGTTTGTGATAAAAAGTATCGCCAGATATATGGCGAGCGCCAGAACCACATTCACCTCGCATACCATATCGGTGGTTTTCACAAAGTCCTCATCCGTCAGCAGCACATACTGCACCGAAAAAACAGATAGTATCGCTCCGATGACAAGCAGTATCGCAGCCCAAAGCCACGACAGCTTCACCGGAAGCTCAAGCTTCACATTGATAAGCCCAAAATATGCTGCCGCAAACAAAAGAATCACCCACCAGCTTGCCGATGTAAAGTAACCTACCAGCGCGGCCGCTGCTGCTGCAATTCCAAAATGTATGTTGTTTTGTTTTGTTATCTCAAATTTGATGCTCATTTCTGCCTCTTCATATTGCCTCTTAATGTTGCTTCTTAATATTACCTCTTAAGGCTGCCTCTTAATGCTTCCTCTTAATGCTGCCTCTTAATGTTGCGATTTGATTTTAAATTATATTTCCTAATTAGCAAAGAAGTCCTCAATTTGACTGTATATAATGTGCATCAGATTTGTTCTTGCCTCAACGCTTGCCCACGCAATATGCGGTGTGATAATCAGCTTGTTTGAATCCTTTATTGCACGGAGCGGATTGTCCTCACTCATAGGCTCCTGCGCCAGCACATCAAGACCTGCCGCCGCCAGCTCTCCATCCATAAGCGCCTGTGCCAGATCCGCTTCATTCACTATAGGACCTCTGCCAAGATTTAAAAATATCGCAGATTTTTTCATCTTTTCAAACGCAGCCTTGTCCATCAGACCAAGTGTATCATCTGTGAGCGGTGCATGCACCGACACGATATCAGACGTGGCAAGCAGAGTATCAAAATCCACCCTCTCATAGCCCGGCTGCGAATTTCTTCCTGATGTAGAATAATAAACCACATGGCAGCCAAAAGCCTTTGCGATATCAGCCACGCGTCTTCCGATATTTCCAAGCCCCACGATGCCCCAGGTCATACCGCTAATCTGGTGAAACACATTGGAAAAATGCGTAAACGACGTATCACCCACATATTTCTCGCTCTTCACATAATCATCATAATATCTCAGCTTCTCAAGCAGGTAAAATAGCAGTGCAAACGTATGCTGCGCCACGGTCTCTGTAGAATACCCTGCGACATTTCTCCATTCAATGCCTCTTTTTGCCAGATATTCTTTATCCAGATTGTTTGTGCCTGTTGCAGTCACACATACGAGCTTTAAATTTTTTGCCTGTCCTATAGATTTCTCATTTACCTCGACCTTATTTAAAACAATCACATCAGCATCCCTTGTGCGCTCCGCTGCTTCCTCTGTTGTCGAAAAATCATATTTGACAACCTCTCCGAGCTTGTCATATTCGGAAAGGTCGATGTCGTCACCAATTGTTTTGGAATCTAAAAATACTATTTTCATGGTTTGTTTCCTCTGTGCTATATATTTATTTGTTTTAATTTCTATTTTTAGGGGACTTCGCACTTGCAGGCTGTGATGGTGCGCCGGCATATGGTATATTCCTCAGAAATATATGAAGTCAGCCACAAAAAATGCATCCGGATAGTCTGTTATATCAGTCTGCTTTTTATTTACATATAAATATATTTATACCACATTTCCGGAAATAAAGCCACTGTATCAGTGTTTGATTAAACAAAGCTTAAGAAAGCCCGCCATATTAATGATAAATTTCATCAATATGGTGGGCTTTAACTATTCTGTGTATCTCTCTTATGTTGGCATTTTATCTCACAGAAAATTTGTAATCTGTCTCTGTGTGGTATGTATCGCCTGCCTTTGTAACAGGTGTACTGAAGTTGGTCTCATTTATTGAGTTTGGATAGAACTGTGTCTCGAGGCAGAATGCATCACGGTTATTGTATTTAACTCCGCCCTTGCCTTCCTGTCCCACGATAAAGTTGGCAGTATAAAGCTGGATTCCGACACAGTCGGTGTATACCTCCATCTGTATGCCACTCTCAGGAGAGTATGCTGTTGCGACCTTTTCTACTCCCGGAGCGGTCTTGTCTATTGCAAAATTGTGATCATATCCGCTTCCATAGTGAAGCTGTGTATCATTTGCCTCAATATCCCTTCCGATTGGTTTAGCCTCTGTAAAATCAAATGGTGTACCCTCAACCGGTGCAATCTCACCTGTAGGAATAGCCTTGGAATCCTTTACAGGTGTATAATGCTCAGCATTTATCTGCAATGTGTGAGTGTATACGCTTCCTGATGCATGACCGTTCAGATTGAAATAGCTGTGGTTTGTCATATTGAAGGTAGTTGTCTTATCTGCCTTTGCATTATATATAATAGCAAGTGCATTTTCTTCTGTTACCTTAAATGTCACATCAACGACTGCATTTCCCGGGAAGCCCTGCTCCAAATCTGCATCCTCTATCTCAAAGGTAATCTCATCTGCCTTCTGCTCCTTAACAGTCCAGAAGCGCTTAGAAAAACCATTTGAGCCACTGTGAAGACTGTTCTCATTGTCATTAGCCTCAAGCTTATATTCCACTCCATCAATATTAACCTTTGCATCAGAAATCCTGTTTGCATATCTGCCGACAGTAGCGCCAAAATAGCAGTACTCCTTCTCATATGACTTTACGTTGTCATATCCTAAAATGACATCTCTCTCATTGCCATCCCTGTCTTTTACAAAAATAGATACAACTGAAGCGCCATAGTCTGTCAAAAGTACTCTCACTCCACTGCCATTGCTGATTTCGTAAAGCGATGCCTCCACTCCTTTTGATGTTGTACCGAAAGCTTTTTTACTCATGCCCCATATCCTCCTTTAGTTACATTATGTTTGTTGCATTTTTTGTAACTTTATGTTTGTTACATTTTGTTTTAGTACATTATGTTTTTTACATTATGTTCTGTTACTCTTTGCCTGGTAGCATTTCGATTGCATAATCGCGTTTTTCTTATTCTACGCATTCCTTTGTATTTTACTTCTTTTGATCGCATAAGTAAACTTTTTCGTGCAAATATCCGATAAAATATTTATAACAATTATTTAAGTGCGATTATACGTTCAAAATAAAACCTAAATATGATGATTACTACCTGTCGCTTATACACATCTCCGAGCCCACGAGACCCTAAGACATCTCGTATGCCGTCTTC
>ERZ1026929.985-NODE-985-length-11563-cov-8.166667_pt1 | contig 11563 bp, 9 predicted proteins | sample MGYA00519463_ERZ1026929 | MGnify/ENA primary metagenome ERZ1026929 (study PRJEB26926, sample SAMN06164829) | human gut metagenome | biome: ENVO:00009003; feature: ENVO:2100002; material: ENVO:00002003 | host: Homo sapiens | place: USA | collected 2012 ... | reverse complement strand
ACCCGACCAGAGCGAGGGTAATACCACGCGCATTTACGAATTCTCGGTATATTGACGGTGCAGTTTCCGGCCTCGGATTCCGGGGCCGGAAGCCCTTCATCCGTTGAGTCTACCGACCCAAACAAACCTACAACATGAAGCTGAACCGAAAAACATTTACGGGGACCTTGTATCCCCGGGTCATGAAATATTGTCTGGGGCTGGCTCTCTTCCTGCCGATGGCGCTGGCCGTCTCCTGCTCCGAAGATTCGGAACAGGGTGATCCGACCCCGGCGCCCAATTCTGTGCGTGTCCTTTCGTCGAATACGCGCATGCCGTCGGGCGGCACGCTCTCCTCGGAATTCTCCGATTCCCCCTCGGGATGCGGTATCGCCCAGATCGTGGACAACAACATCAATACGGATTTCGTTACGGGACATGCGTCGTTCTCGATATTCTGGAACGGCAACGAGGCGGTTCCCGTAAATACCTATTCGCTGACCTCGACCGCCGGATCGGCCGATTGCGATCCGAAAACGTGGTCGCTTTACGGGTCTGTGGACAACTCCGCATGGATACTGCTCGACCGTCGTGTCGATCAGCGGTTTGACGAGCGCAAGCAGACGCGGTCATTCGACTTCACCAACACCCGGGCCTACCGTTATCTCAAGCTCGAAGTCGAGGAGAACAACGGGGGAGCAGAAACCCGCATCGCGGAGCTCGGCATTCGTGAAATCGTACTCAGCATCGACGACCTGATGAAGTATGCGTACAGCTTCACCGAAAGCGGAACGACTCCGATGGGAAAACACTATGCCAACCAGCATGAGACGACGGCCGAGGACCGCATCTGGCTGGCCGATGCCTCGAACGAACCGGAGGTTCCTGCCACCAACCGAGAGACCCTGTCATGGCAGGAGTTCAGCGTGGTTCTTTTCCCTACAGCCGGTATTCCCAGTCCTGCGGATGTCAATCAGCACGGTGTGAGCGACTGCTGTGCGGTGGCTGTATTCGCGTCGTTTGCCTACATCTATCCCGAATTCGTGAAGTCGATAATCACCGACAACGGAGACAAGACCTATACCGTTGCAATGTTCGATCCGCAGGGCAATCCCGTGGATGTCACGGTCAGTTCGAAGTTCCTGGCCGACCGGAACGGAACGATTCAGTCCGCCAGCGGCAAGAACAATGTAGCCTGCTGGTCTACCGTGCTTGAGAAGGCCATCATCAAGTGGAATGCCGTCTACCAGGTAAATCCCGATATCAACGGGATCGGAACCGAAGTTGTGGCCCCTCTGTTCACGGGTAATGGAAGCAGTTTCGCTTTTGACCGCGGTGTGCTCGACAACGACCAGCTGGCACGGGCCGTGCGGGTGAGTCTCCAGCAGGGCAAGATCGTCGTTGGCGGATTCCATCCGGGCGATATTCCGGTAGACGGGACGCTGACCGTCTCGGGCCATGCCTACACGCTGATGCATTCGACCGACAAGGCTGCCCTGTTCACCATGCGCAATCCGTGGGGCGGGAATCCGAATGTGGACGGCAGTGCCGACGGAATCATCAATATTCCAGATGATCTGGACATTCCGCCGCTGATCGACCTGCGGATCGTCGAACCCGGCAAGGCGGCCGAATATGGCTCTGGGGTTACGGATCCTTACATTCCGCCGGTCTTCGCCCCCGGAATGTCGCTCATGCGTGTGGCTCCCGAACTGATGCATCCGGGACGGTAGGGAGGCGCTTTCGGCCCGGAAGGGACGGCATCGGCAGGCGATTGCCTGCCGATGCCTTTTTTTGATGGACCGGTCCGAATCCGGGAGTGTTATTTACGGGGTGCTGTCTGCCGTTGCATGGCTTGCAAAGCGGGATTCATCCCATTTTCCTGGTGCGATCTCTGTTTAAGAAACCGCATAAGGCGTGAATCCCTTGATTTTTAGCCGGGGACGGTGCCGTTTTGGTCATAAATGCTGCCAAATTGTTACTTGTGTCCTCCATTCGTTTTTTTAAGGACTTTCGACTGTTGCTGCGTCGGAGTGAGACAAACGTGAGAGCGAGGCTGTGGAAAATCGGTGTTTCTGATTGCCAGCCAGAAAAATAGTCTGCCTTGTGATGGTTCGGCGCAAGAAAAGGCCCGCACTTTTTGTTTATTCGACGAATTTATCTATTTTTGCGACTAAATAGTGCGGTTTCTTAAACAGAAATAATAAACATTCGCAACTGTTGGTTTGCAGACAAGCCCGAAGCGAAGCGGAGTGTTCGGAATTTTCACGAATGCTTCATGTGTAATTTTTAATCTGCTGAATGTCAGCGTGTTTGTCTCTTGCGCTGACAAGGCCTCGGATTGCCCGAATGCGATGCGGATTCTTTAGTATAAAACGGCGTCGGAATGAATACGCAGGGCGATAACTGGACTTGGGCCGGCTCGGTTTCCGAGCAGATCCGTACAAAGAGGAACAGCCATGCCGTCAGGTGGTATGTGCTGGTACTGCCGGTCTCTCCCAAAGGATATTACAGAAACAATCCCGCCAAAGGATTGCAGACCGAACTGGCACGGCGCATACGGGTCGGTGAGCCGCCGTTCGAGTATTTTGCTCCGTCGTACGTCGCCGTCTGCGAGAAAAAGGGCGAACTGGTCCGCACGCAGCATCCGTTGCTGTACAATTACGTCTTCGTACATGCTTCGGAGGCGGAAATCTATCGTTTGAAACGATTCCTTCCCCAATACAGTTTCCTGCCCCGGGTCCGTGACGGACGTGGCGGGTATTATCCCTACTTGTCGGACGAGGAGATGGCCAATCTGAAATGGGTTGCCGAATCCTATTGCGACGAACTGCCGGTCTATACACCCGAACCGAACCGGCTGATGAAGGGGGATCGGGTTCGCATTACCGAGGGGCAGTTCAAGGGCGTGGAGGCGAGTGTCATCATTCAGCCCGGAGGCGGAAGGAAAGAGATTATGGTCTGTATCGAAAACTGCATGTATGTACCATTGCTCAGCGTGGAGCCCGGCCAGTACGAAGTCATCGCCCTGAATTCGGACAACCGCCACGTCTATACCCGCCTCAATGGAGATCGGTTGCCGGCAGGGCTGCACGAGGCTTTGCAGCGTTATCATTCGCCCGAAGGGGTGACCGACAAGGATCGGGAGTTGGCCCGGGAGACGCTGCGGCAATACGGCAGTCTGCAGTTGGAGAGCGACGTCATGCGCTGCAAACTTTACTCGATGCTGCTTCCGGCCTATGCCATCCTGGGCGACCGCGAAGCCTTCGAGCAGTTGCTCGGGACCGTTCGGAGCATTCTTCCGCTGGTCCGGGCCGAACAGTCGCGTGCTTTGCTGCTGGTTACGCTCTATGGTTGCACGAACAGCTGCATCTGCCGGGACCATGCACATGCCGCAGTCGATCCGTGGCGCGGAGAGCAGAATCCGAAAAGATGCAAATTGCGACTTATCCGGCGTCTTGACGATTACGATTGTTGGTTGGGACACGGCCCCTCTGCCGGGCGGTCTGCGGCTTCGGAGCCTCAAGCATCTGGATCCGCAGCAACGGTCCGTTGAAACTGCAGTTGCAAGGATCATCCGACCGTTTTCCGCTTCGGCGGCTCCTTTTGATTGTTCCCATCAGACAAATATCCCTTGATATGTTGTACCTCATTGCCTCTTTGATTGCGGTGTTGGGCGTATGCTGGATCCACCCGCGACTGGTCGCTATTGCCCTCGCCAAGAATATCGTGGACAATCCCGATGCCCGGAAACTCCAACGCAAGCCGGTGCCTGTATTGGGTGGTATCGCCGTATTTTTCGGTGCTGTGATCGGGCTGGGGTGTGCCGGTATTGCCTGCGACTGTTCGGAACTGTTCATCGTGGTGGTTGCCATGATGATCATGCTCTATACCGGGACACTCGATGATATCCTCGATCTTTCTCCGGCCCTGCGTTTTCTGGTAGAAATCGGCACGGTCCTGCTGCTGGTTTTCGTCGGAGGCTATATGCTGGACGATTTCCACGGGTTGTGGGGGGTGTATCAGATTCCGCAGGGCGCGGCTATCCCGCTGACGGTCTTTGCGGCCGTGGGCATCATCAATGCCATCAACCTGATCGACGGTGTGGACGGTCTTTCGTCGGGCTACTGCATCATGGCGAGTATCCAGTTCGGAGTGATGTTCTGGCTGGCCGATGATCCGGTCATGGCCATTCTGGCGGCCGTGTCCGCCGGATCGCTCATCCCGTTCTTCTTCCACAATGTCTTCGGCAAGACGTCGAAGATGTTCATCGGCGACGGCGGTACACTCGTGATGGGCATCATCATGTCGGTTTTCGTCATGCGGCTGCTGCAGCACGGTGCCCAATACGTGATGCATGCCCAGGATAATCTGGGACTTGTCCCCTTTACGCTGGCGGTGCTGTCGGTCCCGGTCTTTGATACGCTGCGCGTGATGGCGGCCCGTATCCTGAAGGGCAAGTCGCCGTTCCATCCCGACAAGACGCACCTGCACCACATGTTCATCCGCTTGGGGTGCTCACACGCCGCCACGACGTTAGCAATCCTATTGCTCAATGTTTTCGTGGTCCTGTGCGGATGGATCTGCTACAAGACGGGCTGTTCAATCGATACACAACTCTACATCATTCTGGGAATCGGTTTTCTGATCACGTTCGGCCTTTATAACTTCATGGAGTGGCAGATCCGTCGCAAAACCCGCTTTCTGCACCTGCTTCATCGGATCGGCTACCACACGCATCTGAACCGTACGGGTATCTTCTTCTGGCTGCAGAAAACCGTCGATCGTATTTAGGTATTCTTTATTGGCGTATGTTGGTATTCAACATGGCAATGGAGTTTGTGAATAAACCGTCTTCGGATGTTTGACTGCATGCATCTTTGCTCCATGCCCTGTTTTGAATCCGTTTATTGCCTGAAGGATAGGAGTATGCCGAGTGCCGTGGTCCAAAGGGAGGTTGTCGGGACAAAAGAATTTGCTTTGGCTTCACGCTTTTCGGACGGGGTCTGTGGAACCTTGCTGCTGATTTTCATCGGAGGGTGTGTTTTGAATGACCTCCACGGATTGTGGGGCCTCAATCAGATTCCGCAAGGGGTGGCCATTCCGCTGACGGTCTTTGCGGCCGTGGGCATCATCAATGCCATCAACCTGATCGACGGGGTAGACGGCCTCTCGTCGGGCTACTGCATCTTGACGAGCCTCCTCTTCGGTGTGATGTTCTGGTACGTGGGGGATCGGACGATGGGCATGTTGGCCGTCGTGGCCGCCGGATCGCTGATCCCGTTCTTCTTCCACAACGTCTTCGGCAAGAGCTCCAAGATGTTCATCGGTGACGGCGGGACGCTGGTCATGGGTATTGTCATGTCGGTTTTCGTGATCCGGATCCTGCGGCACGGCTCGCTGAGTGAGGTGTATGATGCGGCAAATATCGGACTGGTCCCCTTTACGCTGGCGGTTCTGGCGGTTCCGGTCTTCGATACACTCCGCGTGATGACGACGCGCATCCTGAAGCATAAGTCTCCGTTCCACCCGGACAAGACGCACCTGCACCACATGTTCATCCGCCTGGGATGCTCGCATGCCGCGACGACCCTGGCGATTCTGATCCTGAATTTCTTCGTGGTACTATGTTGGTGGATTAGCTACATGGTTGGCTGCTCGATCGATGTCCAACTGTATATCGTGCTGGTGTTGAGTATCCTGATCACTTTTGGTCTCTATAACTTCATGGAGTATCAGATCCGCTACAAGACGCAATTTGTCCGCCTGCTCCATCGCATCGGCTACCGCACGCACCTCAATCGGACGGGTATTTTCTTCTGGCTTCAGAAGAAGATGGATCGGATGTAGGGTAGATTGCTCTTAGAATAAACGATTTTCATTAAATAGTAATCCTGCTCATTTGGACGTTGGAAAATAGGGCTGGTTTTGTTAACTTTTTAATCTGTGGAACAACAAGTAGTTCATGAGTCCCGTGTAAAAAAATCATTGCTGAATGCCCGTGTCAATTTGATTTTCTATTTTCTGACGCTGGCGTTGAGTTTCTTCTCCCGGAAGATTTTTCTGGATACGCTGGGCGCCGATTTTGTGGGTTTGACGGGCACGCTACAGAATCTCCTCGGGTTCTTGAATCTAGCCGAATTGGGTATCGGTAGCGCGATTGGTTATGTCCTTTACAAACCTTTATTTGACCATGATGAGTCGAAGATAAACGAGATCATATCTGTATTTGGGTATTTGTATCGGTGGATTGGATTTATCATTTTGGGCGTAGGGTTGATCCTGGCATGTTTTCTTCCTCTTATTTTCCCAAATACGAAATTTGAAATGGACATTATCTTCTTCGCCTATTTCTCATTTCTTGCTTCTTCATTGATTGGCTATTTTGCTAACTATAAGCAGACATTGTTGGGGGCAGATCAGAAAAATTATGTGGTTACAGCCTATTTTCAGACTGCTACAATCATTAAGACCTTAATTCAGATGGCTAGTGCGTATTATACGGGTAGCTACTGTCTTTGGGTTGTCATCGAACTTGTTTTCGGTATAATCTACTCATTCATTCTTAATTGGAAAATCAATCAGGTTTATCCTTGGTTGAAAAGTGAAATTCGATTGGGGAAACAACTGTTCAGAAAATATCCTGAGGTGGTGAAATATACTAAACAGTTGTTTGTTCAGAAAATAAGTTATACTGTTCAATATCAAACCTCACCATTTTTAATTTACACGTTTGTAAATTTGGCGACGGTGGCATTTTATGGAAATTATACTATTATAACAGATAAGTTATCACAGTTTGTCAATACATTTTTAGAGAGTAGTAGTGCTAGTATAGGAAATCTAATAGCAGAGGGAAATCAATCAAAAATAAAGCATTTGTTCTGGGAGCTTATTAGTATGCGCTATTTTATAGGTGGAGTATTCTCATTTGCCATATACATACTGATTGAGCCTTTTATAACACTATGGCTTGGGCCAGAATATCTGTTATCACATGTCGTTTTACTTCTAATCGTACTTAATGTATTTATCAGTTATACTCGAGGTGGAGTAATGCAATTTTTATTTGGATTTGGGTTGTTTTATGATATTTGGGCTCCAATAATAGAGATTGTTATAAATTTGACAATTGCCATTTGGGGTGGATATATGTGGGGGTTGCCTGGTGTACTGCTTGGAGGTTTGACCAGCCAGATTCTTATAGTGGGAATATGGAAGCCGTATTTCCTTTTTAAGAAAGGGTTTAAGGAGCCTGCGTGGAATTATTGGAAGCATATATCCGTATATTGTGCAGGAGTTATATTACCTGCCTTGTTTATAATATTGCTGCTGAATCCTTTACTCCCTTTTAATGCGTTCGACTCTTGGACGTATTGGATTCTGTGTGCGGGAATCGATTTGGGGGCATATAGTTTAATATCCATAATATTATTATACTATTTTACTTCAGGTATGAGGAGTTTTGTTCATCGATTTATAAAGATAAAATTATGAAAGTGATCGCTGTAATTCCTGCACGCTATGCATCATCGCGCTTCTCTGGAAAACCATTAGCCGATATTTGTGGCAAACCAATGATATGGTGGGTTTATCGGACGGTTTTTTCCATAAAATCTTTTAGTGATGTAGTTGTCGCAACAGATGATGAGAGAATAATTTCTGTATGCCGGGAATATAATATGCATTGTATATTAACATCCGATACACATCCAACTCATATTCACCGGATTCACGAAGTAAGTATTCGGATACAAGCTGATTATTATGTTGTGGTATGTGGCGATGAGCCTCTTATCAAGGAGGATGTGATTAAGAGTGTTTTGCCGTTAGAGTTATTTACAGATTTATATGTTGGAGGATTGTGTCGATATTTTACTGATCCGGCAGAAGTGATGGATCCGGCAAATATTAAGATTGTAACAAATGCAGATGATGAATGTGTGTTGCTTACACGGGCAGTTGTTCCATTTCCTTACAAAAGTATATTATTTAAGTATAAAAAAGTTGTTGGCGTAGAATGTTATAATAAGAAAGCTTTAGATTTTTTTGTCAATACGCCGAAAGGATTTTTAGAATCGATAGAAGATGTTACTCTTCAACGATTTCTTGAGAATAAAATACATATTAAATATAAATTAGTTGATTCCATTTCAATATCGGTAGATACGCCTAGGGATATAGAAAAAGTACGAGAGTTGATAAAAAATAGAAAGGAATAATTATGAATAAGAAAGTGCAAGTGCTTGATTGCACCTTAAGAGATGGGGGCTACATTAATGATTGGGCGTTTGGACACAATGTAATAACAGCTATTTACAAACGTCTTGAAAAGGCTGGTGTAGAATTTATTGAAGTGGGATTCCTGGATGGCTGTCGACAATATGACAATAATCGAAGCATATTCCCTGATACTAAATCTTTAAATAAGGTATTTGCTGATGTAGAAAAGCATCACGCCATACCCGTGGCAATGATAGATTATGGAACATGCCCAATCGAAAATATTGGACCCGCAAGTGAATCGTTTATTGATGGAATAAGAGTTATCTTTAAAAAAGAGAAAATAGATGAGGCTCTTCCTTATTGTGTTAGGATTAAGGAACTTGGTTATAAATTATTCATTCAAGCCATATCTATAACTACTTATTCTGATTCCGAATTATTGGAATATGTAAAACGGATTAATCAAATTAAACCATATGCTTTTTCCATTGTTGATACATATGGGTTGTTAGATAATAAATCTATGGCTCGATATTTTTATCTAATTGATAATAATCTTGATCCGGATATTATAATGGGATATCACGAGCATAATAATTTTCAATTAGGTTTCAGCAACACACTTAAATTTCTAGAGAAAGATTCTCGGCGAGTTCTGGTCGCCGACTCTACGATATATGGCATGGGGAAGAGTGCTGGGAATTGTCCTACAGAGTTGTTAGCAATGCAAATGAATTATTATTATGACAAAAAGTATGATTTAACTCAACTTCTTGAAATCATAGATACAAGTATAATGCCCATATATATGGAAAATTATTGGGGGTATAAACTTGATTTTTACATATCGGCCATGCAAAAGTGCCATCCTTCATATGTTCAGTATTTATTAAAAAAGAAAACCCTTTCAATGTCGTCTGTATATGAGATATTGACCTCCATTCCTGACGAAAAGAAGTTATTATATGATAAAACATGGATTGAGGATGCATATTTTCAATTTCAGAGTTTCAGCATTGACGATACGGAAAGTTATGCAAAACTAGGTCGAGCCATTTTGGGAAATAAGCCTCGCAAGATAATAGTTATCGGCCCTGGAGAGTCTTTTAAGACGTTCTTAAAGCAGTATATTAAAAATGAATCTAGTCTTCTTATAAGTATTAACTTTATGCCTAATAATCTATCCCCGGATTTTATTTTTGTCAGCAATGCCAAGCGTTACTCTCAATTGTTAGACACAAAAGAATATAATTCATATTTGACTAAGTTGATTGTAACATCAAACATTACACCGATAGGGCCTGCTGTTGGGTATACACTAAATTATGCTTCCTTGGTTTATCCTAATGAGCGGTGTTCCGACAACTCGCTATTGCTTTTTTTACAGGCTCTTATTAAAATCAATATTAAGGAGGTTGAATTGGTAGGATTTGATGGGTTTGATGAATCTTCATTTAATTATTATGATAAGTATTTGTCATTCAATAATATTGATGCAGAGGAGTATAATGCGACAATATCAGAGGCATTATCTGTTTTGAATCGGAATATAAAGATTCGTTTTATTACCCCAAGTCATTATGTCGTTAGGTAACATCATTAGAAAGAAAGTCATTTTATTTGATTTGGATGGATGCTTGCTGGATACAAGTCTGGGAATCAAAGAGAGCGTCATTTATACACTCAATCAACTTGAACTTCCAATACCTTCTATACATGTTATAAATCATTTTATTGGGCCTCCAATACAGGATTCGTTAAAATATTATTGTGGGTTAGATGTTGTTCAAGCGCAAGCTGGTGCCGAAGTTTTCCGTAACTATTATAAAAATACAGCCTTATTTAAGGCTGCTGTTTATAATGGTATTTTTGAAGTGCTTGCTCGATTGAAGGCACAAAATCGCTTAATTGGCGTGGCTACATATAAACGGGAAGATTATGCGATAACTCTCCTTGATAAATTTAATCTTTTGGGCTATTGTAATGTAGTTCATGGGGCGGATAATTTTAATCAGTTAACTAAAAGTGATATCATCAGATTATGCGTGGATGATTTGAGTTGCTCAGTGAATGATGCCATAATGATTGGCGATACTATTCACGATGCATTAGCTGCAAGTAAGGTTGGGATAGATTTTATTGGTGTTACATGGGGGTTTGGGTTTAAATCGGATGAATATTATAATGATATTGCTAGTATAGGATTTGCCATGCATCCACTGGATATTTTATCGATACTTAAAGATGTCGAAGATTTTGTCTGCTAATAAATAGGGTTCTACCATGAAACAGCAATCGCGTGTTTTCGTAACAGGCTCATTGTGGTCGTTACTAATATATTTGGTCGCTAATGATTTGGAATGTATTAAGCGTACAAGGTATTTTTTTACAGATAAAGGTATCCATCAAAGTGTTAGGGCTAATTTCCGTCATCATGTTATAAATATCAGTTGGGATGATAAGGTAAACTGGAGAGTCGTTCAGTTATGTTATATTTTTATTCCTTTCATTAATATCATAAGATGGCCATATTTGTTGTATAGTGAAATATGGGGCATTGATCAGGGGTTTGGTATCCAGTCTATTATAGGTAGAAGATCCTATACTCTGATTGAAGATGGAGCTGCTGATTATTGTGTTTCACGAGAGCCTGTGTATAACAAGCTAGATTGGATACGGAAAGTGTTGTGGGGAAAAATTTACTGTCATGATTTCGGGCGGAATTCAAAATGCAAAAGGATTATTCTTACACAACCATTTCATGATGAACATTTAAGAAATAAGGCAGAGTCAATTGATTTGAGCAGATTATGGTATCAATCTTCTAAAGAAAAACAAACCTATATACTTAAATGTTTTAATCTTACGCATCGAGAAGTTGAATTAATGACTTCGAAAAAAGTAATTGTGCTAACACAACCGTTTTCTAAAGATTGTGATATTTCGGATGAAGAGCAAGTGGAAATGTATAGAAATATGATTGTACCCTATGGTGAACGTAATGTAATCATCAAACCTCATCCAAGAGAAACTCTGCCATATCGTCATTTTATGCCTAATGTTTTAGTTATGGATAAGGCTATTCCGTTTCAATTATTTGCACTTCTTGGAATCCAATTTGATGTCGTTGTTACGGTTAGTTCTACGGCGGCAATGAGTATTAAGAATGAGCATACATTGATTGATTTTAAGGGTACCTCTATTGATAAGCGGATCTCCAATGTGTATGGAATAATAACCAAAGATTTATTAACAAAGTAGTTCTTTCTGTCATAATTTAAGCGTGGTAAGGTTAATTTATGGAATCTCCTAAGGTGTCGATTATTGTTCCTGTATATAATTTAGAAAATTATATAAC
>ERZ1026929.969-NODE-969-length-11763-cov-21.590622_pt1 | contig 11763 bp, 21 predicted proteins | sample MGYA00519463_ERZ1026929 | MGnify/ENA primary metagenome ERZ1026929 (study PRJEB26926, sample SAMN06164829) | human gut metagenome | biome: ENVO:00009003; feature: ENVO:2100002; material: ENVO:00002003 | host: Homo sapiens | place: USA | collected 2012 ... | reverse complement strand
TAGAACCCAACTGGCTGTTGGGGTATCTAAACCCTACACTTATATATTAGGAGGAGAAAATTCATTATGAATACAACATCTTATGCATATTATGACAGAAATTCAAACAGCATTAATCCGGTAATGGTATATTACTCACCAAAGCCAGTTTTTAAAAAGCAGGACATCAAATGGTTTGATGATAGCAAGCTGATAAGAAAAAACAAGGAGGAAATGTAATTATGAATAAACAGATTTCAGGGCAAATTAATTTGTTTGATATCTTCAAAGAAGAACCCAAAGAATCACCTGTATTACTAAATCCTGGACAAATAGTATATTTAGTTGTTCGTGGCGATATTGAGCCATACAAAGTATCTGATAGGTCATGGGATATACAGGGAACTAATAGAGGATATGATTTATTTAATATTGAATCTAATACTCATAGTAATGTGACTTGGAATGTTAATATTAATAAAGACACATTTACAGATAAAGACTCTGCTGAACTCAAGGCAAATGAATATATTTTCAATAATGATTGTATTCTTGCCAAAGATATGTACATCAAAGAGTTAGTAGCATATAAACACGGTTATTTAGGTAAAGAAATTTATAATTGGTATGCAGTACTTGAAAATAATATGATATATTATCATTATGGAGGTAAATATGACCATATTGGCTCTACAGACGAAATAAAGACTTTTGAGGAAGATAATAGTAAAGTTGATTCAACTGTAGTATATGATTACATTCCACATTTCAAAAACATGTATAAATGTGATACTGATTCTAATTGGTTATATGCGGATGCTCATTATCAATTTTTTCATTTATAAAAAGTATATAGCCAGACCTTTAATGTCTGGCTATATGTTAAAATAAAATATCAAGTTCAAAGGAAAAGGAGAATATATAAATGTCATTTAAAGAGTTGAGAGAATTAACAGGACTTAGCAGAGCAGCTTTTTCAAGGGAGTATCATATTCCTATTCGAACAATTGAAGATTGGGAAAGCGAACGAAGGACACCACCTCAATATGTGTTAGAACTTTTAGAATTTAAGATTAGAACAATTTTATCACAACAAAATAATTAAAAGGAGTAAAATACACTATGAAAACAGGTGAAGCAAAAAACATGAAAATTCGGACTTATAAATTAGAGCTATCAGATGCAGATGCAAAAAAAATTACATTATTATCTGGTAAATACGGACTAAATATTTCAGAACTTTTAGAAAATTTTATAGGTGATCTTGTTGATGGAACATTCACTAACGGAAGCGATGAAAGAATGTATGCCGATATGGGGTTAAATAGATGTTATTTTTCGCATTAGGAAAAATAACGCTATCCACAAGCGTATATTAAATGTGTGGTAGCTGCGATTGCAGAGAAAGAGAGGTTTTTATATGAGAGGAATGCTGACAGATAATGTTCAAGAAAAAGCGGTGACATTCTTGAACAGAACAATATCACAAAAGGAGCTTAGATTATATCCATATATAGATTATTCTATAAAAAATGGATGTCAAGGATGGAGCTATTCAAAAATGGATGAAGAAGAAATTAAAATTCTCAACAGATTATACAATGAAGGACATATTATCTATTCGCCTGAAAAGGTAATTGTAACTCGAAACTTTTATAATTTCATGCAAGATGTGTTAGCGGTGGGATATGTTGAAGAATTTATTTAATCATATGAAATGACGGTTTCACATCAAGATAATAGACCTTATGTCAACTTGGCATAAGGTTTTTTATTACAATTAAAAGGAAAAATTAGATGTCTCAGACTCAAAAGTTTTATTCATATAATATATTTTTGCTCGACTTACCACGCAATGCGTGATATAATATCTATAGAAGATAAGGAAAGGCACTCATTGAGTGAAAGGTGATTAATTATGGGACAATTTAGTTGAATTTATTCAAATACAAATACACAACTTATTGATAATAAGTATGCAGATACATACTTATTAGTGCCAAAGCCATTTCAAGAGAAATACGGTAAGGCAATTTATGAATCTTGTTATGATGGCTATGGAAATTTTGACATATATGATGTATACGAACTAATTGCAGAATGGAATAAAGAAATGATTCCGGAAATAATAAACAGAGCCAAAAACGGAACTTGGCATTGTATGAATTCGTGAAAAATATTCTTTCGCTTAAAGTCACAGCAGCCGAATGGCAATCTGATCTTTTTATGAAAAATGCAAATATCATATTCTTGTTGTGACATTCAAAATTCTGATTCATATGAAAGGAGACTATATGAGCCAAAAGAAAAAAATAAAAGAAAACATTCTCCAAATGAATGCATCCTATATTGTGACAGATCCATCGGGAACGACACTTAAATCAGTGGGAAAACCTCTTGCAGATCATGGATATAAAATCCAGATTCTTAATCTAATGGACCGGTCACATTCCAACAAATTTAACCCTTTTAAATATGTTAAAACGAAAGAAGAAATCAACATTCTTTCTGTCTTACAACAAAAGTATGGTGAAGAATTTACATTTAAAGCTTGGTCATGGGAGAAATATGGGAGCAACAATAAAAATGCGTATGTTACCTGTGAATCTATGCCTGGTGTTGAGATCGAGGTCTACCAAAGAGAAACCGATAATGGCATGACCTATTATGATGATTATATGGCTTATAAATATAAAAGTAGATTTCAGGAAGATTTGCAGCGATTCACTGATCAGATTTATCCAAATGCAAAAGTAATTTTCATGGTTGATTCATCCACTTTCCCTTTGGATATGGGCATGGGAATGACCTATGATGAAATCTTACAAGATAAAGATACTGTGCTATCCGTTACAATTCTTGTAAAATGCGATTCTGATGATCCGCAAAAGGAAGAGCATTTGGAAGAATTCCGTCAACTATTGGAAGACAATAGTGTCCGTGTAAATGGAACGCTCATTTATACAAGTGATGAAACAACGTGGAATGAATATAGTGAAAACAATTATTCCAATTGGTACGCAAATGATGACCGGTATTTAAGCCGATGCAATTTTTCTTTAGACAAGTCCTACCAGTTTTATAAATGTATCAAAACTACTTGGTAGCAGTATTAACATTGCAGGGAAAGATTCCATCTGGCAGCAGACACCGTTGGAAGATACTCTTGGACCGATGGTTAAATCTGGAAATACCTTGTTAAAGAAATACTATTTACCATTTTCATTGATTCCACGCATCGACAAGAGTGATATTGTATTTTATTGCAAAAGCAAATTGGATGATTTTTTTGCTTTCTGAATGAATTTTAAAAGCCCCTTGGGATTTCCCTTGGGGCTTTCTTTTCGCTAAGGATTACAATTTTTGCATGCTTCATATCCTTCACTGATCAATTTATTTTTGTCTCCAGTATATTCTTTCTTATTTGCTTTGTTCATCTTGGAAACGCTAGAGCAGGATGGTTTATGAAATTTGTGAGTATTCTCATTGATGATATAAGTCTCGGTTATAGCCGTAGAGTTTGTTACGTCTGAATCAGTAGAACTGCTATTACTTGCATCATTGTTATTTGACGCACCACTGGTGGCAGGTATATCCGTCACAACAGAATTACTATCCCAAAGACAACTATCACCTGTTTCGTAATTAATTGTTACACCTGGCTGCACATTGTAGACATATACGCAGAATTCGATCCCTTCTCCATTATCTTCCACAGATTTCGCTTCCATCAGAACACCACGGCACCCCAATTCATTTCCATTAAATTCAGGAGTCACCCTGTATAGTACATGTAAATACTACCAAAAATTGGAATGAGAATATGTGAAAAAAGACCATTGAAAATCAATATAATAGACCTTATGCCAAATTGACATAAGGTTTTTTACAATTAAAAAGAAAAATTAGTTGTCGCAGGCTTAAACAATTTTAGTCTATCATATAATTTTGCTTGACTTACCACGCATTGCGTGGTATAATATAAATATAGTAAGGGAGGGAACATCTATGAAAATTAAAAAGATAACGTATTATTCAGTACCAAGGTCAGAATCAGGTACTTGTGCTTGCTGTGGAAAATCTATTCAGAATATATGTAGTGTGGAAACTGTAGAAGGAGAACATTTTAACTTTGGAACAACGTGTTTTGATAAACTTATAAAAGACAAACTTCAGTCATTCCAGAGAAAAGAGTACAATCAAGCAATAAAATTTCTGAAGAGATATTGTAAACAACAAAAAATATGGGAAGACATGACAGAAGAAGACTATCTTAATTCAGAGATGTATAGAACGGCTTGTATATGTGATGGTGGTGCTCCATGGGAAATAAAGGTGGATCTTAATTCGTTTGAAGATTATAAAAATTGGATGGTAAATGATTTCTTTCCATATAGAATCGAACAAGAAGAAAAGGTAATTGAGAAATACAGTAGAATTGATTTTTAATAAGAAGTCAACTTTTATGTCTTATTAGAAGGGAGAATATAATCTATGAGTGAATATTTTGTAACAGTATTTCCAAAGGAAGAAAGAGAAATGCCACAGGATTTTCCAAGTTATATCTATGACATATTAGATGAATATGAATACGAAATATTTAGTAAATAAAACATCAGAGCCGGAGCTATTGCTCCGGCAGAAAGTGAGAATGATATGATTAAATTAACAAAAGTTTTAGACCTAATAGGTATAGAAAATGTAGTTAGTATTTATCTTGGAAAAGAAAAACTTTATTTTGGTACCTGCGGTAAGGTTCCAAAAAGCATTTGGGAACATGCATATATTAAAAAAATGGACTTTGATTATAAAACCGAAAAATATAAAATAGCAATCAGATACAATTGAAGAGATGTATAAGAGGATAATGGTGCTGTATAAGTAAATATAGCACCTTATCTTAAATAGACCTTATGCCAGTTGGTATAAGGTTTTTTATTACGATTAAAAGGAAAAATCAGATTTTGCAGACTCAAAAGTTTTATTCCCATAATATATTTCGGTTTGACATACCACGCATTGCGTGGTATAATATAAGTATAGTAAGGGAGGGAACATCAATGAAAAAATATTATGAGTTGGACGAAGAATTGAGAAAGGTTTTAGATGAAGTAAGAGTGCAAATGCAAACTACCGTAATAAGTTATCCTGAAAGAAATCCTCATGACCGAGTTTGGGGAGCAAATAATTATCCGGGAAACTGTAGTGGTAAAGTTGCACTAGGTTTTGTGGACAAGCTTAGAGCAGATTCAATGTTTGAATTATGCGCAGGAAGTGGTACTAACTATGATATGTGTAAAGACTATGATATAGGCTATTGTGGAATAGACCTCAATCCAAATCCAGTACGAAATGGAATAAAACCAATGGACTTAACTGATATGACACAAGAATTTCCAGATGAAATCAGAACAGCCGATATGATTTTCAGTCATATGCCTTATCCGGGAATTAACAGAATAAAGTACTCTAATGGAGCATGGAAAGATATTGTTACTACAACATTAAAAAATATACATGGTAACGCTTCATTGAATGATATATACAATCAACTTGAAGGACATGAAAAAACAAAATCTAATGAACACTGGAAAGAAAAAGTAAGACAAACACTACAGCGCTTAGCTAAATCTGGAGTATGTAAAAACACATCAAGGGGATATTGGTCTTTAGCAGCTTGACACAATATTATACAGTCACTTAAAGAATTGAGCAGATAGAGAAGCTGCTTAATAGGCAGCTTCTTTTATTACACGAAAAGGGGTGTAAAATATATCAAGATAAACTGAAAAAGAGTATAAAATACATCATTCACAATACACTCTATAAGGTGTATTATAATATCAGAAACAGAGAGAAAAAGGAGGACATACAGATATGGCATTTATGACAAAAGAAATCAGAGAGGGAAAAGACCTGTATGCAGCAAAGCAACATGAAAAGAATATAAGGATTGCAGTTGATAATGGTTGTCCCGAAAAACAAGCTGAGACTATTGCTAAGCTCTGTAGCGACAGACATTATATCCACACCAACAGCTCATCAGCTTTCTTAAGCGAGTCGGCTGACGGAAATAAGATAAATGAGCTATTGAGCAATCAGCTCGATATGGGGATTAACAAGTACCTTGAAGAAGCTGATTTGCCAAAGATTGATTTTACTTATGATTACGACAACGACATATTGGATGATGAGACCTACGAGCTTTTTGATATGAGCTACGAAGAAGCCGAAATGCAGACTGATGATATTATGGAGCAGTACGACAAAGACATATTAGAATACATCAAGAAATTTGACGAAAAATATAAATGTCATTTCAGACCTACAGGAGTAGGAAGATTATTAGGCGAAGAAAATTTATTTGATATAAAAAGAAAATAAAATTACAGCTGACCATATCGGCAAGACGGTGGAGAAAGAGAGTATACCATGAGAACATTTTTATCAATCAAAAGAGAAGAGAACACAAAGGATAAGTACTATATCGCAGGAGTAATTAACTCTGACATGTATCCAAGCACATATGCATCAGAGACCCCGGACGCACGCATAGTGGAACTGCCTGAGCTTGAGGGTAAGGGCTTTGCCGGATGCCACATTAAACTATAGGAGGCTCGGTTAGATGATTGTGTATAAAGATATTTTAACAAAGCTGTCGGAAGCTGGATACAACACAACGACAATCCGAAAAGAGAAGATTCTATCTGAATCGACCTTGACCAAAATAAGGAATAATGAGCCGATAAGGCTTGACTCATTGGAAGTAATAAGCAAGCTGACACATGAACCGGTCGAAAATTTGGTTGAGTTCAAGTAGTTCGTTCAGTTTGGCTAGATATAGAAACACTTGACAATATAGCTGATGAAGAATAAGGAGAAAGCGAGATACATATTATGTTCAAAAGATATGATGAGTTAAAAAAAGGAGATAAAATCTGGTTCTATGGATATAAAGCATTCGTAAGGGATATTAAAGAAAATGGTATCGTAAATGACAAGAATAACATAGAACATTTGGGCGAAAACTATGGAGGAGTTGCTAGTCGTACTGTAGGAATGAGAAAATAAAATGTAAGCAAATAACATACTTCACCTTGTGCCGCTAAGGCACAAGGTCTTTTTTTTGTTTTAATTGTAAAGTATTTTTAATGCTGTCAAATGTTTTTTCTTTTAATTGTAAGTAGAGTTTTTCAGTTTTGTTGCGCTGCAACAAACCACATTTTAATGTGGGCAAGATACGCACTTGTAATACAAAGTGCCAAGCTTGTTAGGGGACACCCCTAATACCCTGTATAACATATCATCTCCATGCTATGGAAGTTTTATGAAACTACTATGGAGATAGTATGGATGTTTTATGGAACTTTTGTGGAATTTCTATGGATGTTTCATGGATACTTTATGGATATATTGTGGATATAAAAGAATTTATATTATAGCAATATTATTGACAGTTTTATGGTAATATTATTGACATTTTATGTAAAATAGATTATAATATAATTGAACAAAATGATAGCCTAGTTTAAATAAGTGAGGTGTTTTATATGAGAAAAGCATTTACAAAATCATTTAAAATTATCAAATTTATTTTTGATCTAATAAGAACAGCTTTATATTTTGGAGTGTTTTTATGCAAAGCAGCCACAATTAGCATAGGCATTTCTGGAATAGCTTATATGCTCTACAAATTATATCAGTTATATATGTATTTACATATAACTAAAAATTTTTTAATACCAACAATAATAATTATATTCATAATTGTATTAATTCCTTTATGTATGATTGCATGGTTCTGGTATTATTTAGTATTAATTCTATATTACCTAATTGCTTATCTTGATTATCCATTAGATATTGACAATGATGTACTTTTAAATATTCAAAAGTTTATGGAGAATTTAAAGTATAAACTTGTACCAGGTAAAAGAGATCAACTAGCTCAGAAATTAGGATTTAAGGACATGGCTGAATTTGAAGAGTTTGATAATTCTCTATCTGATTCTATTGGTACATACAATAAAAATGATATTGAACAATTTAGAAAAGATAATAAAAATTAATAAATAACCGGAAGGAGTATACTGGGATTGGAGGTAGATATTTATGAAAGAAAATAAGTGTCCAAAATGTCCTGAATGTGGCAGCCCATTGATTTTATCGGTAGATACAACAGGGGTATGGAGTAGAAAAATCAAAAAAGATGGAAATCTTCACAAAGTAATCAACAAGTCTTTCGGGCAACCAAATGGAGCATCTTTCTTTGAATGTAGTAAGTATGGATGTGGATTTTCTTATGACACAGAACATGCATCACATGATGAACCTGTTCCTGAGTTAGATACGTGGATTGAGGAACATAGAAATGAAATTTGGTAAATGATGTAATTGAAAATATAAAACGAAAGATTGTTTTCAAGTTGCAAAATTAGACTAAAATGAAAAACAATTAGTGTGAAGAAAATAACCGCTGTTAGTTCACAGACCAGCGGTTATTCTCTTTGCTCATATTACTCCAAATTGTACCAATACCCATCTTCAATAACCTTTCCATTGTTGATGACAACATTAGTTCCTGAACATGTGATTGTTTTACCATTAATAGTTATTCTATTCATTTTTACCTCCTTAATTTTCACAAGAAACTATCGCTTAATAATTGTATTCGTATTCAGAGTTTGCTATTCTGTTGTTAGTACCGGAAAATGGTATGCAGATATAATGCCTGCATACTTGTGCCGATATATTACAAAGTTCACAAGCAGAATGTCCTTAGCAGTCAGTGAAAACGGTTCAGATATAATTTCTTGGCACACACTGTCAATATATTCTTTATCAGGGTGGAAATCAATAAACCAGTATTCCTTGCATCTGACAGACTCAGCCTGCTTGCGATGCTGCGCATTATATGCATTGACATCAGCAATAATGGATTTAAGCCATTTTATGAGTTTTCTCTTATCGGTAATATCCATATTAACAATCTCTGCTGACGACTTGACTGGATAATATTTTTTGTACATTCTTGAGTTGAACATTTTTGTTTTTCCTTTCTTAGATCCTGAGCTTATATTTTACCTAGATTTTCTGTGATACTGATTTTCTTTTCTGACAGCTGCTATCGCTGATGGATCTACTCTCTTTAGATACTGCAGGTATTCATTATAATCTTTTACCCCTCCACCATCAACTACAGGAGCACATGTATCACGAACTGTGTAGCCTTGCTGAGTATATTTTTCAAGATAGCCTACTACTTTTTCTCTTTTCAATTTTCCACTATCATCCCTGAACTCTGGTTTTCCATTTAGATGTTGCTTTGCAGCTAAATCATTATCAAGACAAAAATCAATATTTCTGATGTTAGGATTTTCCTTTAAAAAGGTCCTGAGTGGATTATCTTCTACCATTCCAAGTACAAGCTTATTGCTTGTGTAATCACCGGTTATGTCCATATAGCTCATACAATCAATAGATGCTTCGAATACCTTCAAAACATCACTATCTTTATTGACTATATTAACTCCATAGTTCTTATCATTTCCTGCAACATCACCTTTATATTTCTGTCCATAAGCATCTCTTGTACCATGTTTAGTTGCATACCTGATTTTCCCGGATGCATCTCTACCAACAAAAACAAGGTTATGAAAATCTTTATCTTCGTACATTATTTTATTTTTCACAAAGTAATCCACTATTTCTTTAGAAAGTCCTCTTGTCTTAATCAGATATGCATAGGCAATCCTATAGCTTTCTGCTCGATTCGGCAGCTTAAACTCTTTTCTATCTGATGTATATTCCGTATTTTTATTAGCTCTGTACTCAGGAGATATTCCATGCAAATTTAATAGCTGATGTACTGCTTCCGGAACTGAATTAGCGTTACCAAATTCAAGAACAAAATCTATCTGTGTACCGCCAATTCTCGTTCCTGTATTCGACCATCTATACCATGTACGATCATTATATATACGTATACTATCCATTTCGGCTAAAGTATAGCAGCTTCCTACCTTTTTCGGTGTATATCCCATACATGATGCTAAATGCGTCAGACTTGTTTCTAGTGCATTTGCTTTATCTTGCTGTGTGTATTGCATATCCTTATCACTCCATTCATAAAAATCTTTATTTATAAATGGATATTAAGGCATATTAAACACCATTTGTTGTCATAGAAGTAAATACATTAAATAATTGGTATCAAAATTGAAAAAATCAACTACATACTCCACTCTAGAATATGCTGTTGCTTTTATACTATACTTTATAACTGTTTAAGATTCTTTGTCTTAATGCTTCTTTATCTTCTGCACTTAGATTTGCGCTAGAACTATTGTTTGATACATCCTGCGTTTCTATAACTGTGTTTTCATAGGATTCATCATTATTTTTTGTAGTCTCTCTTTCTGACTGTCCATCCGATTTACTTTCAACAGATTCTTCTATTACATCAGAGACAATTTCCATATGTGAATTATTAACTTTAGGCTGCCTATTATTTTTTCTCTTTGGACGAGGACTTAAAATTTCCGTTGACCCCCCTGCCAAAATCAAATTGATAACTGCATCTCTAAAGCTAACTCCACTTTCATCCATCTCATTAGTAATCAGATCAAGAGCCTGCCTGTCTCTTTTTATGTCACAGAAAAAATTCATATGAGCATCATATTTTTTCCCCTGTGACATATATTCTTTAATTTTCCTGATTAAATAAGCTTTTCTACTCATATATAATCACTCACAATTAAGATAATAAATTAGCTATGCTCTCGTACCCTAATGCATTAGCCTTAAGGTCAGTAATAAAATCAGTATTATTAGTATTGTATTTACCAAAATTTCTTATAACAACAGAGCCACCACCAATAAAGATAACAGGTATAAGGTCCGTATTAATACGATACTTTTTTAGCAACGTGAATATCATATCTGAATATTTTTCAAATTCTCTCTGCATTATAGCTTCATATTGATTTTCCGGCTTCTTTGTTTTTGAGCCAGTCTGAATATAATTAATTATAGTACTTTCAGGAATTGTTGCACATAAATCAGTTTCGACCTGCTCCTGCACCTGTCCCATTAACCAAAGTGAAGCTCTAGTATCAATCTTAGAGCCTTCAGCTCCTGACACAACAGAACCATTATCTACTCTGATAATGTTGATTGTACCACCGCCAATATCCACCACACATACCTCTTTAGATAAGTAATCCATTATTTTAGGACTTGTCATAAATGCTGCATAACCTTGTGTATATACATTGACCTTATCCAAATATACATTATATGTATTGCCTTCGTATTTAAAGTGAAGCTCCTTATATTTTAAAAGATATTTTTGAAAACTGTTTTTTTGATTTTCGTACCATCGTTGCGGAAGTCCAGTTGCAAGAGTCACATGAGTTTCCTTAAGTCCTCTCATTTTAAATTCTTTGGCAATAGCAAACAAAGTAAGTATATAATAATCATTATTTGCAGTTTTATCGGCATTATCTACATAATTGAGTTTTTCGCCATTTTCTTTAAAAATCTCACCGTTGAACTGCAATATTCCATTCAGATCATCCGGCAATGCTCTCAGCTTAGTTAGTGCTGTAGGAAAGCAACAATGTGCTGTTTTCATATTTTTATATCCATGATCTATTCCAATAACTACATTCTTTTCATTATTATCCATACCATACCTCACTTATTCATTATAGTTTTTATATCTATACTATAATGTCTGTCTCTTATACACATCTCCGAGCCCACGAGACCCTAAGACATCTC
>ERZ1026929.948-NODE-948-length-11898-cov-6.550198_pt1 | contig 11898 bp, 10 predicted proteins | sample MGYA00519463_ERZ1026929 | MGnify/ENA primary metagenome ERZ1026929 (study PRJEB26926, sample SAMN06164829) | human gut metagenome | biome: ENVO:00009003; feature: ENVO:2100002; material: ENVO:00002003 | host: Homo sapiens | place: USA | collected 2012 ... | reverse complement strand
TTAATGATTAACTAACCCTTTTAAATAAAAGTATCATGAATTCAAACATGGAAAAACCCTACGTAGTAGGTATTGACATAGGCGGAACGAATACCGTCTTTGGAATTGTAGACGCACGCGGAACTATTATTGCCAGCAGTTCAATCAAAACATCTGGTTACCCTACAGTAGAAGAATACGCTGATGAAGTGTGTAAAAGTCTGCTTCCATTGATTATTGCTAATGGTGGTGTTGATAAAATCAGAGGTATTGGTATCGGTGCTCCGAATGGCAACTACTACACGGGAACGATTGAATTTGCTCCGAACCTGCCTTGGAAGGGAATTCTTCCGTTGGCTGCCATGTTTGAAGAAAGACTGGGTATCCCCACTGCTTTGACAAACGACGCAAACGCTGCTGCTATCGGTGAAATGACTTACGGTGCTGCCCGTGGTATGAAAGACTTTATCATGATTACACTGGGTACTGGTGTGGGTAGCGGTATCGTTATCAACGGTCAGATGGTGTATGGTCATGACGGTTTTGCAGGTGAATTGGGACACGTTATCGCCCGTCGCGATGGTCGTCTTTGCGGTTGTGGCCGTAAGGGATGTCTGGAAACTTACTGTTCGGCTACCGGTGTAGCTCGCACAGCTCGCGAATTCCTTGCTGCCCGTACGGATGCTAGCTTGCTTCGTAACATTCCTGCAGAAAACATCACTTCAAAAGATGTGTATGATGCAGCTGTACAAGGTGATAAACTGGCACAGGAAATCTTTAACTTTACAGGTAACATCTTGGGTGAAGCACTGGCAGATGCTATTGCATTCTCCAGCCCTGAAGCAATTGTATTGTTTGGTGGTTTGGCTAAGTCCGGTGACTATATCATGAAACCAATTCAGAAATCAATTGATGATAATATCCTGAATATCTATAAAGGCAAGACTAAACTGCTCGTTTCCGAATTGAAGGATTCTGATGCTGCTGTACTGGGCGCCAGTGCATTGGCTTGGGAACTGAAAGATTTGAAAGAATAATATATCATTATTATAATAAAGGTGATGAAGCCTCGGGAGTCTATGACTTTCGGGGCTTTGTTTTATTTAGTCCTTTCTGACGTGTACGGCTTATTCAGACAAAGGGTTATTCTCACCGGAGTGAGAAAATATTCTCATAGGCATGAGAATGTTTGAGAAAATATACAATAAAAAAGGGAACCTCATAATGAAGTTCCCTTTTTTATTTCGAATCGAAAAGTTCGGCTTATTAGTTAGCTCTTTTTTCTTTGATTCTAGCTTTCTTACCAGTAAGAGCGCGCAGGTAGTACAATTTAGCGCGACGAACTTTACCTACCTTGTTCACTTCGATGCTATCGATAGCCGGTGATTCGATTGGGAAAATTCTTTCTACGCCTATAGTTCCTGACATTTTACGTACAGTAAAACGTTTCTTGTCTCCGTGACCGGCGATTTTGATAACAACACCACGGTACAACTGTACACGTTCTTTGTTACCCTCGATAATACGATATGCTACTGTTACAGTGTCTCCTGCTTTGAAGCTCGGGTGCTGTTTTCCGGTAGCGAATGCTTCTTCTGCAATTTTAATTAAATCCATTGTTGTTATTATTAAATTGTTTCATCGTTACAACGCAACATACCAAGTATCTCGTCTCTTGACAGCGATTGCGCGAAAGCGGTGCAAAGTAACAAATTATTTGGCAGATAGCCAAATGTTTTTTGTATATTTGTCGCATATCTAAAAAACAACGAGCATGAAACGAACTTATGTAAAGTTACTGACTGTGGCAGGCTTGACGGGATGCTTCCTGTTTACTTCCTGTCGTTCAGCACAAGAAACTACCGCCCGCTATGAAATATCCAAGGTGGAGGGCAACATGATTACGATTGACTCTACTTGGGATGCTAATCCTGACAAAAAAGCGACCACCGTATTAAAACCCTACAAGGATAAAGTAGACGCGATGATGTACGAAGTCATCGGTACCAGTGAAATGAAAATGGATAAGGGGACCCCTGAAAGCTTGCTCTCTAATTTGGTGGCAAGCGTGCTGCAAGAAGCTGCCGCGCAAGTGTTGGGCAAACCGGCGGATATGGGACTGGTCAATATGGGCGGATTACGTAATATCCTGCCTAAGGGAGACATCACGGTAGGTGCTGTTTTTGAAATTCTTCCTTTTGAAAATTCATTGTGCGTCTTGACGATGAAAGGTACGGACATGAAACGTCTGTTTAAAGCAATTGCTTCTTTACATGGAGAAGGTGTAAGCGGTATCCGTTTGGAAATCAATAAAAAAGGAGAATTGCTGAATGCTACGATCGGTGGAAAACCGGTAGTGGATGACCAGCTTTATACCGTGGCTACTATCGACTATCTGGCAGACGGAAACGGACGCATGGATGCTTTCCTGCAAGCTGAAAAAAGGGAATGCCCGGAAGATGCTACTTTACGCGGATTGTTTTTGGACTATGTACGGAAGCAAACGGCGGAAGGCAAAATCATTACGTCGAAGTTGGACGGACGTATAACCGTAAAATAAGTAAAAAGGAGAATCTAAAAATATAGGATATGAAGAGATTTCAGCTATCATTATGGGTATGCCTTGTAGTGTGTTTCGGCTTTTCAACTTATGCACAGGATACCAAAGAAATTATAATTTTGCAGACAAGCGATGTGCATAGTCGCATCGAACCTATAAATCAAAAAGGCGACCGTAACTATGACGAGGGCGGTTTTGTCCGTCGTGCCACTTTCCTCGACCAGTTCCGCAAGGAACATAAAAATGTGTTGCTGTTCGACTGCGGGGATATTTCACAAGGTACGCCTTATTATAATATGTTCCGTGGCGAAGTGGAAGTCAAGTTAATGAACGAAATGGGATATGATGCCATGACTATCGGTAATCATGAATTCGATTTTGATCTGGACAATATGGCTTTACTCTTCAAAATGGCTAAATTCCCGGTGGTTTGTTCCAATTACAATCTGGACGCTACGGTGCTGAAAGATTTGGTAAAGCCATACGTTATTCTGAAACGGTTTGGGCTGAAAATCGGTGTCTTTGGACTCGGAGCGAAACCGGAAGGTTTGATTCAGGCAAATAAATGCGTCGGAGTTGTTTATGAAGATCCTATTGAAGTGTCGAACAAGGTAGCTGCCTTGTTGAAAGAGAAGGGATGCGACCTCGTTGTATGCCTGTCTCACCTAGGCATTCAAATGGATAGGGAGTTGGTTGCAAAAACACGGAATATCGATGTAATTTTGGGCGGACACTCGCACACTTTTATGAAAGGACCGGAGAATTATCAGAATGTGGATGGAAAAGAGGTACCCGTTATGCACACAGGAAAAAGTGGAGTTCGGGTAGGTCGTCTCAACTTGACTTTGAAACGTAAATGAGAATATTTCCCTTTATCTTAGTTGTTTTATTTTTTATTTTAGCCGGATCCGTTTCGAGTCCGGCCCAGAATGCTGCTTCTGTTGAACCTTTGCTCTTATATAAAGCACAGCAGGATAAGAATTGCCGGCATTGGGTCGATTCGGTGATGGATAAGTTATCCTTTAAAGAAAAGGTCGGCCAGTTGTTTATCTATACCATTGCTCCGGTAAACACCAAGCGAAATTTGGAGTTATTGCGTGAGGCTATTGATACTTATAAAGTCGGCGGGCTTCTCTTTTCCGGTGGGAAGATGCAGAATCAGGTTGAGTTAACCAACCGGGCACAACGGCAGGCGAAAGTTCCTGTGATGATCACTTTCGACGGGGAATGGGGGGTGGCGATGCGTTTGCGCGGCACACCTGTGTTTCCACGGAATATGGTGTTGGGATGCATTCGTGACAATCGCCTGATTTATGAATACGGGCGTGAAGTAGCCCGTCAATGCCGTCAGATAGGTGTGCAGGTGAATTTTGCTCCGGTGGCGGATGTGAATATCAACCCGAAGAACCCGGTAATCAACACCCGTTCTTTCGGAGAAGATCCGATACAAGTTGCCGATAAGGTAATCGCTTATGCTTCCGGTCTGGAAGGAGGAGGAGTATTGTCTGTGTGCAAACACTTCCCCGGACATGGAGATACTGATGTTGATTCGCATAAAGCTCTACCCGTACTTCCCTTCACGCGCGAACGTTTGGACAGTGTCGAACTCTATCCTTTTAAGGAAGCGATTCGTGCCGGAGTAGGTGGTATGATGGTGGGACATCTGCAAGTCCCGGTCATTGAGCCGATCGGCGGGCTCCCGTCTTCTTTGTCTCGCAATGTCGTATACGACTTATTGACGGATGAACTGGCTTTTAAAGGATTGATTTTTACTGATGCGCTTGCCATGAGGGGCGTATCGGGCAATGGGAATGTCAGCTTGCAGGCATTGCAGGCAGGTAATGACATGGTACTGGCTCCACGTAATCTGAAGGCGGAAGTGCCGGCTGTGCTTGCAGCTGTTGAAAAAGGCGAACTGAGCCGGGAAGATATAGAAAGTAAATGCCGCAAGGTACTGACCTACAAATATGCGCTGGGACTTAGCAAAAAGAAGTACGTGCAATTGTCCGGCCTGGAGCAGCGGGTGAACAGCCCGCAGGCGCGCGACTTGGTGCGCCGGCTGAACCTGGCGGCAATTACCGTTCTGAATAATAAAGATCATGTACTGCCGCTACATACGGACAAAGACCAGAAGATAGCTTTGCTCGAAGTAGGCGACCCGGGTGAGACGGAAGCATTAGCAAAGCAAATGACACGTTATGCATCTCTGGTTCGTTTCCGCCTTCGTCCGAAACAGACAGAAGAAGAAAACCGTCGATTATATGATTCATTAGCTATTTATAAACGAGTTGTAGTAGCTGTCAGCGAACAACGCCTGGCTTCTTATCAGCCATTCTTTACGAAGTTTGCTCCCGATGCTCCGGTTGTCTATCTTTTCTTCACCCCCGGCAAGATGATGTTACAGATTCAGCGCGCGGTGAGCCATGCTTCGGCAGTAGTGTTAGCGCATAGCCACAATACGGATATTCAGCGTCAGGTGGCAGACGTCTTATTTGCCAAAGCCACTGCGGATGGAAGATTGTCGGCGAGTTTGGGCGGATTATTCCATACAGGTGCGGGGGTGACAATCACTCCGAAAACTCCTTTGCATTTTGTACCTGAAGAATACGGCCTTTCATCTGTGTCGTTGAAGCGGATTGATTCTGTTGCTTTGGACGGTATCCGGCAAGGAGCCTATCCCGGTTGTCAGGTAGTAGTTATGAAAAATGGTCATGTAATGGTCGATAAAGCTTTCGGCACACATACAGGAAAAGGAAGTGCCCGCGTCGAATCATCGGATATCTATGACCTGGCCTCCCTTACGAAAACGACGGCTACCTTGCTTGCTGTTATGAAACTCTATGATAAGGGGCGCTTTAACCTGACAGATAAGATTTCGGATTATCTGCCGTTTTTGCAGCGCACCAATAAAAAGGACATAACGATTCAGGAGATCCTGTATCATCAGTCCGGTCTGCCGTCTTGGCTACCTTTCTATCAGGAAGTGATTGATAAGGATAGCTATAAAGGCCGTTTGTTCAGTGCGCGTAGAGATGCACAGCATCCGGTGAATATAGGAACAAATACGTGGGCAAATCCGAATTTCAAGTTTAAGGAAGAATATGTATCTCCAACGAAAACCGGGGATTATACCATTCAAATCTGTGATAATCTGTGGTTGAACCGATCGTTCCGCAAGGTGATAGAAGAGAAAATTGTGGAAGCGCCGTTGGGGCAGAAACGTTATGTATATAGTGATATTGGATTTATCCTGTTGGGAATGCTGGTTGAACAGCTTGCGGGAATGCCAATGGAGGCATACTTGCAAAGCGAGTTTTACGAACCGTTGGGACTGGAGCGTACAGGTTACCTGCCTTTGCGTCGTCTGGCAAAGTCGGAAGTCGTTCCTTCCAATAACGACCGCTTCTTGCGGAAAGATACCCTGCAAGGATTCGTGCATGATGAGGCTTCCGCTTTCTTCGGCGGATTGGCTGGCAATGCCGGATTATTCTCTACTGCCCGCGAAGTAGCCCGTGTATATCAGATGTTATTGAACGGGGGAGAAATAGACGGCCGGCGTTATTTGAGCAAAGAGACTTGCCAGTTGTTCACTACTTCGGTTTCAAAGATAAGCCGGCGGGGACTGGGATTTGATAAACCGGATAGGGAAGACTCGAAGAAAAGGAACTGCGCTCCCGATGCTCCGGCAGAAGTCTATGGCCATACCGGATTTACCGGTACGTGCGCATGGGTGGACCCGGTTAACGAACTGGTTTATGTCTTTCTTAGCAACCGGATTTATCCGGATGTTACCAATCGCAAGTTAATTAGGCTGCACATACGCGAGCGGATACAGGAAGTGATTTATGATGCGATGAAGAAAAAGTAATCCTTCCGCACTGAACACAGGTATAAAATAAAGTGCCCTTCCGCTTATGATAGCAGAAGGGCACTCCTTATTTATTATTAATGTAATTCTGATTGTTGCCGGGCTTAGAATGACAGACCCAGACGGAAGCCGAAATTGCTCAAACCGTCTACACTGTAATGCAGTACATCAGCCTTGTTGGTACCATAGCTGTAATATAAAGCAAAGTGAAGCCCCGGTCCGTATACCCAAGGGAATACGTTGATACCGATTTCAGGAGAAGCGTAGAATCCCCAGCTATTGTCTCTTGCTTCGAGCATATTGAAGTTAGAGCGTACTTTAGCATATTCAGCACCTAATTTAGCACTGACGTAGGGTTGAACGGCTCCGCCACGATTCCATTGGTAGCGTGCGGCAGCACCGAAAGGCAACTGGAATATAGTATGTTGCTGATCGGTAGTGACATCACCACCGGCCATTTTGAATGTTTCGCGACCTACATATTCGTGGTTGCTGTGATAGTTCAGGAAAAGTCCCAAACCGATGTTGGGAGTCACGAAGTAACCACCTTCGAAGTTCATTCCCCAACCACTTGCTTTGTCGGCAAAATGATTGCTTAACGGAGCATTGAACTGCCAGTCTATATTAGCATATCCGTTGTCTGATAGCTGTGCCTTGGCCGGCATGGCGAAGGCGATAGCAATGACCGCCAAGGCCACTACCTTGAAATATATATTTTTTCTTGTTTTCATAACAGTTGTAGTTGTTTATTTGTTAGTAAGATAAGGTGACTGAGCGAATGACTGGTTGACAGCTTCTACTGCAAGAGTACGGTTGATAGCTTTGGATCCAGTGTCAAATCCGGTCAGATAGCTAGTCCATACAACGGGCAGCTTTTTGCTTTCGCCTTGTTCGGCTTTCAAGTTCACCATTTCTGTCAGGAATGAGTTGGTACTATAACTGTAAGTCACAGCGTACGGGTAGTACCAGCCGCCACCCCAGTTTCCGCCCCAGTAGTTCGGCCCCCAGTAACCGGGATAACCCCACCACCATTCAGGTTGTGTGTAGCTGGTGAAATAATAAGTACTTGCGATGTAGCTCACTTGGATACCAAGATCTGCACTTTCTTGGTCTGCTGCTGCTTCGTAGCCTCTGGCTACCATATTGTCTGTATAAGCAGCCAGAATTTGTTCTGCGCCTTCACCTTCGAGATATTCCGGTTCTTTACTGTCACTAATCACCAGAATCTGGGGTGCCAGATAGAATGTAGGAACTTTGAAATCGGCTTTCTTGTCATAGTTAGTGTATACCAGATAATTGTCATCCAGCTTACCCATGTCCGGGTCTTTTTCACATGAAGCGAGTGCAAAGACCGCCAATAAAATAGGAATTAATTTCTTCATATCTTTTATAATGTTTAGGTTATATAAAATCATCGCCCTGGTACCTTGGGGCTTTTGCTAGAAACAACAAGAAAAAAATAAAAAGGTTCGCGTGAAAAATTATTTTGCCGGAAAATTAACATCTTTCTTTTTCGGGATTCAATAAAAAAGGTAAGCTCTTTGCCGCATCAACAGCTAGTTTGCTTACCATTCATTCTTTACAGATTCTTGCTTGAAATTCCGTTTATTTAAACAGAGGTTTCAGCAGTTCCGGCATTTCCACCTTGTCAACTTCCAGTTCGCTAACCCGTTGTTTGCCTGTTGAAGACAGGTGAAAGTACATTTGCCGGCGGTCCTCGTTGCCGAGTTCCCTGACAATCAATCCTTTTTCTTCCAGTATCCGGAGCATTTTCGATGTATGTGAGGGACTTAAATCTGTACTTTTCGACAGGTTCGTTGCCGTCATTCTCTCGGTGGCGTCTTTGAGGATGCATAATATCATCGCTTCATTCAACGTTATCCGGTATACTTTTTCAAATGCAGTTTCAAAGCTCGACATGGCTCTGAACACTTCGCGCATTGCACATATTGTTTTCATATTTTGTTTGAATATATTTTATTAGTCATATCTTTTAAATAAATAGATTCACGTTCGCGTTATCCGCCCGTTCCATATACGTTGCTACGCCGCCTACCGTTACTTCGTCGAGGAGTTCTTCTTGTTTCACTCCCATGACGTCCATTGACATTTGACAAGCAATAAATTCCACTCCGTTTTCTAAGGCTTGCTGACGCAGGGATTCCAATGAATCTATTCCTTTCTTATTCATGATATACCGCATCATTTTTCCCCCTATTCCGCCCATGCTCATCTTCGAGAGTTTCAGCTTTCCGGAACTGGAAGGCAGCATCATACCGAACATCTTTCCGAAGATATCTTTTTCGGTTTTCGGCTTGTGCAACTTCTTGATAACGTTCAGTCCCCAGAATGTGAAGAAGATTGTCACCTTCTGTCCGGTAGCTGCTGCACCATTTGCGAGTACAAAAGTTGCTAAAGCTTTGTCCAAATCATCACTAAACATGATGAAAGTTTTTCCTTTGCTGTCACAAGAAGTAACAATGTTGCACGATTTTGGTTCTCCCTTTTCAATAACTATCACAGATTTTCCTCCGGAAGACTCTTTCGAAACGAGTTGGTTACCGGTTGAATTGCACCATGCGGCGGCGTCACGAGGGAACCCCGGATCAGTTGCAGTGATTTCAACGCGTTCTCCCGAAGCGAGCATGTCCATTGTCTTCTTCATCTTTAAAATCGGGCCGGGGCATTGTAGGCCGCAGGCATCTACCCGGATAGTCTTGGCTGTTTCGACAGGAGCAACTGGTTTGCTAGCCTGAACCGTTGCTTCTTGCCGTACTGTTGTCTCGTTCGTCTCATTATCATTTTCTTCGTGTATAATGATAGGAGCGGTAGCAGCGCGATATGTTTTTAGTCCGCCCGACAGATTACGGACTTTTTCAAATCCGTGCTGTGTCAGTATCCGGTAAGCAAGATACCCTCTCAATCCTACGGCGCAGAATGTATAAATCATCTTGTCTTTCGGCAGTTCGGCTATCCTGTCCCTCAGTTCGTCCAAAGGAATATTCACAGCTCCCGGCAGCGTGCCCAATGAAAATTCATCCTGTGTGCGGACATCCAGCAGGAATTTGTTTTCCATTTCGATGTCTCTCAATTCCCGCCAGTAGGCAGGTCGTGTTCTTCCGGAAATAATATCCTCCGCCACGTATCCTGCAAGAGCTACCGGATCTTTGGCAGACGAGAACGGAGGAGCATACGCCTGTTCCACTTTCATCAGGTCGTAGATTGTACCTTTATATTTTATCACAAGCGCTATTTCGTCAATCCGCTTGTCTACTCCGTCATAACCGACAATCTGTCCTCCGTACAACCTTCCCGTTTTTTTATCGAATGTGATTTTGATACTCATCGGCATGGCATTCGGATAATAACCGGCGTGCGAAGCAGGATGAATAGTAGAAGACATATAGTCGATCTCTGCCTGTCGCAACCGTTTGCCGGGTAAACCGGTAGAAGCGACCGTCAGATCGAATACTTTTGCGATTGAAGTACCGATCGATCCCTCATAAGGAATTTTGGCGCCTAGGATATTGTCGGCTACGATACGTCCCTGTCGATTGGCAGGCCCGGCCAGATAGTTGAGCCACGGTTTGCCCGTAATCGGGTGGCGGAATTCGATAGCGTCGCCGATCGCATAAATCGATTCATCGGAAGTTTGTAGATAGTCATTCACAGCGATGCCTCCGGTTTCACCGATTGTCAGTTCGGCAGCCCGTGCCAGATTCGTTTCCGGACGCACGCCGATAGATAGGATGACAATATCGGCAGGAACGGACTGTCCGTTCTTGAAAATAACTTTCAGTCCTTTCCCTTCTCTTTCGAAAGAGGCTACGGCTTGTTCCAGATACAGATTTACTCCTTTTTCCATTAAATGTTGGTGAACAAGCGAAGCCATGGAGAAATCAATGGGGGCCATTACCTGATTTCCCATTTCTACAATTGAAACTTTTGCTCCTTGTGCGTGCAGGTTTTCTGCCATTTCGAGTCCAATAAATCCGGCTCCGATGACAACGGCTCTTCGGGGAGCATGGGTATTGATATATTCTTTAATCCGGTCCGTGTCCGCTACATTTCTTAATGTGAAGATTCCGTTCAGGTCGATTCCCGGCAGGGGAGGACGTACGGGGGAGGCACCGGTGGAAATAAGTAGTTTGTCGTAATTTTCCTGATAAGTGTCCTCGCTGCTGCGGCGGACAGTAACGGTTTTTCTTTTCCGGTCGATGAAGATCACTTCATTTTCCGTACGCACGTCAACACGAAATCGTGTGGAGAATGCTTCGGGAGTCTGCACGAATAATTTCTCTCGTTCCTCAATCACTCCTCCTATATAATAGGGCAGCCCGCAATTAGCATAAGATATATACTTTCCTTTTTCCAGAAGGATAATTTCTGCGGCTTCGTCTACTCGTCTGATTCGGGCGGCAGTGGTAGCTCCTCCTGCAACACCTCCGATGATAATAACTTTCATATATTCTGTTTTTGGTGTAAATAGTTTCCTGTGGAAATAACAACAGTATGAAAGAAATGTTCATGGATTCACGGAAAAAACTTATATTTGCGCACCCTGTTTTCATTCTTCTATTTTTAATATAGGTAAATTATGAGTAAAATTCTTGTTATTGACGATGAAGTTCAGATTCGTAGCCTGTTGGCGCGTATGCTGGGACTGGAGGGCTATGAAGTATGTCAGGCCGGCGACTGCAAGGCTGCTCTCAAACAGCTGGAGACACAATCGCCTGATGTGGCGCTATGCGATGTCTTTCTTCCTGATGGAAATGGGGTAGACTTGGTGCTGAACATTAAAAAGTTAGCTCCTAACATCGAAGTGATTCTTCTTACTGCCCACGGCAATATTCCTGATGGGGTACAGGCTATCAAGAACGGTGCATTCGATTATATAACCAAAGGCGATGATAACAACAAGATTATCCCGCTGATTAGTCGTGCCGTAGAGAAAGCAAAAATGAATGTCCGGCTCGAAAAACTCGAAAAGAAGGTGGGGCAGATGTATTCGTTTGATTCTATCTTGGGCGAATCGAAAGCTTTGAAAGAGGCCGTACTGCTGGCTCAGAAAGTTTCGGTGACTGATGTCCCGGTACTATTGACCGGAGAAACCGGAACCGGAAAAGAAGTCTTTGCGCAAGCCATACATTACAGCAGCAAACGGAGTAAACAGAATTTCGTAGCGGTCAACTGTTCTTCTTTCAGCAAAGAACTGTTGGAGAGTGAAATGTTCGGTCACAGAGCCGGTTCATTTACCGGAGCATTGAAAGATAAGAAAGGGCTTTTTGAAGAAGCTAACAATGGGACTATCTTTCTGGACGAAATAGGCGAAATGGCTTTTGAACTGCAAGCCAAGCTATTGCGTATCCTCGAAACGGGCGAATATATAAAGATCGGTGACACGAAACCTACAAGAGTAAACGTGCGTATCATCGCTGCCACCAACCGCAATTTGCAGGAAGAAATCAGGGTGGGACATTTCCGTGAAGAC
>ERZ1026929.940-NODE-940-length-11950-cov-3.893989_pt1 | contig 11950 bp, 6 predicted proteins | sample MGYA00519463_ERZ1026929 | MGnify/ENA primary metagenome ERZ1026929 (study PRJEB26926, sample SAMN06164829) | human gut metagenome | biome: ENVO:00009003; feature: ENVO:2100002; material: ENVO:00002003 | host: Homo sapiens | place: USA | collected 2012 ... | reverse complement strand
CGCCCAGGCTGTCATCAACACCCACCACACTCACGTCCTCGGGCACGCGCTTTCCGCGCGACTCGAGCCCGCGAATGCAGCCGTAGGCCATGGCGTCGTTGGAAGCATAAATGGCCGTACAGGTCGGATCATCCGCCAGGGCCTGACCTGCGGCATATCCGCTCTGCGCCGTCCAATCGCCACGGATAAGTCGCGGTGGCTCAATGCCATGCGCGCGCAATGTCTCGCGCCACCCCTCCTCGCGCTGCATGCCCGAAAGCGAGCGCTCGGGACACGAGATAAAGTGCACGGTCTTGTGTCCCTGCCCCAGCAAGTACTCGACAACCTGGCGTGAGCAATCGAGCTGATCGTTATCGACCGTCGAGCACAGTGGGTGCTCCAGCATGGTAACGAGCACCGTCTGCATACCGGGCAGCGGCTCAAAGGTGCCAAAGTCCGCCGGCATGCGGTTCATGATCACAACCATGCCGTCTACCGGCAGCGCGCTCATGCGCGACGATGCGCTCTCGAGGGTATACGGATGCCCGTCTACTTTAGTGAGGGTGATGGCATAGCCATGTTTGTCGGCCGCGGCGGCAAAGCCCTCCATACGGTCGAGGTTGCCAGTACCGGTAATGTTGAACATGGCGACGCCGACGGTCTTAAACTTACCGCGGCGCAGCGATCGACCGGCAAAATTGGGGCGATACCCCAGCTCGCGCATGGCGGCACGCACCCGCTCCTTGGTCTCGGGGCGCACGCTGGGCGAATCGTGCACGGTGCGCGAGACCGTCTGCTCCGAGACGCCCGCGAGACGCGCCACATCCTTAACGGATACCGATTTTTTAACAGCGGCCATAGGTCGATCTTTCCGTGTCAACGATGCCATTGACGGCATCCTGCGCAGTCATATTAAACGCCTTCAAGTATATCCAACGCCGCCCCTGCAATACGCTCACCACCCAAAACCTACCGTTCACCGACATTTCTGCTTCCCCGAACGGCTTTTGTCGCCCAAATGTTAACGTTGCCATTGTGCAAACACAGAGCCACCGGGCGGCTCAAACGTTTACGCGTAAGGAATCGACGGTTCGCAGGCACAGGAACCACCGGTTCGCTTCTTTTTTTGTGTCACAAAATGGCAACGTCAACATTTTGGCAACCGAAAGTCAAAAGCTACCATCGTTGCTAACCCACCGACTCTTAGGAGCTTTGCATGGAGCAACTCATCGCCACTATCGAAAAGGGCCAGCCCTTTTTCAACGCGATCGCCCGCAACAAGTACCTCAAGGCGATCCGCGACGGTTTTATCTCCGTCATCCCCATCATCATCTTCTCGTCCATCTTCTGCCTCGTAGCCTCGGTCCCCAACATCTGGGGTTTCTACTGGCCCAATGACATCAACAACGCCTTGTGGAAGTGCTACAACTACTCCATGGGCATCCTGGCCATCGCCTGCGCCGCCACCACGGCCAAGCACTTCGCCGACGCTCAGAACCGCGATCTGCCCAAGAACAACCAGATCAACTTCATCTCGTGCATGTGCGCGGCCATCATCGGCTTCCTGCTCCTTTCGAGCGACACGATCGCCACGGACGCCGCCAGCGGCTTCAACACCACCTACCTTGGTTCCAAGGGCCTGCTGACCGCCTTCATCGCTGCGTTTGTGACCGGCATCATCTACAAGTTCTTCATTAAGCGCAACATCACCGTCAAGATGCCCGAGCAGGTTCCGCCCAACATCTCGCAGACCTTTAAGGACATCATCCCCTTCTCCGTCTGCATCACCGTCTTTTGGGTTTTTGACATCGTCTTCCGCGCTGCTTTTGGCTTCTGCTTTGCCCAGGGTGTCATCCAGGTGTTCCAGCCCCTGTTCACCGCTGCCGATGGCTACATCGGCCTCGCTGTGATCTACGGCGCCATGAGCCTCTTCTGGTTCGTGGGCGTCCACGGCCCCTCGATCGTCGAGCCCGCCATCGCCGCCGCCCTCGTTGCCAACATGACCGACAACCTGGCTGCGTTCCAGGCCGGCCAGCACGCTTCCGCTGTCCTGACCCAGGGTGCCCAGTACTTCGTCGTCTGCATGGGCGGCACCGGCGCCACGCTTGTCCTGGTCTTTATGTTCTGCTTCCTGGCCAAGTCCCAGGAGATGCGCGCCGTCGGTAAGGCCGCCATCGTTCCCGTGTGCTTTGCCGTTAACGAGCCGCTGCTGTTCGCCGCGCCCATCGTGCTCAACCCCGTCTTCTTTGTCCCGTTTGTCTTTGCCCCGATCGCCAACATCTGGATCCTCAAGATCTTTATCGACTTCTTGGGCATGAACGGCTTTATGTACACCCTGCCTTGGACCGTCCCCGGCCCCATCGGCACCATCATGGGCCTGGGCTTCCAGCCGCTCGCCTTTGTGATGCTCGCCCTTATCCTGGTCGTCGACTTTGCCCTGTACTACCCGTTCTTCCGTGCCTATGACGCCCAGAAGTGCGCCGAGGAGGCCGAGATTTCCCAGGAGGAGCTCGCAGCCAAGAACGCCGAGAAGGCCGCTAAGCTCAACGATGCCTTCCAGGGCAAGGCTGACGCCAAGAGCGTTGCCGCCGGCGCTGCTGCCGAGGCCGTGAAGTCCGACGTCGCTCCCGCCGCCACCGAGGCAACGACCGCCAGCGACCTCAACGGCAAGCGCGTGCTCGTGCTCTGCCAGGGCGGCGGAACCTCGGGCCTGCTCGCCAACGCGCTGGCCAAGGCCGCCAAGGAGCGCGGCATTGATCTTGAGACCGCTGCCGAGGCCTATGGCAACCACGTGGACATGCTCCCCGACTTCGATCTGGTCGTCCTGGCCCCGCAGGCCGCCAGTTACCTGGCCGACCTGCAGAAGGACTGCGAGCGCGTGGGCAACAAGTGCGTCGCCTGCCGCGGTAAGCAGTACATCGAGCTTTCCCAAAACGGCGATAAGTCTCTCGCCTTCGTCTCCGAGCAGCTTTCGAAGTAAGTAACGCCCAGGGCCAGCCGACCATCCAAGACCGGCTGGCCCTTCGATTTAGACGATTGGATCATCATGTCCGTTAACCCTGCTAGCGTCACCAACCCGCCTGCGCAGTTTCCCGAGGACTTTGTCTTTGGCGGCGCTACCGCTGCCTACCAGGTAGAGGGCGAGACCCGCACCCATGGTAAAGGCAAAGTCGCCTGGGACGACTTCCTGGAGGCCCAGGGGCGCTTCTCCCCCGATCCCGCTTCGGACTTCTACAACCAGTACCCCGTCGATCTGGAGCTGTGCGAGGAGTTTGGCATCAACGGCATTCGCCTCTCCATCGCCTGGAGCCGCATCTTCCCCAACGGTATCGGTGAGATTAACCCCGAGGGTGTCCAGTTCTATCACGATCTCTTCGCCGAATGCCACAAGCACCACGTTGAGCCGTTTGTCACGCTGCATCACTTCGATACGCCGCTTCCCCTCTTTGAGAAGGGCGACTTCCTCAACCGCGAGACCATCGACGCCTTTGTGGACTTTGCTACCTTCTGCTTTAAGGAGTACGCCGACCAGGTGACCTACTGGTTCACCTTTAACGAGATCTGGGCCGACGCCTCCAACACCTACATCGAGGGCACCTTCCCCGGTGGCGTCAAGGCGCATCTGGCCGAGGCCTTCCAGTGCGAGCACAACATGATGCTCGCTCATGCCAAGGCAGTACTGGCCTTCCACAACGGCGGTTTTAAGGGCAAGATCGGCGTCATTCAGTCGCTGGAGTTTAAGTATCCGCTCAACGAGAACGACCCCGCCGACATCAAAGCCGCCAACAACGAGCACGTGCTGCAAAACCAGTTCTTGCTCGACGCCACCTTCCGCGGCGACTATGCGCCCGACACCCTCGAGTGCGCCAACCGCCTGGCTGCCGTCTCGGGCGGCACCATCGAGATCCTAGACGAGGATCTGGAAATCATGCGCGAGGCCGCGCTCTACAACGACTACCTGGGCGTTAACAACTACCAGTGCCGTTTCTTGAAGGCTTACGATGGCGAGAACGACCTGCACCACAACGGTACGGGCGAGAAGGGCACCGGCCGCTGGCGCGTCAAGGGCATTGGCGAGCACGTGAACAAGCCCGGCATCCCCACCACCGACTGGGACTGGATCATCTATCCCGAGGGTCTGTTCGATCTGCTCGTCTACATTAAACAGCGCTACCCCAACTACAAGCAGATCTTCATCACCGAAAACGGCATGGGCTACAAGGACCCCTACAAGGACGGTTTTGTGGACGACCAGCCGCGCATCGACTACATCGAGCAGCACCTGCGCTGGTTGCTCAAGGCCATGGAGGTGGGCGTCAACGTGGGCGGCTACTTCCTGTGGAGCCTGCAGGATCAGTTCTCCTGGACCAATGGCTACAACAAGCGTTACGGCTTCTTCTACGTAGACTTTGAAACCCAGAAGCGCACGCCCAAGGCAAGCGCCTACTGGTACAAGCACGTGGCGCAGACCCGTCGTCTGGACTAGCGGCTTGCGGCGAGCAAAATTGCTCCGCTCACATATCCTGTCCCCCATTTCTCAGCCGGGGGCGGCACGTCACACGGCGCGCCGCCCCCGGTCTTTTTGTTTTTGGGCTGGTCAGGAGCCGTTTGTCTCGATCTGTAACATCTAGCCGAGTTTTTTGGTCCTAGCTGTTACAGATTGAGACGAACAGGATTGCTCTTTCCGAAGAATCTAAATCTGTAACACGTAGCCCGCTTTTGACCGTCTACCTGTTACAAATCGAGACAAACGGAGTAGGACCTAACCCCGTATGTCCCTAACAGTCGAGCGTTCGACCAGCGTACTCGGCACATGAATCGCCTCGATAGACGAGCTCTCTCCAATCGCCGCCTCAAACGCAAGCTTACCGACACCGCGCAAATCAAATCGCAGCGTCGTCAGTCGATTGTGAGGAACAAGTCCCTCGAGTGCGTCGTCGATACCAACCACGCTCACGTCGTCGGGCACGGACAGGCCCGCGTTCTCGAGCGCGGCGATAACGCCCAGCGCCATCTGGTCATTTGCCGCAAGCACGGCAGTCGGCGCCTGCGACCCGCCGGCAAGCACCTCGGCCGCAATCCGCTCGCCCATGGCGTACCCACTGTCCGCACTCCAATCGCCACGCAGCATCGGAGCGGCATCGACATGAGCACGACCCAGCGTATCGCGCCAACCGGCCTCACGAAAACGCGAGGAAATCGAGTTTTCCGGACCCGCCACAAACCGCATATTCGAGTGACCATGTTCCAGCAGATAATTGGTCAACAGCTCGCACGAACCATACTGGTCGGAGTCGATCGTCGTGCAGCGCGGATGCGCATACATGGACAGGATGACCGTTCGCACTCCCGGCTGGGGAACAAACTCCTCAAAATCGGGAGCCATGCGGTTCATGTTGAGAATCATGCCGTCGACGGGTCGCTCGACCATGCGGCGCGAGGCATCGGCAAGTGCATAGGGCTTGTCGCCGCCCATCTCGATCATAGTGACGGCAAAATCGTGCTCGCGCGCCGCTTGCACGATACCCTCGAGCGTCGCCAGGTTACCGACACGTGTGATGTTGTACATGCACAGGCCAATAGAACGATACGACCCGCCGCGCAACGCCGCTCCAGCAAAATTGGGACGAAAGCCCAGCTCTTCCATGGCGGCCAGCACACGCTTGCGCGTCTTTTCCGTCACGTTGGGCATACCGTTGACCACGCGAGACACAGTCTGGCGGCTCACGCCAGCGAGCGCCGCAACCTCTGCCGCGCTCGCCGAACGACCATTCCTTGTCTGCTGATCCATGCCTTCCACGCTAACCTGCTTCCCAACTATTCCCCGCGCCCATGGCGCATCGTACATACATCGATAACGTGCTCATGATACCCGAGCCATATACCACAACATGAAAACTTCTGTCAATCAAAACCGCTTACCGAACAAATACAACCGTTCGCGGCTGTTTGAAGTTGTTTTGTTTCTATACATCCCAGCCGGATGTTAACGTGCTCATTGTCAAATGTTCACGTGCTCATTTTGGTTCTAATCATTTTAAGATAGTGTTTATCGGGCTTTTTCACCGCTGAACGCTAACCAGGGAGCCTCCTGAGCGCAAACGCACAATATCGAACAGCGAGACGAGAGGGTGTATGCATATGTCTTTGCTAAACCGCGTACAGCAGCTGCCGAAGGGCTTTGTTTGGGGCGCCGCAACCGCCGCGTACCAAACGGAAGGTTCCACGAAGGTGGCAGGCAAGGGTAAGACCATGTGGGACGATTACCTTGTCGCCCAGGGTCGCTTTTTGCCCGACCCGGCCAGTGATTTCTACAACCGCTACGAGGAGGATATCCGCCTTTCTGCCGAGCATGGACTCAACGCCATCCGTGTGTCCATCGCCTGGACCCGCATCTTCCCCAACGGCGACGATGCCGAGCCCCTCGCCGAGGGCGTTAAGCACTACCACGAGCTGTTCGCCTGCTGCAAAAAGTATGGCGTCGAGCCCTATGTGTCCCTGCATCACTTTGACTCCCCCGCCGCCCTGTTCAACCAGGGCGACTGGCTCAACCGCAAGACCGTCGACGCCTATGTGCGCTATGCCGAGTTCTGCTTCCGCGAGTTCCGCGAGGTCAAGAATTGGTTCACCATCAACGAGCTCATCAGCCTCTCGCACTCCCAATACATCCAAGGCAACTTCCCGCCCAACCATCACTTTGATGTGACGAGCGGCATCCAGAGCCAGCACAACGAGCTCGTTGCCCACGCCCGCGCCGTCAACCTGTATAAGGATCTTGACGAGACCGAGCACCTGGGCGGACGCATTGGCATGGTCAACGTCCTGACGCCGGCATATCCTGCCACAGACTCGCCCGCCGACCAGCACGCCGCCGACCTGTACAACGCCTTCTACACCGACTTCATCATGGACGGCGCCTTCCTGGGTCACTACTCCGCGCGCACCCTCTCACTCATCAACGAGATTCTGCGTGCCAACAACGCCACACTTACGGTTGAGGACAGCGACATGGAGGAGCTCGCCAAGGCGGCGCCCCGCAACGATATGTTCGGCCTCAACTACTATCAGTCGGCGTTTATCGCCGCCTACGATGGCGAGTCCACCAACAGCTTTAACGGCACCGGAGACAAGGGCACCTCGTGCTTTAAGTTTAAGGGCGTCGGGCAGCAGGTCGATATGCCGGGTATCCCCACCACCGACTGGGATTGGCTCATCTACCCGCAAGGCCTCTACGACACGCTCAAGCACATCAGCGCCACCTATCCCAACCTCCCCGTCATCTATATCACCGAAAACGGCCTGGGCCACAAGGACCCCGAGCCCGGCGCAAACGGCATCGTCGCCGATCCCGAGCGCATCGACTTTGTCGACCAGCACATGGAGAAGGTGCTCCGGGCGCGCGCCGAGGGCGTCGACGTCCAGGGCTACTTTATCTGGAGCCTGCAGGACCAGTTCTCGTGGGCCAACGGCTATAACAAGCGCTACGGCCTGTTCTACATCGACTTCGACACGCAAAAACGCTACATCAAGCAGTCGGCACTCTGGTACAAGGAGCTCGCCGACACCATGGCGGACGCGCAGTAGCGCATCGCCTCGCTTTCTCCCGAGAAGGGAGCGGCCCTATGCGATACAAACCCAGCCGCTCCCCTCTCTCCCCCTGGGACCGACCCCGCCTGCACCCGGGCTTTTAGCAAGCGGGAGACCATATAGGTTTTCAACGTCCATGCCATTAAGATTTCATGCAAAGAGGAGCGTGAACTATGGAATCGATCGTTAAGTTCTTGGAGAAAGGTCAGCCGTACTTCGACAAGGTCTCTAAGAACATCTACCTTCAGGCCATTAAAGACGGCTTTTTGGCAGCAATGCCCATCATCCTGTCTTCTTCTGTCTTCCTGCTTATTTCGACCCTGCCGGGCGTTGTCGCCACGGTCGGCGGCTTTACGCTGCCCGACTGGTGGAACGTCGACGTCGTGAACTTCTGCAACAAGGTTTACAACTTCACGATGGGCGTCGTGGGCATCATGGTCGCCGGCACCACCGCAAGCGCGCTGACCGGCTCCAAGAACCGCCGCATGCCTGCCGGCAAGGCCATCAACGCCACGAGCACCATGGTCGCCGCCATGTGCGCTATGCTCATCTTGGCCGTTACCCAGACGAGTGCCAAGATCGACGGCGCCGATGTCTCGGTGTTCTTTACCGACAACATGGGCACCAAGGGCCTACTGAGCTCCTTTGTCGCCGCATTTGCCACGGTCAACATCTATGCCTTCTGCATTAAGCGAGACATCACCATCAAGCTGCCCAAAGAAGTCCCCGGCGCCATCGCCCAGAACTTCCGCGACATCTTCGCCTTCAGCTTCTCCATCCTGTTTGTCGCCGTCATCGACGTTATCTGCCGCACCTGCTTGGCCGTCCCGTTTGCCAACGTCATCTCCACGCTGGTGAGCCCGCTGTTCGCCGCTGCCGATTCCTACGCCGGCCTCGCCCTCATCTGGTTCATGATCCCGCTGTTCTGGTTCATGGGCATCCACGGCCCCTCGGTCGTTAAGCCTGCCCTCAACGCCGCGCTGTTTGGCAACATCACTACCAACCTCGCCACGCTGCAGGCCGGCGGTCACCCCGCCCTCGCCCTGACCGAAAACTTCGGTAACTACATCGGCGAACTCGGCGGCACCGGCGCCACGTTCATTGTCCCGATCATCTTCCTGCTCTTTATGCGCTCCAAGCAGCTCAAGGCCGTCGGCAAAGCCTCTGTCGTACCCGTGATGTTCGCCGTCAACGAGCCGCTGCTGTTCGCCGCGCCCATCATCCTCAACCCGTACTTCCTGATCCCGTTCCTGTTTGCCCCCGTGGCCAACGTCCTCATTGGTAAGTTCTTCATCGACTTTTTGGGCATGAACGGCTTTATCTATGCCATGCCGTGGGCACTCCCCGGACCGATCGGCACCTTCATCGACACCAACTTCCAGCCGATCTCTCTGGTCCTGGTTGTCGTCCTGCTGGTCGTTGACTTCTTGATCTACTACCCGTTCTGCAAGGCCTACGACAACGTCCTGTGCAAGCAGGAGGCCGAGACCCTGGCCGAAGAAGAGGCCGAGGAGACCAAGGCCGTCAAGACCGCTGCCGCCCCCGCCGTTGAGGCTCCTGTTGTCGAGACCGCTTCTGCCACCGAGGCCTCCGCAGCTCCGTCCGCCCTTAAGGGCAAGGATCTGAGGGTTCTGGTTCTGTGCGCTGGCGCCGGCACCTCTGCACTGCTCGCCAACGCGCTTAAGGAAGGCGCCGACGAGCTGGGCATCGACATTACCGCCAACGCCGGTGCCTACGGCAGCCACTACGCCATCATGGACCAGTACAACGTCATCGTCCTGGCTCCGCAGGTTCGCACCTATTACAACGAGATGAAGGCCGACACCGACCGCCTGGGCATCACGCTGCTGTCGCCCAAGGGCAAACAGTACATCGACCTCACTAAGGATCCCAAGGGTGCCGTCGCCTGGATCGAGGAAAACCTCGAGGCATAAGACGCTGACACCACCTGCCGCTTGCAGACAATAAATGGCCCGTGCATCGATGTGTGATGCGCGGGCCATTTTGTTTAGACCGCACCCGTCCTCCTGTTCATCTCAATCTGTAACATCTAGCCGAGTTTTTCGGTCCTAGCTGTTACAGATCGAGATGAACGCACAGGCCAAGCCGAAAATCTCAATCTGTAACATGTAGACCACTTTTGACCGTCTAGTTGTTACAGATCGAGACAAACGGAATAGGCCGAGCACGTCTACGCCCGCAAGTCCTTTACGCTGGAACGCTCGACCAACACGCCCGAGACGAGCGTACGGCTTCTGGAGCTCGGAGCTTCCAGACCCGCGACGACCTCGTTGAGCGCACGGACGCCCAGCTCGCGGTGGCGAAACTTCACCGACGTCAGAATCGAGTTGGGAATCGTCTTGTAAAGCTCGTCATCAAAGCCGATCACGGACACATCATCGGGCACACTCAGACCCTTGTCACGTAGAGCCATCATCACGCCGTTTGCCATGCAGTCGTTAGCAGCGAGGACCGCCGTGCAATCGGGTTTATCGGCAAGCACAAGGCCAGCGGCATAGCCACTATCCGCATTCCAATCGCCTTGCAGAGGCTCGGGCGGCTCGATGCCACGCGCCTCGAGTGCCGAACGCCAACCTTTCATACGGCACTGACTCGACAGCGACTCTTTTTTACCAGAGACGAAGTACACGTTCTTGTGCCCGCGATTTAAGAAGTACTCGCACGCCATGCGCGCGCCGCCCTCTTGGTCGTCACTGACGGTGGAGCAGGTAGGATGCTCCATCGGCGTAATAATCACCGTCTTGAGGTCTTTCGGCGCCTCAAAGGTATCAAAGTCATCGACCATCTGACGCAGGTTGAAGATCATGCCATCAACAGGCAGCTGCGACATCCTGCGCGCCGCATCGGCAAGGGTCATCTTCTCCCCAGCGCGCTTTTTGATCATCGTGAGAGCAAAGCCTCGCTCTTCGGCGGCATCGGCGATACCGTCAATCATGTCCACGGCGCCGCCCGACAAGTGAAACATCACCACGCCGATGCACCCGTAACGGCCCAACTTGAGTGAACGCGCGGCAAAGTTGGTTCGAAACCCGAGCGCCTCCATGGCCGCATGGACCTTATCGCGCGTCGACTCTCGCACGCTATCAGGCTCGTTGATCACGCGCGACACCGTCTTGAGAGAAACACCCGCGGCAACTGCCACATCGTTCATTGAGACATTTTTCTTGTCCATCGTTGCCACTACTTCTCCAGTCGGTTTTGCATCGCTTGTTTTTTGTGTTCTAGCATACACTACCTGCCCAACTGACAAATCAGCCGTTTATCGGACAATATCGACCGTTCACCCGTAAATCCTTGTTGCTCTTCCAAAAATGTCTTACGTTGTCATTAACGAAATGACAACGTTGTCATTTCGCAATGCCTTCCTTAAGCAGGAGGGTTTCCGGGCAGTCCTGACCATCCATCGACGACCAGTTCCATCCACATGCATCGCGCATCAAGCAGCAAAGGAGCTCTATGGACGCCATCGTAAAGATGCTCGAAAAGCATCAACCGTTCTTTGAGAAGATCTCGAGGAACATCTACCTCCAGGCCATCAAGGACGGATTCCTTGGGTGCATGCCCATCGTCCTTACCTCTTCGATCTTTCTGCTGATCGCCACGCTTCCCGGCGTAGTCGGCATCACGCTGCCCCAGCCGCTCATCGACTGGTGCAACAAGCTCTACAACTTCACCATGGGCGTCATGGGCATCATGGTTGCCGGCACCACCGCCAAGAACTTCACGGCATCCATGAACCGTCGCATGCCCGCCGGCAAAGTGCTCAACGACGGTTCCACCATGGTGGCCGCCCAGTGCAGCATGCTTTTGCTCGCCGTTACGCAGTTCACCACCAAGTTCGACGGCTCCGAGCTTTCGGTCTTCGATTGCACCAGCATGGGTACGCGCGGTCTGTTCTCGGCCTATATCGCCGCGTTCATTACCGTGTGGGTTTATAAGTTCTGCGTCTCGCGCGATCTGACCATTAAGCTGCCCAAGGAGGTCCCGGGCGCCATCGCTCAGAACTTCCGCGACATCATCCCCTTTGGCGGCGCCGTCATCATCTGCGGCATCATCGATGTGGTTGTGCGCAACCTCATGGGCGTTCCGTTCTCCGAGCTGCTCATCAAGCTGCTCTCCCCGCTCTTTACCGCTGCAGAAACCTATCCTGGCCTTATCCTTATCCAGGCAGCCACCGCGTTCTTCTGGTTCATCGGCGTCCACGGCCCCTCGATCGTCCAGCCGGGCATCGACCCCATCCGTCTTGCCAACCAGGCCGAGAACCTGCAGGTTCTGCTGGCCGGTGGCCACCCCACCCACTCCCTCACCTTTAACATGTCGCTCGTAGGTGAGTTCGGCGGCACCGGCGCCACCTTCATCGTGC
>ERZ1026929.936-NODE-936-length-12008-cov-4.688446_pt1 | contig 12008 bp, 6 predicted proteins | sample MGYA00519463_ERZ1026929 | MGnify/ENA primary metagenome ERZ1026929 (study PRJEB26926, sample SAMN06164829) | human gut metagenome | biome: ENVO:00009003; feature: ENVO:2100002; material: ENVO:00002003 | host: Homo sapiens | place: USA | collected 2012 ... | reverse complement strand
GAACAACACCACGACCCTGCCCTATGCCGTGTGCAGCCTGACGGCCCGCAAGCCGGGCTACCGCACCGTCCGCATCCAGGGCATCCAGATCTTTGCCGGGCAGGTCACGCTGGCCCGGCCTGAGATGATCCCGGACACCGAGGAGGGAAAAGACATTGTCGACCCGCCTGTGATCATCCCCACCCACGCTCTGTTTGCGGGGAACGGCGGCAGCGGCCCGGCTCCCACCAATCCATGCACCGGCAGCCGGGTGCTGGACCGTGTCATCGTGCCCAAAAATATTACGGTCCATCTGGGCAGGCCCGCCGCCTCGGCCCGGAACGTCACCGTCTCGTTCCGCAGCTATATCGCCAACGTGGCGTCCAGTGAGGTGTATCCGACCTGGGCTGACGAAAATAGCCCAGCGGGGCAGTCGAACTGTCTGCTGACTCAGAAATTCCATTCGATCGTTATTTTTTGTTCTCCGGTAAGCGGATCTTTTGGGCTGACAATAATACGATGGACCAACAGTACAACAAGTTCGCGGGTCAGGTACGAAACCTGTGCCAGTTCACGGACACGCTGCATCTGCGTCTGGACTCCACCGGTTTCTTCCTGCTGTTGTTCCAGTTCCGTTTCCAATGTATCGATCCGGGTCTCTGCCTTTTTCACTTCTTCCAGAAAGGTCTGGTTCATTTCAGAAAACTGAACGGCATCAATTAAACCTGACACCTTATCCAGATACAACTCCTGCATGGCCTTGCGCCGCCGGGCTGCTTCGCTCTTCAACCGTTTCAGCTCGTCACGCCTGGACTGCTCTCGCTGCCGGATGGGGTCATCCTGTTCTGGAAGGGTAACTTTTTCAGGGTCAAAATAGTCTGCCGCATACGCCCGGATACGTTCCAGTACAGCATTCTCCAACGCGTCCATATCGGTACAGGTCCTGTTGCCGCACACTTCCGGTGCGCGCTGGTGCATCCGGCAGCGAACATAGCGTCTTTGTGTTCCATCTGCTCTCGGCTGACGGCCAGTTTGCTCCATGCAGCCGCCACAGCATCCACAAACCACTTTTTTTGCCAGCGGATGGATCATTCCCTTCTCGCCGCTCCGAGTGCGCTCCTGCATCATCCTCTGGACCGTTTCAAACATTTCTCGCTCAATAATAGCTTCATGCGTATTTTCTACAACGATCCACTGCGATTTTGGCATCCAAATCGTCTTTTCAGACTTGTAACTTATCTTTTTATGCTTTCCCTGCACCATATTTCCGATATAAAGCTGATCATGTAATATTTGATATATGGTGGGACTGCTCCAAAGAGCCGCATTTGTATTCTTTAATGCACTGCGGTAATGGATGCCATGCAGCTGCTTATAGGCTGTTGGGCTTGGAATTTTTTCGTCATTCAGGATGCGTGCGATCTTGTGTGCGCCGATCCCGTTAAGAGCCATGGAAAAGATCCGCCTTACCACTTCGGCTGCTTCCGGGTCGATGATGAGTTTTCCTTTTGCATTTGGGTCTTTGCAGTATCCATACCGTGCAAAAGAGCCGATGAACAGCCCCTCTTTCCGCTTGTGGTCAAGCACCGAGCGGACATTGGTGGACAGATCTTCCAGATACCACTCGTTGATCAGGCCGTTGATCTGGCGGGATTTTTTGTTCGCGGTATCGTTGGTATCCACGTGGTCTACCACCGCAATGAAGCGAATGCCCCACTCCATGAACTTTCCGTGCAGATACTTTTCCACGAGCTCCATATCACGGGTGAAACGGGATTGCGTTTTGGCCAGTACCACATCAAACTGATGTTCGCTTGCGGCTTGCAGCATCGAATTGAATGCCGGACGGTTCCGGTCGATGCCGGAATAGTCCTCATCCGAATAGATCTGGTAAATATCAAGCCCTTTCTCCATGGCGTACTGGAGCAGCATCGACTTTTGATTCTGAATGCTCTCCGATTCACCAATTTTATCTTCATCTTCTTTGCTCAGGCGGCAATAAATTGCTGCTTTCATGATCTGCCCCCCTCTTTTTGTACACGAGCATCCATGCGCAGCATAACGCATCCCTCCTTCAAATTCAGGGATGCCACATCAGGCACAGGATCTTGAAGGAACGACATTGAGCAATCCATCGATGATATATCGCTCAAATTCCTTTTGAAACCGTTCTTTGCGCTGTTCGTTGTTGTCCGAACGAAATTTTTCGTGCAGAATAAAAGGAGTTTTTTTCATCGAATCCCCCTTTTCGGTCCATCTGGTCGTGATATGTGTCACTTCAGTCTATTTCCAGTCAGCGAAATTCAGAACTTTCCATATTTTTCATGCAAAATATTGCAAGACGTTCAAAATCAACTTGAAACGCCTTTGCCGCAATGGTACAATTATATTGTCATTTTATGGAAACTCGGCGCAAAGCCCCGTACGGACAGGCCGCAAGCGTCGGAGTTCCTGTGGGATGTGTAAGAATAGCTAAGGCAGCACTGCGCTACTGCACTTGCGTAGTATTGCTTTCCGAAAATGTGAGAAAGTATATTTATATGATGAAAAAGATCTCCCGCCGCTCGTTTTTACAGGTCTGCGGCATTACTGCGGCAACGGCAGCATTGACCGCCTGCGGCGGTAAGACCGAAACAGCTAAAAAAGACGCTGCTCACGAAGCCATCACCTTTATGGCACCTTATAAGGAGATAGAAGCCTTTATTGAGCAGGTACACAGCGTTTACCCGGAAGTGAACATCGAGGTCGTGCCCTACAGCGGCGATAACACCACCACCTGTTTGCAGAATATGTTTGCGGCAGGCGACCTGCCGGACGTCTGCACCTTGACCTACTACGACCCCCGGATCGATCTGGTCTCCAACAAACTGCTGGACCTTTCCGGCTACGATTTTACGGATAACTATGTGGAGTCCCGTCTGCAGGACGTGTTCGACAACGGTGCCATCTACCTGCTGCCCTCGACCTACAACTGCTACGGCATCACCTACAACAAGACCCTGCTGAAGAAATACGGCTGGGAGCTGCCCAATTCTTTCGCTGAGCTGGAAGAACTGGCTGCAAAGGCAAAGGAAGCCGGGGTCGATCTCTGTCTGACGCAGATTCAGTATCCGGGCTACGGTTTCCAGTATCTGTGCAACATTGCAGACGCCGATTTCCTCGGCACACTGGACGGCAGGCTGTGGCAGCGGGATTATCTGTCCGGTAAGGCGAATGTCAGCAATACCCCCGGCATGATGCAGGCCATGGCCTATGTCCAGAAGTGGAAGGACATCGGGATGCTGAACGACTCCGGCGACGCTCTTGACGACAATGTGACCCGGCAGAGGATGGCCGAGGGGAACACCCTGTTTTTGATTGGAAACACCAACGGCATTGTGGAGGCAGACGGCAACGCCGATAAATTCGGCCTGATGCCGTATCTTTCCGAGGACGGCACCCAGAACGTTTTTGTGCTGAATGTGAACCGCTTCTACGGTCTGAATAAAAAGCTGGAGCAGGATCCCCAGAAGCTGGAAGATGCGCTCAAGGTGATGCGTGTGCTTTCCACCGTTGCAGGCACCAGCGCTCTGCAGCCCGCAACGACGCTGAAAAGCAGCCTCCTGCCCTTCAAGGACGCAAAAGTGGACGGCACCTACTATGACGACATCGCCGATGCCCTGAACGCAGGCAACACCGCGCCCTTTATCTATTCCGGCTGGGAAAACACCATCGTGACCACCGGCCTTAAAATGCTGGACTTTATCAAGGGCGATGCTACCATGGAGGATGTGATCCGTCAGATGGACGAGGATCAGGACAGCGTGGTGAACAACACCCCGGATGTCATCACTACCGTTACGGAGGAGCTTTCGCAGGAGGATTGCGCCATGCTGGTGGGGCGCTGCTTTGCACAGGCCACCGGCAGCGACCTTGCGCTGGTCTCGCTGAGCACATGGATCCCCGGCAACCCCGCCGATCAGAACCATCACGGCGTAGCGGCCAAACTGTACGCCAAGGATATTACGGATTACGACCTTTCGGTCATTCTGCCCACCGGCTGGAACCGCACCATCCAGACCGTTTCCCTGACCGGGCAGCAGATCAGCGACCTGCTGGCCACGGGTTACGATGCCTACGGCAACGGCAAGGGCTACCCCTATGTGCTGGTAAGCCCGGTGCAGCCGGAGGCGGGCAAGACCTATCAGGTTGCCATCTGCGGTGTGAGCGACCAGTTGGCTGCGGAGACCACGGTCACAGACAGCGGCGTGGTGGGCATGGATGCCGCAAAAGCCTTCTTTGGCGCATACACCACCATCAGCCGGGCAGATACCGCATGGAGCTAGGGTACACCTGAAACAAAACGGACAGGAGATACTGGATGTGAACAACAAAATCTATAAAAAGCTGTTTGGTGGCTTCGGCTTTGTCATCATCGTGTCGCTCCTGACCCTTTTTGTCATGAGCCAGACCTACATCCAGAACCTTGTCTACCATGAGCGGCTGAGCCAGATGGAAGAGGTCACCCACCAGATGTTCCGCAATCTGGAGGATGTCATCGACACCCACTGGGACGAGGTGGATGTGCAGTGCAATTATTTGTACTACACCCCTCTAAAGACCGATACCGATCTCTACCGCTATCTGAAAAAGCTGCCCGAGCTTTCCAATTACCATGAAAAACAGGTCGAATTGATTGCCGTGGATACTGCCGGATATTATTATACCGAGTATGGCCGCATGGGGCTGCTGCGGGGAATGAACTATCTGGAAAGCGCACCGGAGCGGGTCAGCTATATTTCCAACTCGCTGACCAAGGACGACTCCTGGATGGTGTTTCTGGAACAGCTCTCCACCCCCATCACACTGCAAAGCGGAGAAAAAGAGATCACCCTGCGCTACTTTGGCATCTCCCAGAGCATGACCCAGCTGAACGATTATTTCCGCTGTGACGCCTACGAAAACAGCAACAGTGTCTATGTGCTGGACAACAACGGCTTTAAGCTGTTCAACGCCAATGACACCGAGCTGCTGAAGGGACACAACGTATACACCGTCCTCTCCCGGATGTCCTATCTGCACGGCTCTTCCTTTGCGGAGGCAAAGGAGCGGCTTACCCGCACAGGCTCCTGCTATTCCAACGCCGTGCTGGATGGGACTGAGTATTTCTACGCCCTGAAGCAGATGGAAAACGCCCAGTGGACACTGGCGTTCCTTGTTCCGGCAGAATATGTGGCCGTGAATACGCAGAAGCTGGTCAACATCGTCATGGTCATCATCATCGTCATTGCGATGATGTTCTCGGTCATAACAGTTTTCGTCGGCTGGTTTCTCCTGCGGCAAAAGCAGCAGCAGGAGCTGCGGACTGAAAAAGAAGCGAACCTCCGTCTGGAACAATACAACATCCATCTGACGCAGGTAAATGATGAGCTGCGGCAGGCGCAGGTCGTTGCAGCAGAGGCTTTGCAATCCGCAGAGCGCGCCAGCAAGGCCAAGACGGACTTTCTCTCCAACATGAGCCACGACATCCGTACCCCCATGAACGCCATCATCGGCATTACCACCCTGATGAAAAACGAGCTGCACCAGCCGGAAAAGCTGGCCGAACATCTGGGCAAGCTGGAAACTTCCGGTCAGCTGCTGCTGGGCATCATCAACAATATTCTGGATATGAGCCGCATCGAGAGCGGCAAGACCACCCTGAATGTGGAAAAAATGAACCTGCCCCAGCAGGTCAGCCAGCTGGACAGCATCATCCGTCAGCAGGCAGGCCAGCGCCGCCAGACCTTTACGGTAAACACCCATCTGCAGCACGAAAACGTACTGGCAGACCCCAACCGCCTGAATCAGGTGCTGATGAACATCCTCTCCAACGCGGTCAAGTATACGCCCACCGGCGGGCATATCCGGTTGGAGGTGGAAGAGCTGCCCCGGAACGAGCACTACGCCCGGTACCGCTTTGTGGTGCAGGATGACGGCATCGGCATGAGCGAGGAGTTTCAAAAGACCCTTTTTGAACCCTTTACCCGTGAGGAAAAATCCGGCACCAACAAGGTGCAGGGCACCGGCCTTGGCATGGCCATCACCAAGAGCATCGTAGACCTGATGGGCGGCACCATCCACGTAGAGAGCACCCCCGGCAAGGGCACCCGCTTTGAGGTCGTGCTGGAATTTCCCATTGATGCCGAAGCAGATACGGTGCAAGAGGCACAGGTGCTCCCGGAGGAAGCAGAAGAAACTTCTCCCCTGTCCGGCATGAAGTTCCTCTGCGCCGAGGATAACGCCATCAACGCCGAGATCCTGGAGCTGCTGCTGGAATCCAAGGGCGCAAGCTGCACCATCTGCTCCAACGGTCAGGAAATCGTGGATGCCTTTGCCAGCGTCAAGCCCGGCGAGTACGACATGATTTTGATGGACGTGCAGATGCCGGTGATGGACGGCCTGGAGGCCACCCGCCGCATTCGCAATGGCGAAAATCCACTGGGCAGGATCATCCCCATCCTTGCCATGACCGCCAACGCCTTCCTTGAGGATATGCAAAAGAGCAAGGAAGCCGGGATGGATGTACATCTCTCCAAACCCGTGGACATTGCAGCGCTAGAACAGACCGTAAAACGCTTCCGCGTTACCCCCCCCATTAAAAAATAGCGGAAACGCGCGTTTCCGCAGATGAAACACACAAATGATGTAAATAATATAGAAGAAGGTCAGAACGTGAATACACTTTCCGAGATTGAGGAATATTACAAAGCGCGTGAGCAGCAGCTGTTGAAAAAACTTCATCGACAGGAAGCTGCTCTTGCCGCAGCGGAGCAAACGCTGAAGCGATTGACCGAAAATCAGAAAGCACCGATGGACGAAACCACCGAGCAGCGTACTGCGCAGGAGCAGGCATTCAAAGAAAAACTCTATCGGGATCCGCTGACAGGAATTTACAACCGCCGCTATTACGAAGAAGTTGTCCGTAAATCCATCGGCCCGGCAGGGATCGCGCTGATGGATGTGGACGATTTCAAGATCTGCAACGATACCTATGGGCATTACGCCGGAGATATGGCACTGAAAACGGTGGCAAACACCATCCAGTCCTGCATCCGGGCGTCGGACCTGCTCATCCGCTATGGCGGAGACGAATTTCTGCTGGTGTTATCCGGCATTCCGGGAGACTTTTTGCAGACCAAACTGGAACAGATCCGCACCGCCGCGCAGATGGCATCTGTACCCGGCTATTCGCATTTCCGTATCTCGCTGAGCATTGGCGGAACGATACAGTCCCTCGCCGACCCTATGGAAAACATCGTTCGCCGGGCGGATTGGCTGATGTATCAGGCAAAGTGCCGCAAGAATGCCGTCATGGTGGAGGTTCCGGGGCATAACCTGGCGGCTTTGGAAAAACTTTTGCAGAACAAGTCACAGATCTTACTTGTGGATGACTCCGCAATGAACCGCATGATGCTGACAGAGATCCTGGGAGATAGTTACCACATTCTGGAAGCAGAAAACGGACGGGAATGCATGGAAAAATTGCAGGCAGAAGCCGGAAACATTGCACTGGTGCTGCTGGACATCAATATGCCCGTTATGGACGGCTTTGAAGTGCTGAAAGCCATGAATGCCAACCACACCATCGAGGATATCCCGGTCATTATGATCTCCAGCGAGGACTCCGATGCGACGATCCGGCGTTCCTATGAGCTGGGCGCAAGTGATTATGTCAATCGCCCCTTCGATGCTCGTATCGTGTACCGCCGTGTGACCAACACCATCAAGCTGTACGCCAAGCAGCGGCGGCTGGTACAGATGGTCTCTGAGCAGATCCGCGCCCGTGAAAATAATACGGATATGCTGGTGGGTGTACTGAGTCATATCGTAGAATTCCGCAACGGCGAAAGCGGCGCCCATGTGCGGCACATCCGTATCATCACCGAGCTGCTGCTCCGCCGTCTGTTGGAGATCAGCAGCAAATACTCTATCACTGCGGAACAGCAGGATATGATCCCGCTGGCTTCTGCCCTGCACGACATCGGAAAAATCGGCATTGACGAAAAGATCCTCAACAAGCCCGGCAGGCTGACCCCGGAGGAATTCGAGGTCATGAAGACCCACAGTATGCTGGGAGCCAAGATGCTGCATGATCTGGATAATTTTGCAGAGCAGCCGCTGCTGCAAACGGCCTACGAGATCGCCCGCTGGCACCACGAACGCTGGGATGGGCGCGGCTACCCGGATGGGCTGAAGGGCGATGAGATCCCCATCAGCGCACAACTGGTCTCGCTGGCTGATGTGTACGATGCACTGACCAGCGAACGCTGCTACAAAAAAGCCTTCTCCCACGAAAAAGCCGTGCAGATGATCCTGAACAGCGAGTGCGGAGCGTTCAACCCGCTGCTGCTGCAATGCCTGACGGATATTCAGGCTGACCTGAAAGAAGAATTACAGCAGCACAACTGAGCAATGGATGCAATAAAACAGGAGAACAAAAAGCCCAAATGAAACACAGAATCTCACGCCGTGCATTTCTGCGCGGCTGCACGCTGCTGGCGGCATCTGCTGCCGTCGGCAGTCTGACTTCCTGCGGCGGAACGAACGCGAAGGACAGCGGTCTTCCGCAGATCATTGTGGGAAGCGATACCTATCCACCCTATATTTATCTGAACAATGACGGCGTTCCCGCCGGGATCGACGTGGAGATCGCCACCGAAGCGTTCCGCCGCATGGGGTATGCTGCCCGGTTTGAAACGATCGACTGGGAGCAGAAAACAAATCTTGTGGAAAGCGGCGCCATCGACTGCATCTGGGGCTGCTTTTCCATGCAGGGACGCGAAGAAATGTACCGCTGGGCGGGGCCTTACATGGTGAGCCGTCAGGTGGCTGCGGTGGATGCCGACAGCAGCATCCGGACACTCGGCGACCTTGCCGACAAGACCGTCGCCGTGCAGAGCACCGGCAAGCCGGAGGAAATCTTTCTCAGCGGCTCCGACCCGCGCATCCCGCAGACGGTGGAGGTGCTCAGCATCGAAAACCGCAGCGTGCAGTACGCGCTGCTGTCCTGCGGCTATGTGGATGCCATCGCCGCCCACGAGACAGGCATTCTGCAATACATGAAGGACAATTCCGTGGAGTTCCGCATTTTGGAGGAACCGCTGCTGGTCACCGGGCTGGGCGCCGCCTTTGCCAAGAACGACACCCGCGGTCTGGACAGCCAGTTGACCGACACCCTTGCGCAGATGCGCGCGGACGGCACGCTGGAGCAGATCGTTGGCAGGTATCTTGAACATGCTTCGCAGTATCTGGAGGTGGACACCATTGGCACGTAAAAACAGAACCATCTCAGATACATGGAGATGGGGGCTCTATCTGGTCATCGGTGTGCTTTTTATGGTCGGCGTCGTTTTTTTCTCGAGTTGGCAGGCACTGCACACAACGGAGGCTCGTTTCTGTCAGATTCTTGATTTTGTCAAATCCCAGTCCACCAGCTTTGAAAAGCACAACGATACGGTTGTGGCCAAAACGCTCCGCCGCGCGGCGGTATCGGTGCATCAGCTGGCACAGGACCCTGCGCTCGACCTTTCCGACCCGCAGTGCCTGAACAGGCAGGCAGAGCTGCTCTGGCTCACAGGTATTTCCGTTCTGTCTCCGGACGGTACGCTCCTGTGCGAATCCACAACGAACGGCATCGGCTATGCCCGGTTTGGAGAGCAGCTCAAGAATGATATGGTTCTGGACGTTTTCTCTTACCCGCAAAAGACCTACCTGAAGCGGGTCCTGCTGGAGGATGGGTCTGCCGTGGATGTTGCGGCACACCGGGCAGAAGGCAAAGAGGTCATCCTGCTTGCCTACCGCTATACCCCGGCAGAATTTATAGAGGGAACGGCCTTGTCCATCCAGAGCGTACTGGACGGCTACTCGGTTGAGACCAGCGGCACATTGTTCATCGTGCAGAACAATCAGGTCATCGCCTCTAACCGCCCGGAGCTCATCGGGCAGGATGCTGCGGACAGTCCGCTGGTGCGGGAGATCCGCAAAGCCGGGGCTGCCAAAACGCTGACCCATACCCACGATTGGAACGGCTCCGGCTGCTATTTTGGAATGTACTGCCACGGAAGGTCTTTCGATCTCTACGCGTATACGGATGAAAAATCCGTCTTCCGTGAATCGTTTCCGCTGATTTTGATGGCGCTGGCCGGTTACATCCTGCTTGTAATGGTCCTTTGGGTGCTGCGCAGACGCTCCGTGCAGGAGATGGAGCAGCAGAAGAAAGAGCAGGAGAAGAAGTATCAGGCTCAGCTGGAGGAACAGAACCGCAAACTGGAGATCGCACTCCAGCACGAGGGTGCGGCAAACCGTGCCAAGCGGGAGTTCCTGTTCAATATGAGCCACGATATTCGCACCCCCATGAACGCCATCATCGGCTTCACCTCGCTGGCTGCGACCCATATTGATAATAAGGAACAGGTGCTGGACTACCTGAAAAAGATCTCTACCTCCAGCCATCATCTGCTTTCCCTCATCAATGATGTGCTGGATATGAGCCGCATCGAGAGCGGAAAAGTAAAAATTGAAGAAAAAGCGGTGCATCTGCCGGACCTCGTCCACGATGTGCGCTCCATCATCCAACCCGATGTTTCGGCAAAGCGGCTGTCGCTTTTCATCGATACCATGGACGTGGAGAACGAGGACATCATCACCGACCCGATGCGGCTGAACCAGATCTTGCTGAACATTTTGTCCAACGCCATCAAGTTCACTCCCACAGGCGGTACGATCAGCATCCGCATTTTCCAGAAGAACGGTGCGCCCAAGGGCCGTGGCTGCTATGAGTTCCGCATCAAGGACAATGGCATTGGTATGAGCGAAGAGTTCCAGAAGCACATCTTTGAGGCGTTCAGCCGGGAGGAAAGCTCCACCGTCAGCGGCATTCAGGGTACCGGCCTGGGCATGTCCATCACCAAGAACATTGTGGATATGATGGGCGGCACCATTGCGATTGAAAGTGAACCGGGCAAGGGCAGCGAATTCATCGTAGATCTCTGCTTCGCACTCAGCGGACAAAAGGTGGAGCCCAAGCAGCTCCCGCAGTTGGAAGGGCTGCGCGCATTGGTAGCAGACGACGATACCGACACCTGCCTGAGCGTCAGCACCATGCTGTCCAAGATCGGGATGCGGCCGGAGTGGACGATCTCCGGCCGGGAAGCGGTGATCCGCACCCGATACGCCATGGAGCAGGGCGACGAATTCAGCGTCTACATCATCGACTGGCTCATCCCCGATATGAACGGCATCGAGGTCGTGCGGCAGATCCGCAAGGTAATCGGGAAAAGCTGCCCTATCATCATTCTGACGGCCTACGATTGGACGGATATTGAAGAGGAAGCCCGCGCTGCCGGAGTGACTGCCTTCTGCGAAAAGCCGCTGTTCCTTTCCGAACTGCGCAGAGTGCTGGCAGAACCGTACGGTGCAGAGCCTGCCTGTAAGCCAGCGGAGCCAGCTGCCGCCGAGCTCAGGGGAAAGAATCTTTTGCTGGTGGAGGACAATGCCTTGAACCGCGAGCTCGCACTGGAGATCCTGAAGGAAGCGGGCTTTACGGTAGACACCGCTGAGGATGGCGAGATCGCTGTCCAGAAGATGAAGCAGGCGGCCCCCGGGCAGTACGATTTGATCTTAATGGACATCCAGATGCCCAAGATGGACGGTTACGAGGCAACGCGGCAGATCCGCGCCCTGCCGGATGCTGCAAAGGCAGACATTCCCATCTTTGCAATGACGGCAAATGCCTTTGAAGAAGACCGTCAGAATGCATTGAAGGCCGGTATGGACGGCCACATTGCAAAGCCGCTGGATATTCCGCATCTGCTGCAGGTCCTCGCAGATGTACTGAAATCATAACGGCTGCCAGCCGACAAAAGCAAAAGCACCCGCAGCAGGTTTCGCAGAGGCTCTTGACCTCTGGAAGCGAATGCTGCGGGTGCTTTATTTATTTTTTGTCTGACAGGCGTTTGGCTTACAGGATCTTGTGCCTGTCTCTTATACACATCTCCGAGCCCACGAGA